>Ga0272442_10006583_pt1 | contig 15254 bp, 6 predicted proteins | sample SSMForm2O_FD_200262 | JGI IMG/M metagenome (GOLD analysis project Ga0272442, IMG submission 200262) | Marine sediment archaeal communities from Little Sippewissett salt marsh, Falmouth, MA, United States - SSM-Form-2O | ecosystem: Environmental > Aquatic > Marine > Wetlands > Sediment ...
GCGACGTTCCAGAACAACTTTCCCGTCAATCAGGAGTACTTCAGCATCCTCTACGATCTTGTCGCCAAGGGTGCCCTCTACGTGCCGCGGCGCGATGAGATCGTCAGTTTCAGTCCCGTCCATCTCAGCATGGCCGAGCCGGACAAGCGGTACCTTGACGAAGGCAACAACGCCAAGTGGCTGACGTTCTACGACGAGGAACGCGAGCGAAACAGTCCCATGGTTTTCAGCCGCCTGAACGGCACCTGGCCCGGCGCGCCGGTGACTGAGTGGGACTTCTCGCGTTACGCGGCCGGGGTGAAAGACCGGCGCTTGAATTTCCTGCCGCCGTACGAAAACGGCTTGGTGCTGATCACGCCCCCGCAGCGCGGCGCATTCGCCGATGAGGATGCACCCCGCGGCAGGCTCGTGGACCACCTGCACCCGCTGTACAAGAGCATCCTGAAGGAGTTCGTGACCGACGGCCGCAACTACATCTCCGCCGACGGCAAACGAACGTTTGCTGCCGACGAGTACTATCGGACCGTCGAGGCCGCGATCAAAGAGGCCGCCACACAACTGCCGCTGACCGTAACCGGAGACGTCGCCTGGGTCTGCGCGCGGACGGCTCCGACCCATCTCCGGCTCACGCTGATTGACAGCGGATACATCAACCCGAAAGCGCGCACGGCCGCCGTGCACTTCCACACCGTCAGGCCGGTCAGAATGATCGACGTGCTCAGCAACGCCGTGCTGGACACCTCGGCTCGATCTTCCGTGAACGTCGAGGTTCCCTGCGGCTTGTTCCGTTTCATGGATATCGAATTGGAGCGACCGTTGAAAGCACGTCCGTAAGGCCCATGGCGATTCGACCGCAACTTGTCCACTCGGCTCCCATTGAAGCAACCGGAGGATGGTGCTGTGCCATGTGGCGGAACGCGCTTTCCTGCCGGCCTAACAAGGGGCATCCGATGACGAAGCAGACCGGCGTGGCGGCGGTTCTCATCGGCCTCGTTGCCGCGAGTCTCGCCCAGGCGGAATCGGCGGCGGAGATCCTCCAGCAGACGGGCGTGACGGGCGGCCTGGTCGTCCACGTCGTCGTCGGCGATCCCGGCGCGCCGGGACGGACCGCCGCCTTGCGCGCTGGGGACGCGTACCTCGTCCACGGCCTGGCCCGCGACGCGGCGACCGTGAAGAAGGCCCGCGCGACCATTGCGGAACAGGGCCTGCACGGCCCGGTGTCGGTCATGCACTGGACGGGCGAAACGCTGCCGTACGCCGACAACCTGGTGAACCTGTTCGTGGCCGACGACCCGGGCGGCGTGGCCACGGCCGAGGTCATGCGGGTATTGGTGCCCGGCGGGGTGGCGTACGTCAAAGACGGCGGCGCGTGGACAAAGACCGTCAAGCCCTGGCCGGACGCAATCGACGAGTGGACGCATTTCCTGCACGGCGCCGACGGCAACGCGGTGGCTCGCGACCGTCGCGTGGGGCCGCCCAGGCACGTGCAGTGGCTGGAAGGGCCGCCCTGGGCCAGGCACCACGACACGGTGCCCAGCGTCAACGCGCTGGTGTGGTCCGGCGGCCGGATCTTCTACATGGTGGACGACGCCCCTGCAGGGATCGGCGGCGAGATTCCGGACCAGTGGTCCCTGGCCGCCCGCGACGCCTTCAATGGCGTGCTCCTGTGGGAACGGCCTGTGGAGCACTGGGGATGGAAGGCGTGGAGCGGCACGTGGCTGGGGCGCTTCAACCAGCCGAACCACGTGCCCAAGCGCCTCGTGGCCGCCGGAGATCGGCTCTTCTGCACGTTGGGATTCAACGCGCCGCTTACGGCACTCGACGCCGCTACGGGCAAGACCATCAAGACGTATGTCGGCACCGAGTACACCGACGAAATCCTGTATCACCGGAAGACACTTGTCCTGTCGATCAACCAGGGTCCTCAGAAGCCGGGCACCGCCGCGGAGAGTCCGCCGGTGGCGAAGTCGGTCGCCGCAGTGGACCCGGACACGGGCCGGACGCTGTGGAAGACGGGCCGCTACGTCGGCACCAGTTCGAAGACCGGCACGGTGGAACGGGTGTCGCACCTGCTCCTGGCTGCCCGCGGAGACCGGGTGTGTGTGGTGGACACCGAGGCCATCGTCGCCCTGGACCTGGAGACGGGCAAGGAACTCTGGAAGCAGGCACGGCCGGAGCACAAGCGATACACCAGCCGTTACAATCACCTGATGTCCGACCTCTGCACGCTGGTGGCGACCGACGACCTTGTCCTGTTCGCCCAGTTGGAGCCGGTGCAGAAGCGGATCGGGTGGGGCGTCATCAAGACGGGCCTGTACGCCTTTTCGGCGAAGGACGGCCGGAGGTTGTGGTCCCGTGTCGTTGGCAACTGGGGCCATTTCTGCGTGCCCGACGTCTTCGTCGTTCGCGAGCTCGTCTGGGTCCACGACTACAAGACGGTGGCTATGGTCGGGCTGGACCCGCTCTCGGGCGACGAGAAAGCCAGGATCTCCACGGAGACCTGGTTCCAGCAGGGACATCACCACCGCTGCTACCGGAACAAGGCCACACAGCGGTACATCCTGACCGGCTATCGCGGCGTCGAATTCCTCGATCTCGAAACCGGGTCGCGCACGCCCCACCACTGGAGCCGGGGTGGCTGTCGTTACGGCATCCTGCCGGCGGGTGGCCTGCTCTACTGCACGCCTCACCCGTGTGAATGCTACATCAAGGCCAAACTCAACGGCCTGTATGCCCTGGCGCCGGCGAAGGAGGGGGCCGAGGCGGAAGCGGCCGTCCCCGCCGATGACGCGTCGCGCCTCCAAAAGGGCCCGGCCTACGCCCAAATCGAAAATCCCAAATCGAAAATCACAAATGAGACGGATTGGCCCACGTACCGTCACGACGCGGCCCGCAGCGGTTCGACGTCGGCCCAGGTTCCCCCCAAGGTTGAACCAGCGTGGCGGACCGAGATCGGCGGCCGTCTCTCGCCGCCGGTTGTGGTAGGCGGTCGGCTGTTCGTGTCGGCCATCGACGCGCACACGGTGCACGCCCTCGATGCGGACGACGGCAGCCGCCTCTGGAGCCGGCCTGTCGATGGTCGTGTGGATTCGCCGCCCACCGTCTGCGGCAACCTCGTGCTGTTTGGGTGCGCCGACGGGTCGGTCACGGCGCTGCGTGCGTCGGACGGCAAACGGGTCTGGCGGCTTGCGGCAGCGCCGCAGGACCGGAGGATCGTCTCCTTCGGCCGGCTGGAGTCGACCTGGCCGGTCCACGGCAGCGTCCTCGTGCGCGATGGCGTCGCCTGGTTTGCCGCGGGACGATCCTCGTACCTGGACGGCGGCATTCGCATCTACTCCATCGATCCGACGCAGGGCAGGGTGCTGTCCGAACGTATCCTTTACAGTCCCGACCCGAAGACAGGCATGCAGCCGGCCCAGAGTAGCGCCCATGAGATGCCTGGGGCTCTCACGGACATCCTGGTGGGCAGTTCGCGGGGCGTGACCATGCGGCACAAGCGAGTTGACGCCGATGGCGGTTCCGCTCAGGGCGTAGCGGGCCAGCTGTTGTGCACCTCCGGCTTCCTGGACGACGCGTGGTTCAACCGGACGACGTGGTCGCTGGACGGCGTGGCCGGCCAGTTGCTCGTGTTCAACGGGGACACGGTTTTCGGCATTCGCGCCTACGGCGGAACCGACCGTTGGAAGTTCTTCTTTCCGGGCAAGGGCTACGAATTGTTCGCGGCCGAACGCCCGTCCGAGATGAAGGAGAAGAACGGGGCGGCCGAACGCCTGTCCGAGATGAAGGCAAAGAAGGGCAAGCAACAGCAGAGAGTCGCTTATCGCTGGAAGCAGCGGGTGCCCGTCCGGGTGCGGGGGATGGTTCTGGCGGGCGATCAACTGTTCCTGGCCGGCCCGCCCGATACCGTGGACTCCGAGAACCCCTGGGCCGCCTTCGAAGGCCGATTGGGCGCCCGCCTGTGGGTCGTCTCGGCGGCGGACGGCACGAGACTGGCCGAGCATGACCTGACCCACCCGCCCGTTTTGGACGGCATAATTGCCGCCGGTCGGCGCCTGTACCTGTCCGATACCGACGGCGTGGCCGTGTGTTTGCGGGCGACGGACTGATAGGGGGCGAAACGCATGACAACGCACGACAGAAAGGGTTACCTTGCGGCGGTGGCGGCCATCATGGCAGCGACGCTGGCGGCACAGGCCGCTTCGGGCGCCGCAACGGCCGAGCCGCAGGCTCGCGAGATTCTGCAGACCACGGGGGTCCGCGGCGGCCTGGTCGTGCACGTCGGCTGCGGCGACGGGACCCTGACCGCCGCTCTGCTCGCCGGCGACGCCTACCTGGTTCAGGGCCTCGACACTTCGGCCGAGAAGGTGGCCGAGGTCCGAAAGGCCTTCTGTGCCAAGAGGCTCGCCGGCCGGGTCACGGCCCGGGTGTTCGACGGCAAGACTCTTCCCTTTCGCGACAACACCGTAAACCTGGTGGTGGCGGGCGCCGGCTGCCCCGTGCCGAAGGCCGAGATCCAGCGGGTGCTGGCCCCGAAGGGGGTTGCCTGGATCGGCGGCAAGAAGGAGGTCAAGCCCCGGCCCGGCAGCCTCGACGAGTGGACCCACTATCACCACGATCCGCAGGGGACGATGGTTGGCCGGGACGAGGTGGTCGGCCCGCCGCGGGGCATCCAGTGGATGGGCGGGCCGAAGTGGCTCCGCAACCACGACTTCATGTCCAGCATGCACGCCATGGTGTCGGCCGGCGGACGGGTCTTCTACGTCATCGACGAGGGGCTACGGAATCACATCTTCCTGCCCGCCAAGTGGGCCCTGATAGCCCGCGACGCCTTCAGCGGCACGGTGCTCTGGCGGCGGGAACTGAAGGACTGGCACCCGAACAACTGGCCCCTGAAGAGCGGTCCCGGCCAATTCCCCCGCCGCCTCGTCGCCGTCGGCGATACGGTGTACGTCACGTTTGGCCAGACCGAACCGTTGACGGCCATCGACGCCGTCACGGGCAAGACCCTCCGCACCTACGACGAGACGAAGGCCACCGAGGAAATCCTCGTCGACGACGGTGTGCTCTACCTGCTGGTGACCCCCGCCCGAAAACCCGTCGACTACCGGGCCGAGGGAACCTCGTACAAGGAGATCGGGCGGGCCAACAAGGGGTGGGCGTGGACGCCGGCGGCCCCGCCTGCCCGCATCATGGCCGTCGACGCCGCCTCCGGACGCTCCCTCTGGTCACACCCCGACAAGAGCGTGCCGCTCACCTTGACGCTGGGCGAGGACAAGGTTTTCTTCGCCAACGGCACCGGCGTGACCGCACTCGACCGCCGGACGGGCAAGCCGCTCTGGACCTCGGACGGACCCGCCGTCAAGAGTGTGCCCACGGGAGGCACGATGCGGGCCGTCTATGCCGACGGCGTCCTCTTTGTGGCCAACGGCATACGCCTCACGGGGCTCTCGGCCAAGGACGGGAAGCAGTTGTGGAACGAGTCGCTCCTGCACTCCAGCCACCATTGTCCCAACGACCTGTTCCTGATCGACGGCCTGATCTGGTCGGCCCATACGGGCACGCCCCAGCGGGAAGGCACGCACCTGAAGGCCATCGACTTCCGGACGGGCGAGGTCAAGAAGGACTTCAAGGTCCGCAACCTCCCCGTCTTCCCCATGCACCCGCGCTGCTATCCGAGCCGGGCCACGACCCGGTACCTCATCACGAACGGCATGGGCGCCGAGTTCTACCGGTTGGGCGACGAGGAATTGCAGCCGTTCAACTACATCCGCGGGAGTTGCATCTACGGCGTGATGCCGTGCAACGGGCTCCTCTACAAGCCGCCGGACGCCTGCGCGTGCTACTACCAGTCGAAACTGGAGTACTTCTGCGCCCTCTCGCCCGCCTCCGGCCTCGCCGCCACACCCGCGGAAGCGGACCGGCTCGAGCGCGGCCCCGCCTACGACGACGCCGCACGCGGCGCCGGGCAGCCCAGCGACGCACCCTGGCCCATGTACCGGGCCGACCCGGAGCGGAGCGGGTCGGCCAAGGCGTCGATTGCCGACGCCTTGAAGCCGGCCTGGAGCATGGACCTGGGCGGCAAACTGACGCAGCCCGTTCTGGCGGGCGGCCGGGTGTTCGTGGCCCAAGTCGACCGGCACGTCCTCCACGCCCTCGACACCGACTCGGGCAAGGCACAGTGGACGTTTGTGGCGGGCGGCCGGATCGATTCCTCTCCCACGATTCATGGCGGGACCGTGCTGTTTGGCTGCGCCGACGGGTGGGTCTACTGCCTCCGGGCCGCCGACGGTGCGCTGGCCTGGCGGTATCGTGTGGCGCTCGGCGACAGGCAGATGGTGTCCTGCAACCAGGTGGAGTCGATCTGGCCCGTGCACGGCAGCGTTCTCGTGACGGGCGGCTCCCTCTACGCCCTGGCCGGCCGCAACCTCTTCTTCGACGGCGGGATGCGCCTGGTGCGGCTCGACCCGAAAACCGGCCGAAGGCTGTCCGAAACGATCCTGGACGAGAAGGATCCGGCGACCGGCAAGAACCTCCAGACCCTCATCGCGCATAAGTACATGCCGGTGGCCAACGCGGATATCCTCTCCAGCGACGGCCAGCGCCTCTACATGCAGGAACAGAACTTCGACCTCCAGGGCAAACGCCTGGGTCTCGCCCCGACCCGGCCGAGACAAGACCCCGACGTGGAGCGTGGCCCGCCGCACCTCTTCTGCCAGACCGGCCTCCTCGATGACATCTGGTTCCACCGCTCGTATTGGACGTACGGCAACGACTGCGGCGAGGGGTGGGGCGCCTACGCGAGGACCCGGAACCTGGCGCCCAGCGGCCGCCTCCTCGTGTTCGACGACACGCGCGTCTACGGGTACCGCTCCGAACCGCTGGGCAACATGCTCCAACCGCGCACCAGCTACAAACTGTATGCGTCCGACAAGACGCCCGCCGAGGAGCCCCAGCCCGCGCCGCCCGCGAAGGGCAAGCGGGGCAAGCGGCGCCAACGGTCCACGCTGAAGACGCATTGGCAGACCGAGACCCCCGGGCTCCTGGCCAATGCCATGGTCCTGGCAAACGGGCGGCTGCTGCTGGCCGGACCGCCCGACGTGGCCGACGAAACCAAGATGCTCGGCTATCTGCCCGGCGCCCGCGACGACATCAACCGCCAGCTCAAGGCCCAGAGCGATGCTTGGCAGGGCCGACGCGGCGGACACCTGTGGGTGGTCGACACCCAAGACGGCCGCAAACTCACCGAGTACGAACTCGATGGCATTCCCGTCTTCGACGGCATGGCGGTTGGGGAGAACAAGGTCTTTCTGAGCCTGGCCGGCGGGAAGGTGGTCTGCTTCGGCCGGAAGTAATGCCGCCCTCCGCGCCTGGCAGAGAGGAGCCTTCCATGCGCCGGGCTAGGGCCGTGCCCGCTCTGGGCCTGGTATGGGGCCTGATGGGGCTGCTGCACCTCGCTGTTGCAGGCGGGCGCGGAAACAGACGCCGCCAATCCGGGAGCGTTTCCTTACGGCGTGCCCGACCGCAAGCCGAACCGGCCCCTCAGCACGGCCATGGGGCGGCTGTACGCGCAGTAGCCCGCCACGACGCCACGGAAGAACGAAGTCTTCTCCAACTTCAAGTACACGGGGCTCGAGGGACCCGACTACCAGAACCACGACGGCACGGTGTCGCGGCGGGACCCGTCGAAGGTCGTCCGCGTGGGCGACACCTACTACGTCTGGTACACGAAGCGGCGCACGGCCACCCCGCCGCGCGGCGCCGCGCTCGGCACCGATAGGGTCCCGTCGACGGATTGGGACCTGGCGGAGGTCTGGTATGCCACGAGCAAGGACGGGTTCGTCTGGGAGGAACGGGGCGTGACCGTCCCGCGCTGAGCGCGAAAGCGCGCAGCCAGCGCACCCGCAGAGCCCTGCATGACCGGGACACCATGACAAACACGCGCAAACATGGCTACCGGAGCGTTTGGACGGTCAGGCACGCTGTGTTCGCCACGGTCGTTGCTGTCGCAGCAGCCCCGCTGCCCGCCGCGGGTGTCTATGTGTCGCCGCAGGGGGCCGACGGCGCTGACGGGTCGCGGACACATCCATTCCGCACCATCGCCCGGGCGGTGGGGGGTGTGGCGGCGGGTGACCGGATTCTCCTGCTCGAAGGGCGCTATGCCGACCCGGTCGTGGTCAGCGGGATTCGTGGCACCGACGATGCGCCCGTGACGATCGGGGCGGCGTCCGGTGCGAAGGTCGTCTTCGATGGCACGGACGACTTGGCTGGCCTATGGAAGCGTGTCCGGCCGCAGTCGCCCCAGGGCCGCCCCATTTCCCAAGCGCAGTGGAAGCGCATCGGCGATCGTGCGCTGTACGCCATGCGGCTCGAGCGGGACGTGTACGCCCTGGTCTATGATGGCCGGCTGATGAGCGAGGCGCGCTGGCCGAACGGCAACTGGGACGCGCCCTACCGGCTGGACCGCTGGGCCGTCCTCCGCCGGGCCAACGAGAAGAGCACGCTCGGCGAACTGCACGACGATTTCCCGACGGAGAACGCCCTCCAGGAATCCCGTCAATGGCTGCACTACGATCGCCAAGGCCTGAACCTAAACCAGGAGACGTTGGCGGACACGGGCGTCGACTTCACCGGCTCGGTCGTCGTTATCAGCCACGCGTGGACGAGTTTCGCCACGCGCGTGACCGAACATGGAGCTGGCCGCAACCATTTCAAGTTCGACACGGCGTTTCGCGGCAGCAACGGGCTGCGCGACGAGGCGATTCATTACGTGGTGGACCACGTCCAGTGGGACACGCCACAGCGGTTCAAGCGAAGCAGCCACGGGGGCATCCACTACTTTATGATGGGCCTCGCCGCGCTCGACCATCCCGGCGAATGGTGGTACGACGAGCCGACGGGAACGGTCTACTTCATCGCCCCGGGCGGCGGGGCCCCCGAGCCCGGGAAAGCCCGCGGCAAGCGCCGGGACTACCTGGTCACCCTTCGCGGCTGCCGCCACGTGCATTTCGGAGGCGTGCAGATGTTCGGCTCGGCGATCCTCATGGAGGATTGCGCCCATTCGCGCATCGAGGACTGCACCTTTCTCTTTTCCAGCAACAACAAGGTTGTGTTGGGCAACTTCGACATGCCGGTGACAACCCGCCTCGTCAACCAGCGCGCGACAGATGACGCCGGCTTTCACAACGCCCTGGTAAATTGTCAGTTCAGATTTCTCGATGGCAACGCTTTTGAGGGCTGGAGCGAAGGGCTGGCCGTCGACAACGTTCTCATCTGCCAGACACAGCAGACGACGCTCGGCAACGATTCGCGGTCGGCCAGCCTCAAGAACCCGTCCCTGGTCCGCCGGGTCACGATTCGCAACGTCGGCGCCTCGGTCGGCATCCGGGGTGGGGGGCGCGACGGCATCTACGAACTGAATAACATCTCGCGCTTCGGCGGGCTGCAATACGACGGGGCCGCTCTTCAGATGGGCGGACGCCACCACGTCATCTACCGGTACAACTGGTCGCACGATCACCCGAAGCGGAGTTTTCGCTTCGACGCCGCCAGTTACCCGCGCGAGTCAAACGCGTTCGGCGAGATGAGTTATAATGTGGCCTGGAATACGCCCGGCGGGTTTGCCGTCAAGGGCGACGACCATCTCGTCCACAACAACGTCGCGCTGGGCGACTCGCAGATTCAACTCTTCAACATGGAACGCTGGGCCAGCGAGAACAGCCGCACCCTCGTCGCCAACAACGCCGTCAGGCGGTTCACGGCCGGCAGGAACGATCGCGGCAAGGCCAAAGGGCTCGCCAAGGTGGTGGCCGTCATGAAAAGCAATCTCGCCGAGGATGCGACTTCGTATCTGCGGGACCCGCAGAATCTCGACTTCCGGCCGAAGCCGGGGAGCCCCCTGGTCGACGCCGGCTATGCCATCCTGCCCGGCGACGTGCCCTGGAAGAAGAGCGCGATCACGGGAGCGGATTCCCGGATCGGGCGGGGCCCGGACATTGGCCCCTACGAATACGGTGCCTCCCATTACTGGATTCCCGGGTTCCGGTTCCCGCACGCCTCTACCCCCGTGCCGCCGGACGGTACCACGAGCGCCAAGGCGGATTGCGATCTCATGTGGTTGGGCGGGTACAAGGCCGACTGGCACGATCTGTATTTCGGAACGATGGCCGAGGAGGTCGCGAGCGCGACAGAAGATGCCCCGCCGTTCCGCCGGACCTTCCACGGCTCCGAGAATATCTTTGATCCCGGACGACTCGAACCCGGCAAAACCTACTTCTGGCGCGTCGATGCGATCCGCGGTGGTCAAACGACGAGGGGAGAGACCTGGTCGTTCACAGTCGATCATTAACCCTGCATACAAAGGATGAGTTCATGAACGCGCATCATCGCCTGTTGTTCGGTGTGACCTTCGCCAGCTTCGTGTTGTTGGCGGCGTGCCTGAATCCGCTGCATGCGGCAGGCTACGAACCCACCTGGGAATCGCTCAAGTCAGCGCCGGTTCCCGAGTGGATCATGGACGCCAAGTTCGGGATCTACACGCACTGGGGCGTCTACTCGGTGCCGGGTTTCGAGACGAACGTCTACGGCAAGGAGATGTACACGCCCAAGGGTGCCAGGAAGCAGTCCGGGCGCGGTATGGCCGTGCGCGACCATCACGAGAAGACCTACGGCTCGATCTTCGAGTTCGGCTACAAGGAGTTTGTGCCGATGTTCACGGCCCCGAAGTTCGACCCCGCCGAGTGGGCCCAGGTTATGAAGGACGGCGGCGTCCGGTTCGCCGGCATCTGCCTGGTCCACCACGACGGCTTCTGCCTGTGGGACAGCGCCTTCACCCGCTGGGACAGCATGGACATGGGCCCGAAGCGCGACATCTACGGTGAACTTGCCAAGGAGATCCGCAAGCGCGGCATGCACCTGCTGGCCACCTTCCACCACGCCCGCACCTACGGGCACCACACGGCTTACGCCGATCAGTTCCCGGATGACCAGAAGGCCAGGCTCGACGTGTTTGACCCGCAGTACGACGACCTGTACCGTAACCCGAAGACCGTCAGCAAGGAGAAGTTCGGCACGGAGTGGCAGAACAAGATCAGCGAGGTCATCTGCAAGTACCATCCCGATGCCATCTGGTTCGACGGGCTGGCCAACCAGTTGGCCAACGGCACCATCGACGAGGGCAAGCTACTGAAGTGCATCGCCGACTACTACAACACAGGCACGCCCCACGTCGATCACCCGATCATCATGAACAAGTTGCCCAGCGGCAGGACGTGGAACTTCCCGATGGGCTTCGGCCTGCGATGCTACGAGAACGGCCGCGACATGGAGGCCGACGTGCGCGGCGACTGGCTCATCGACCGGGCCATCGGCTATCCGTGGACCTGGGTCAAGAACAAACCGTACAAGCAGGACGCCTCCTACCACATCGTCAGCCTCTGCGACCTGGTCAGCCGGGGCGGCATCCTGCTGCTGTCGCTCACGCCCAAGGGCGACGGCTCGATCCCCGCCGAAGAGGTCCGCATCATGCGGGAGATCGGCGCCTGGCTGAAGGTTTGCGGCGAGGGCATCTACGCCACGCGTCCCTGGAAGACCCCCGCGGAGGGAATCGGCGTCGAGCAACTCCGGCGGGTCGCCCCGGACACGAAGCGTAAGGGCCAAGCCAAGGCCAGCTGGAAGTTTGAGAAGCTCGAGGCCAGCCGGGGCGAGGCGGTCCGATTCACGCGGGCCAAGGACTACAGCCGCTTGTACGCGTTCGTGATCGGCGTGCCCGACGGCGGCACGGTCACCATCAAGACGCTCCGCCGTGGCAACGTCGAGAAGAACGGCAAGGGTATCCGCTCGGTGTCCATGCTCGGCTCCGACGCGACGATCGACTGGAAGCAGACCGCCGAGGGCCTGACGATCACGTTCCCCAAGACGCTGCCCTGCAAGGTCGCCTACGGTTTCAAGATCAAGGTCAACGGTAAGCTTGACGACTCACCCCGCGAGCAATTCGACGACGGAATCAAACGCCAAGGGACCTGGCCGGTCTATCGCAGCTCACGCTGATCTGGAACGTCAACCCTAACCGAGGTAGGCCAATGCGAGACGGCGGCGGAACTGGTGTTGCGGCGGCGTGTGTCTGTCGACGCGAGTTGTTGCGTTGCGTCTTTGGAACCGGCGCGTTCGTTGCGCCGGCGGCGATCAGTCCGGGCGAAGGAACTGCTTCGGTGTGATCGAAGTGCCCGTTCCTATGCCCCTTGTCGCCTCGGCCCCGATCGTCGAGATCAGGAGCCCCGACAGTGGCGGGAAGGTGGCCTCGGCCATCCTGCAGGTCAACCGCCTGGAAGGCCGGACCATGGCACGGCCTGTCCCGTAAGGATTCCGTTTTCCTGGCCGATCGACGCACCGGCTTTAGTAATGCAGAACTGGAATATCTGTGAGGAGGAGCAAATCATGCGTTGTGCGACACTCCTGAGCGTCGGGCTTCTGGTGCTACAGGGCCCCACGGCTGTAGCAGAAGAAAGTCCCTTGCGGCTGTGGTACGACAGGCCGGCCGGCAGGTGGGTGGAGGCCCTGCCCATAGGCAACGGCCACATGGGCGGGATGGTATTCGGAGGCATTGCCACCGAGCGTATCCAGTTCAACGAGGATACGTTCTGGAGCGGCAAGCCCATGGACCGGCAGAGCCCTGAAGCGGTAGAGGCCCTGGACAGGATTCGGCGGCTGCTGTTTGACGGGAAACAGAAGGACGCCGAGAAGCTGGCCATGGAGAAGTTCATGGCCCGGCCGCTGCGCCAGGAAACGTATCAGACCTGCGGCGACCTTGTCCTGACATTCGATTTGCCGGAGGACGCCGAGACGGAGAACTACCGGCGGGACCTCGATCTCGACGCGGCGCTGGCCACGGTCTCGTTCACGCACCGAGGCACCACATACCGTCGTGAGATGTTTGCGAGTTATCCCGCCAGGCTCATTGTGATCCGTCTCACCGCCGACACGCCCGGCAAGATCAGTTTCACGGCATCCTTCACCACACCGCATGTTGACAACAGGGTATCCGTCGTCGACGGAGACACCGTGCTGCTGAACGCCGGGGCAACAACGCATAAGGGCACCCGCGTGCCGTGCGAGCTCAGACTGGAGGCAAGGGCGAAGATCCTTGCCGAGGGCGGGAGTGTCTCCGCATCGGACGGCGCCCTTGTCGTCAGGGGTGCCGACGCCGTCACGATCCTTCTTGCGGCGGCAACGAACTACGTGAACTGGAAAGATGTGAGCGCCAATCCCGGCGCTCGCTGTGCCGAGAGGTTGAAGGCCGCGGAGGGGAAGCGTTTCGCTGAACTGCTTGCCGCGCACCAGGAAGACCATCGGGCCCTCTTCAGGTCCGTCACGCTGGACCTGGGCACGACCGCGGCCGCCAAACTGCCCACGGATCAGCGCATCAAACAGGTCGGCAACGAGCCGGACCCCGGTCTCGCCGCGCTCTATTTCCAATTCGGCCGATACCTGCTTGTTGCCAGCTCGCGCCCCGGCAGTCAGCCGGCGAACCTGCAGGGGAACTGGACCGCCGAACTCTTTCCGCCCTGGGACAGCAAGTGGACGATCAATATCAATACCGAGATGAACTACTGGCCCGCCGAGGTCACCGGACTGAGTCAGTGCGCAGAGCCCTTGTTTGCCATGGTTGAAGACGTTTCCGTCGCCGGCCGGCGTACGGCAAAAATGCTGTACGGCGCGCGGGGTTGGGTCGCACATCATAACACGGATATCTGGCGCGGCACGGAGCCGATCAACAACTCCAACCACGGTATCTGGCCGACCGGCGGCGCCTGGCTTGCCACGCATTTATGGGAGCACTACCTCTTTACGGGCGACAGGCAGTTTCTGGCGACGCGCGCGTATCCGATCTTGAAGCAGTGCGCCCTGTTCTTTGTGGATACGCTGGTCAAAGATCCGCGCAGCGACGGCAAATGGCTCATCTGTGGCCCTTCGAACTCTCCCGAACAAGGCGGATTGGTCATGGGGCCCGCCATGGATCATCAGATCATTCGCGCGGTATTCAACGCCGTCATCGAAGCCAGCGCCATACTGGACACCGACGCGGAACTCCGAGGTGAGCTTCTCGCCTTAATGGACAGAATCGCTCCCAACCAGATTGGCCGCTTCGGTCAGCTCCAGGAATGGCTCGAAGACAAGGACGATCCCAAGAACAGGCACCGCCATCTTTCGCATTTGTGGGGCGTCTTTCCCGGGAGTGAAATCTGTGTCGTCAAGACGCCGGCCTTTACCAAGGCTGCGGCCGTCTCATTGAACCATCGTGGCATGGGGAATGTCGGGTGGTCGCTTGCATGGCAGGTCGGCCTCTGGGCGCGGTTGGCGGAGGCGGAGAAATCCTATGCGGCTTACAGGGCGCTTCTGTCGCGAAACACGAATCCCAACCTGTTTGACCAGTGCTTCTCGGGCCGGGCCCGGCCGTTCCAGATCGACGCTAATTTGGGCGGGCCGGCGGGCTTGGCGGAAATGCTGGTTCAAAGCCACGTTCGAAACGACGAGTGCCGGTTATCCGACCCCAAAGGCGCGCCATTCGAAATCAGCCTGCTTCCCGCGCTGCCATTGGCCTGGCCGGAAGGCAGGGTTACCGGCCTCCGCACGCGCGGCGGATTCGTGGTGGACATTGCGTGGGAAAACGGTGAACTGGACGAGGCGGTCATCCGTTCCACACTGGGCAACGGCTGCCGCATCCGATGCAAGACGCCCGTGAAACTGACGCCGGACGGCGACGCGACGCCGGCCCCCGAGGCCGGGACCGTCAGGAAGGACGTACTGGAATTCGCCACCGATGTGGGTCGATCGTACCGGTTGAGGGCAGCTGAGCGTTGACAAAGCGCTGGCACGCGGCTCCGTGTTTCCTCAGATAGCCGCCGCGAGAGGAGAGATCCATGTTGGTGTGGTCTGCAACGAGGCGGCGGCGGGTCTTGCCGGGCCCGTGTCTGACGCATGGGCGAGAGGGTAGTCCCTGTTCGTGTCGCCTGTCCTGTCAGGAGAGGCAACGATGAGAAGAACAGCCGTCGTGAGTGTTACGTTCGTATCGATCGCCATGACCGTGGCTCACTTGCATGCTGCAACGCCAGCCGCTGTGGCGGAGGCCATCAGCAAGTTCGAGATGGCCCCAGGCGCGTTCGCGCCCACGTGGGAATCCCTCGAGGCGTACGAACCGCCCACGTGGTTCCGCGATGCCAAGTTCGGCATGTGGGCCATCATCGGACCGCAGTGCGTCC
>Ga0272442_10006585_pt1 | contig 15248 bp, 12 predicted proteins | sample SSMForm2O_FD_200262 | JGI IMG/M metagenome (GOLD analysis project Ga0272442, IMG submission 200262) | Marine sediment archaeal communities from Little Sippewissett salt marsh, Falmouth, MA, United States - SSM-Form-2O | ecosystem: Environmental > Aquatic > Marine > Wetlands > Sediment ...
AGGATTGGATATGGCTGCCGCCTATCCGTGAGGGCGACATTCCTCCTCCGCTCAAACATTAACGTTCGCTATGGCTAAAAAAGAAAGAATTGTTGATGACTTGCAGCGACTTACGGATCGAATTAGCACTCAGGTCCGTACAGTTGCGATCGGTATCCTTGCTATTTCATGGGGGGTCATTGTAGGTCAGCCACAAATAGTTGGGTCTGATTCTGAAAGTCTCAGGAAACACCTGGCGTTTATTGGATTGGTAGCTTTGGCTGTGATGATTTGTGATTTCTTACAGTACCTATTTGGCTACTTGTCCACGAAGAAAGTGTTATTGAAAATGGAAAAGGAGAAGGCTGATGAAGCCAAGTATGACTATGCTGCCCCAACTTATAGACTAGCATATTTCTTTTTCTGGTTCAAGCAGGTGTCACTACTTATCGCGTGCGCGTGGTTGTTCATCGCGATAGTCTATTTCTGCACTAAAGCTATCTTAGGTTGGCCGTCTTAGCCTTCAGTTTAGAACACGAGGTAGCTCTTTGTTGAGCTCTCATCTCGTAGCTCTTTCTTACTCACTCTGAGTATCCCTTATCTTGAGAAATAATTTGCGAGGTTGTCTTGTGCAGCACTCACCTCGGCTCGGTGAGCAGTAGGACTTTGTTCTTATTAGGAGTGCCTTGCGGATCTTGGCATCAGTTTTGACTCTTGACGGCCACCGTGGAGCAAGCCCTCGCCGTATCAACTTCTGATTCTATTCACTCCTTTCTCTTTCTTTTAGCCTGGTAAGTGACTGTTGTTGGCTGACATTTTTTCGCACCAAGTCGGAAGGAACTGCTGGCGCGTGATATTTTCATGTTTGCACTGAGGACTTACATCGCATAATATCTGCCTATGCTTGGAAATGGATGAAGGCAGGATTGAAGATTTGTGGGGACTTGTCTGCACCTAAAAACTGCTGAAAGAAATGGAGTGAGAAATGAAGAAGTTATGGGCGATTGTCAGTGGCTTGACGTTTTTCAGTTTCTTTTTAATTAGTAACGGCTTTACCAAGGCGGAGCAGAAACAGCATCTTGTTCCGGCGGATAAGGGGCTCTCGAAGGGAGACATTCGGCGACTTTATGAAAGGGGAGAGCAACAGGTCTATAGCGGCAAGGAGCTTGAGACGATTGGCATGCCCGTTAGCGGGATCGGGACGGGGCAGCTCTATCTGAGAGGCGACGGCACGCTCGGATTGTGGCAAATCTTCAACAAGCACGTTTTCACGGGCTATGGACGGGATTGCTACCGCACGTATCGGCCGGACTCGCCCGTGGATTCGGGCTTTGCCGTCGTCGTGCAAAAGGATGGAAAGACGCTTGCCAAAATATTGGACCGGGACTTTGGCAAGGTGGAGTTCAGCGGCGAATACCCCATCGGCTTTGTCCGATACTCTAACGATGATTTCCCGGCAAAGGTGCGCCTGACTGCCTCCGCTGCTTTTATTCCGCTCAATGCGAAAGACTCCGCTCTGCCCGCGACGATGTTCAGTGTTATTGTGGAGAACAATACCGATGCGGATTTACCGGTCAGCGTGGTTGGGTGGCTTGAGAACGCCGTTCTGTTCGATTCGGCGACTGCGGTGCACGCGCTGCGCCGCAGCCGGATTGTAGAAGATAAGGGACGAACGTTGATTATCCATACCACTGAAAAAGCGCCGTTGCCCGAGGGCGCCGTCGAGCCGAGGGAGAAAATCGTGCTTGCAAACTTCGAAGGTTCCGACTACGGCCAATGGGAAACGGCGGGCCAGGCCTTCGGCGAAGGCCCCGCGAAAGGGACGCTTGCCAGGCAGCAGAAAGTCAGCGGCTTTTCCGGAAAAGGGCTGGTGAACACCTTTTTAGGCGGCGATGGCCCTCATGGCACGTTGACGTCACCGGCGTTTTTGATCTCGCGGAAATTCATCAACTTCTTAGTGGGCGGCGGTAATCATAAAGGCAAGACATGTATCAATTTGTTTGTGGACGGTCAGATTGTCCGAACCGCGACGGGCAAGAATAACGAACAACTCGAATGGACCTTCTGGGGCGTGCAGGAATTCGAGGGCAAGAGGGCGAAGATCCAGATCGTCGATGAATTTTCGGGCGGATGGGGACATATCAACATCGATCAAATCGAGCTGGCGGATGAGCGTCGCGCCGGGCCTGTCGGTCCGATTGAGGAGTTGCCCGACTACGGCTCAATGGTTTTGACTCATTCAAAAAAGGGAGCATCCCTTGAAAAGACACGCGAGTTTATCGAAGCCGTCGGTCAAAGGCAGACAAAGCTCCATACCGAAGAAAACGTGGCCTATCCCGCTACCGAGCGACGCAGCACGGCCATAGCGGCTGATACGGTCGTTTTAATGCCGCACGAGCCGCGTGCTTTCTTTTTCATTCTGGCCTGGTACTTTCCCAACCACGAGCACGGCCACGAATATGCCAATCGTTTTAACGATGCTCCTGAAGTCGCTCGTTATGTGCATGATAATTGGAGCCGTCTGACGGGCGAAACCGCTGAGTGGTACAAGGCCTACTACGTTAACAGCACCCTGCCCCGGTGGCTGCTGTTTCGGCTACATTCGACGGCGTGCAACCTGGCGACGGGAACCTGCCAGTGGTGGAAGAGCGGGCGGTTCTGGGCATGGGAAGGCGTCGGGTGCTGCGCCGGAACGTGTACGCACGTCTGGAATTACGCGCACACGCTCGCTCGCCTTTTTCCACAGCTCGAACGCAGCGCCCGGCAGATGCAGGATTTTGGCGAAGGATTTGACACCGAGACGGGGCTCGTCGGATTTCGCAGCAATCGCGCCTACGCCGCCGACGGCCAGTGCGGGACCATCCTCAAGGCCTATCGCGAGCATCAAATGTCCGCCGGCAATAACTTCCTCAAGCACAATTGGCCCCGCATCAAGGCTGCGTTGGAGTATTCCATCTCTCGTGATAACGACGGCGACGGCCTTATCGAGGATAGCCAGCATAATACGTTTGACATTAATTTCCAGGGCCCCAACACGTTTGTCGGCTCGCTCTATCTGGCGGCGCTTCGGGCGGGAGAGGAAATGGCGAAGGAAATGGGCGACGAAAGGTTCGCCGAGCGCTGTCGGAAGATATTCGAGTCCGGCAGCCAACTCGCCGTCGAGCGTCAATGGGATGGAGAATACTTCATCCAGCTTGTCGATCTGAAAAAGCATCCGAAACATCAATACGGCAAGGGATGCCTGTCCGATCAGCTTTTCGGCCAGGGCTGGGCGCATCAACTGGGTTTGGGCTATATCTATCCGGCTAAGAATGTCAAAAGGGCACTGCAATCGGTGTGGACATACAACTGGACGCCGGACGTCGGGCCTTACAACGCCGCCTACAAGCCGGAGCGCTGGTTTGCCCGGCCCGGCGAGCCGGGCCTGTTTACCTGTACCTGGCCCAAGAGCGACTACCTGGCCGAGGGCGTTCGCTATCGCAGCGAGGTCTGGACGGGCATTGAATACCAGGTCGCCGGACACATGGTCTGGGAGGGGATGGTGGATGAGGCCCTTGCGATCTGTCATGGGATCCACGAGCGGTACCATCCCGCCAGGCACAATCCGTTCAACGAGGTCGAGTGCGGCGACCATTATGCCCGCGCTTTGGCGAGCTGGGGGGTTTATACGGCGCTTGCCGGCTACGAATATCATGGCCCCAAGGGGCATATCGGCTTTGCGCCGAAGATTATGCCGGAGGATTTTCGCGCCGCGTTTACCGCCTCCGAGGGGTGGGGATCATTTAGCCAGACGCGCGACGACAAAGTCCAGCGAGAGCGGATTGATTTGCGTTGGGGCACGTTGAAGGTTAAATCGCTTGCGTTTGAAGTTCCGGATGAATTCCAGAAGGCACAGGCCACCGTGGCCGTCAACCGTAAGGCCGTCGGATGCTCGTATAAAATCAGGGACGGTCGGATTAAGATCACTCTGGCGAAGGAGCATGTGATCGCCAAGAATCAAACGTTGTCGGTGGCGATTCACCGAACAGGAATGAGATGACAATGATAAAGAAATCTTTCATATTGGTTTTAACCCTCTTTCTATGGGCAACCGCAGATTGTGCCCCTATGAACGTGATATTCATCCTGGCCGACGATCTCGGCTGGGCCGATACCACTCTGTACGGGCACACTCGTTTGTACGAGACGCCCAACCTGGAACGCCTGGCTGAGCGGGGAATGACTTTTAGGCGGGCGTATGCCAACAGCCCGCTCTGTTCGCCGACGCGCGCCAGCATCATGACCGGGCAAATCCCGGCGCGTCACGGATCGACCGCACCGCAGCATCACACAAAGGACGTTCGTCTTCGCGCCACAGTAGCCAGGTCGGCCCCGCCCGGCAACAAGGCGCGGCAGACCCTGTCGGTGACAAGATTGGATACGGCGTTTCCCACCCTGGTAAAACGGATCAAAGCCAAAGGCTATCACACCGCGCATTTCGGCAAGTGGCATCTGGGGCCGGAACCTTACAGTCCCTTTGAGCATGGCTTTGATGTGGACGTCCCTCATTGGCCCGGCCCCGGCCCGGCGGGCAGTTTTGTGGCCCCGTGGAAGTTCAGGAACTTCAAAGAGAACTATCCGCAGGAACACATTGAGGATCGCATGGCGGCCGAGGCGGTCAAGTGGATGCAAACCGTCAAGGATAAGCCCTTTTATATGAACTACTGGCAGTTCTCCGTGCATGCACCCTTTAATGCCAAAGCTGCGCTGATCGAGAAATACCGGCACAAGATCAATCCGGCCGATGCGCAGCGCAGCCCGACCTACGCGGCCATGGTTCATTCCCTGGACGACGCAATCGGCACGCTGCTCGATGCGGTGGATGCGGCCGGGATCGCGGAACGCACCGCCATCGTATTTTTCTCTGACAACGGCGGAAACATGTACAACCAGGTCGACGGCACCACGCCGACCAGCAACACGCCTCTGCGCGGCGGCAAAGCCACCATGTTCGAAGGCGGTATTCGGGTTCCCTGTATCGTTGTATGGCCGGGACTCACGAAGCCGGGATCGCGTAGCGACGAGATCATTCAGGCATCGGACTTCTATACGACTATCCTGAATCAGCTTCAAATAGCCCTACCCAACAACCATAGAGTCGACGGCATCGACATTACCCCGGCCCTGCAGGGCGGGGCACTTGATCGCGAGAGCATTATCACGTTCTTCCCTCACTCACCGCCGGTACCGGACTGGCTGCCGCCGTCCATGGCGATCCATGCCGGGGACTGGAAACTCATCCGCCTCTTCCACCAGGGCGAAAACGGTGCGCATGACTACCTTCTCTACAACCTGGCGGAGGATATCGGCGAAAAGAAGAACCTTGCTGAGCTTCATCCGGAAAAAGTCTCACGTCTGGACCGGATCATGGAGCAATATATCCGGCGGGCCAAGACCGTGGTCCCACAGCCGAATCTGCGATTCGATCGTTCGAAATACCAACCGGAAAAAATTGGAGTACCCGCCGACAGGCATCGCAGGAAAAAGGGATAAAGCAACATGGACGCACAACGATTGATCTGATGAAAAAATAGCATAAGGAAGATTCATCAAGCAGGAAGGAGACAAGTAACAAGTAAAAACATGATGATCAAGGATTTGATAATCAAGAACAGGAGCGTTAGGCGCTTCCGGAAGAATGTTGCCGTGGAGCGCGAGACTCTGCGCGAGCTTGTCGATCTTGCCCGGCTTTCCGCCTCCGGAGCGAACGTACAGCCATTGAAGTATGTTCTTTCGTATGAGCCTGAAAGGAACACTTTGATCTTTCCCTATCTCGGCTGGGCGGGCTATCTCAAAGACTGGCCGGGTCCGAACGAGGGCGAAAGACCGTCGGCCTATATCATTATCCTCGGCGATACGCAGATTAGCCGGTCTTTTGGTTGTGACCATGGAATCGCTGCCCAGAGCATTCTTTTAGGCGCCGCCGAGAAAGGGCTGGCCGGCTGCATGATCGGCACGATAGATAGACAGCAGCTCCACAAAGTCCTGGATATCCCGTCTCGTTTTGAGATACTCCTGGTCCTCGCCCTCGGCAAGCCCGCCGAAACGGTCGTGCTTGAGACGGTTGGGCCGGATGGGGATGTTCGGTATTGGCGCGACGAGGACGGTGTGCACCACGTACCCAAACGGGCGTTGGATGATATTATTCTCGATTAAACGCCGACTCGTTGGTTCCAATGCAGACACGCACACCGGCGGTTATCGTGATTCCCGGCGTGAAAATGAGGTCCGTATTTTTTAAGCTGCGAAAATGCCAGCTAATATGAGCTTGGTTCTTGACTTACAGGCACACGGTTTGGTGTAATGTCCATGCTGGCTGGAGAGATAATATGATCAGACTCAGAACCTACTCATTCAGATTTGCTGAACAGGTCTTGAATGCTCGTCTCGCATTGAAACAAGAAATTCAAGGCATCCTACAAGATCCGAGTATAGACCTTTCTGAATTGTCTCGACCACGATTTAACGATGTGCTCGATGAGCTTTTTAGAGATCGAGGCTGGCAACCTCAGCCTCAAGTTTTTCCCGAACCGAGGGATCCTTCTGCCAAAATGGATTTTTTGAAAGATCGAATTGGTGTCGAAGTCGGCTTCGGTCACGCCTCTTTCATGGGAATCGACCTGCTCAAGTTTCAGGTGTCTTCCTATTCTGCACTGGACCAGATTGACATCGGAGTGTACATCGTGACAACTCGGTCATTTCAGCAGACCATGATTTCTGAGTACAACCAGAAGTGGGAAGGAAGCTTGACGTTTGAGAAGGTTGAGAAGTACCTTCCCCACTTCAAGAGTGCGATTCAGGTTCCCGTATACGTAATAGGAATTGATCTATGATCATCGTGCGACTTAATCGATTCCGCCGTCGGCGTGTTATCTGGAAACCATATAAACATTGTTATCAGGTAAAAGTAAAAGGGGTCAGGCTTTGGATTTAGAGGTCCGTGACATTATTGTGTTTAGTAGCATTAAATGCAATCTCATGACATGTGCTAACATTTGAATGCAGCCGGACCTCCTACGTCGGCCGCTGATTCAAGTCGTTAGGCAGTAGAGAAATCAATCCATACCCGTAAGGAGATATTTCGCAATGGACATTCCAAGGATCTTCAACATTACTGAAAGTGCTCATCGCATCCACAACCCGTTCACACCCGAAAAACTCGCTACTCTCGGCGAGGCATTGCGCCTGCAACCGGGGACCCGTGTACTCGATCTCGGCAGCGGTTCGGGCGAGATGGTGTGCACTTGGGCACGTGATTTCGGAATCATTGGCACCGGTATCGACATGAGCCAGTTGTTCTCCGAGCAAGCGAAACGCCGCGCTGAAGAACTCAATGTCGCCGACCGAGTCGAGTTCATCCACGGCGACGCCGCCGGCTATATAGCCGACGAAAAGGTCGGTGTGGCAGCCTGTCTCGGCGCCACGTGGATCGGCGGGGGAGTCGTCGGCACCATCAAGCTTCTGGCAAGGAGCCTCCGCACCGGAGGGATTATCCTCATCGGCGAGCCCTATTGGCTGAAGCTACCGCCGACGGAAGACGTTGCCAAGGGCTGCCAAGCCAGCTCGATAGCCGACTTTCTTGTGCTTCCAGAACTGCTCGCGTCTTTCGCCGACCTCGAGTACGACGTCGTGGAAATGGTTCTGGCAGACCAAAACGGCTGGGACAGATATGAGGCAGCCAAGTGGCTCACAATGCGCCGATGGCTCGAAGCAAATCCCGATGACGACTTCGCCAAAGAAGTTCGAGCCCAACTGACCTCGGAACCCAGACGCTACGCCGCGTACACGCGTGAGTACTTGGGCTGGGGGGTGTTCGCGCTCATGGAGCGGTGACGAGGAGATTGCTGGACAAATCAGAAAGTGGGAAGAATCATGCCTAACAAGAGCGTGGAGAACTACAAACTGGGCCGCGCGGACGCGCCCCAGTTTGAGTCTCACGCTCGTCGTTAGGCGGTGCAATGCTGTAGATAGAAAAGAGTCTTGTATGAGCTTGTTAAAAAGAATGCTAAGTCAGTGCAAAAAACCGAGAGGACGATTTGGCCGATTTCTCGCTAAGGGAATGAATTTTGGGCATTCCGGTCTCACGAAATGGGGTTTAGGCTTTATCGACATCGCAAGTGATAGTGACGCACTTGACATTGGATGCGGCGGCGGAAGGACTGTTGAGCGACTTGCAGGAATCGCCACAGATGGCAAAGTCGTCGGCATTGACTATTCGCCGGATGCTGTTGTCGTGGCCAGGAAGAAGAATCGTGCGCTTATTAACGAAGGACGAGTGGAAATATTTCAAGAGGCTGTCTCTTCGATGCGGTTCAGCGATGGTGCTTTTGGTCTAGTCACCGCTTTTGAGAGCCACTATTTCTGGCCAGATTTTCGTAATGACCTCAAAGAGGTTCATCGCGTGACGAAGCAAGACGGACAGCTCCTTATCGCGGGAGCCGTTTATAAAAACAAAAAATACGGCCGCAGAAATCAGCGTATTGTCGATGCCATTGGAATGACGTATCTAAGCATCGAGGAATTTCGAGAAGTATTGGAAGGTGTTGGGTTCTCGGAATTCGATGCACTTGAAGAAAAGAAGAAGGGATGGTTCGCCGTCAAATGCAGAAAACAAGAAGGAGGCACCGCCTAACAATTCATTGAAGCGGACCAGACCGTTGGGAATAAGGGAGTCTGTGCAATGGGAAATCCCGGTTATTACAAGAATTGTACTGGATACCTTTAAATTCCCTGGACGCGGGGGCCACGATTGCCTATAATACGGGGTGCTTGGCTCCGGGCCGGACTGCCGGCCCCGGACGTACGTCGGCGATTGTCATCAGCGCCGAGAAACGATCTGAGCCCTGAGAACCCACGGGAAGAGAACGCCAATGGGTAGGGCAAACAACTCTCACGGGAGGTGACCGATTATGTCTGAGAATGGCACGCGCAAGCAACGCATCGGCGCCGGAACGATCAAGGTGATCGGCCTGGCGGGCCTGGTCGCCGTCGTTGTCGTGGTGGCCGTGTGGCTACGGGTCGTCAGGGGCAGTGGCGAGGCGACTCAGGAGAAGGCCACCTTTACCGCCCGACGTGGCCCCCTGACCATCAGTGTGCTCGAATCGGGCACGGTCAGGGCCAAGGATCAGATTGTCATCAAGAACGAGGTGGAGGGGCGGACCGCCATTATCACCCTTGTGGACGAGGGCACACAGGTCAAGAAAGGTGATTTGCTGGTCGAGCTGGACTCGAGCCAGCTCAAGGATCAGCTCGTGGATCAGGAGATCGCGGTGCAGAATGGCGACGCCAGTCGGATCGAGGCCGAGGAGAACCTGGCCGTGGTCCAGAACCAGGGCGAGAGTGACGTGGCCAAGGCCGAACTCACCCTGCAGTTCGCCGAGCAGGACCTGCAGCAGTACACTGAGCCCAACGGCCTCTATGAGAACGAGGTCAGGCAGATGCAGGCCACCATCAGCCTGCGCCAGGAGGAGCTGACCCGTGCACGCGACTCGAATGACTGGTCGAGCCGGCTGTACCGCGAGAAGTACCTCTCCGAGACCGAGTACCTGGCCGACCAACTCGGGCTCAGGCGCGCGCAGTTGGAGATGGAACGGTCTAGCAATGACCTCAGGATCCTGCGCGAGTACACGTACAAACGCCGTATCGCCGAGCTGGAAAGCGAGGTCGAGCAGGCCGAGATGGCCCTGGAACGGACCAAGGGCCAGGCCCGGGCCAACAACACGCAGGCCGAGGCCAGGCTCAAGGCGCGCACGGCCGAGTACAAGCGTCAGGTGAGCAAGCAGAAGAAGATCGAGGATCAGATCAGCAAGTGTCGTATCATTGCCCCGGCCGACGGCCTGGTGATCTATGCGACCAGCGCCAACCGGAACGTGTTCAACATGGGTCGGGAGGCCCTCGATGAGGGGGTGCAGGTGCACGAGCGCCAGGAGCTCATCCATTTGCCCCAGACCCAATCGGTCATGGCGGAGGTGGACGTGCATGAGGCCAACCTCCGCAAGGTCAAGCCAGGGCTGCCTGTGATTGTGACGCTGGATGCCCTACCAGGGGAACGGTTCTTCGGCACGGTCAGGACCATCGCCCCGCTGCCTAACGCCGGCATGCCCTGGCTGGCGGATGTGAAGCTCTACAAATCCGAGGTTGACCTCGATGCCGACAGCACCCAGCTCCGCAGCGGCATGACCTGCAAGGCCGAGATCGTGATCGCCCAACACGACGCCGCCGTGTACATCCCGGTCCAGACTGTGATCAACGTGGGTGGCAATCCCACGGTGTACGTGCTGGAGGACGGCGCGCCCGTGGCGCGTACGGTCAAGACCGGCCTGGACAACAACCGTATGATCTGCATCGAAGAGGGCTTGGAGGAGGGCGAGCCCGTGCTCATGAAGCCGCCGCTGGACGCCGGGATGATCGAGCCTGCGGCCACGTCCGCTCCAACCGGGGCAGAGCCCAATGACGCCAATGCCGTGGCCACGGGGCTGTCCGACGACATGGAGGAAAAGGTTCGCGCCCAGCTCAAGACCGCGGCGCAATCCCCGCCGCCGGGACGCGGCGGGCCCGGTGCGGGGCAGGAGCAGGGCCCGGGCGGCATGCGTCAACCCTCACCAGAGGAAATCAAGGAGATGCAGGAGAAGATGAAGCGCTTGATGGACAGCCTGTCCGACGAGGAGAAAGAGCAGTTCAAGACTATGTCCCCGCAGGAGCGGGCGGAGTTTCTCAAAGAGAAGCTGGAGGAGATGGAATAGATCATGCGGCCGCCCCGTGAACCTAGACTGTGTCGGGAGGAAGAATCACCGTGAGAACCATGCGTCTGGTGCGCAACGTCTGGCTGGGGATCGAGAACCTGTGGCTGCACAAGCTCCGCTCCCTGCTGACCATGCTGGGCGTGGTCTTTGGCGTGGGCAGCGTGGTGGCCATGCTCTCCGTGGGCGAAGGGGCCAGCAAGGAGGCCCTGGAGCAGATCAAGCGCCTGGGCAGCACCAATCTGCTCATCTCCTCGGTCAAGCCGGCCCAGGAGCAGGTCAAGAGTCAGATGGCCTCCTTTGTGAGCAGCTATGGCCTGACCTATGAGGATCACGCCCGCATCGCCCAGGGCTTGGCCAGCGTGGAGCGCACCGCCCCGGTCAAGTCCATGCGCCAGGACGCCGCGCTGCACGGGCGTACCATTGAGCTGCGCGTGGTCGGCACCACGCCGGCCTGGTTCGACCTGGTGCCCCGGGAAGTGCTGGCCGGACGTGAGCTGCTCGAATCGGACGCCGAACGCATGGGCGCGGTGGCCGTGCTTACCGAGTTCGGGGCCCGCAAGCTCCTGGCCACGGAACGTACCATCGGCCAGACCATCCGCATCGGCCAGAACTCCTTCGAGGTGGTGGGCATCGTGCGGAGCGTGGGGGGCCAGGCCGGCCAGATCCAGTTGCCAGACGAAGAGATCGACGTGTATATCCCCATCGAGGTGGCCCGGTCCTATTACGGCGATCTGCACATGCGCTTTGTCACGGGATCGGTCGATGCCGAGCAGGTTCAACTGCATCAGATCATCGCCCAGATCGACGCCATTGAGCACGTGGAGGCCGCGGCCGAGGCGATTGATCACATGCTGGCCCGTTTCCACAAGAAGAAGGACTACATCACGCACGTGCCTCTGGCCCTGTTGCGCGAGGCCGAGGCCATCAAGCGCCGTTACAACATCGTCCTAGGCTCCATCGCCGGCATCAGCCTGGTCGTGGGCGGCATCGGCATCATGAACATCATGCTGGCCTCGGTCACCGAGCGCACGCGCGAGATCGGGATCCGCCGTGCCATCGGCGCCAAGCGCCGGCAGATCATCTTTCAGTTCCTCATCGAGACCGTGGTGCTCTCTACCACCGGCGGCCTCATCGGCCTGGGCATCGGGGTCCTCATCCCCCGCCTAATCACCACCGTCTCCGGCATGGTCACGGTCCTGACCCCCATGGGGATCGTGCTGCCCCTGCTCATCAGTGTGTCGATCGGTGTGATCTTTGGGCTGTACCCGGCCGTGCGCGCCGCCCAGGTCGATCCCATTGTGGCGTTGCGCCACGAATAGGCATCCTCCAGCCGGCGCGGGGGGCGCGGGCGGCTTCAATGGACCCTCCCGTTTGGTACACATGGAGGACACATTTCGGTACACATTGGGATCAGCCCGTGGAATTCGTAGTTTAGCTGAACGATCGCTCATATCGATAACTGTTCACGACGTAAAACTATATACCGTTGCAGAAGTACATGTTGCTTCGTTCTTGACTTGCTGGGCGATGTTTTGTGTAATATTGATACGTGATTTAACCGACCCCGCCGTCGGCCTGTTATCTGGAAACCATATAAACATTGTTATCATCCAAATCATCAAATGACCTTGAATGAATATTTAGACAACGACCTATATTTCAATTGAGAGCATGTATCTTGAGAATAAAATGCGATATACTATTGAGTTGTCTTTGCTTTAAGCACAGGGAGGCATCATGGACAAGCTAATTAGGTTCTTCAAAGCAATCGTGTATTTCGCAACACTGCCTTTTAGTATATGGTTTTGGGAAAAGCCTAAAGCTAATCAACATGGTTCTTCAATTAAAAAGGATGATAACAACTCAATTCATCGAACCGGCTAACGCGGCCCGATGCTCTCGAACGTTCGCTTAGAAAATAGCAAAAGGATACGATAGATGAACCTTCGACTGAATCTACTTTGCCTCACTCTATGTTGTGGGATGTCTGCCTCGGCCTGCTACGCTGAAGCGACGCCTGTGAAGCCGACCCATGCTGTTTCCCTCAGACAGGCGCACCAAGGCAGCCTGGAGATCGACACGCTTCTTCTGGACAGCTTTGAACGCCTGCCGGAAGAGAGGCGCCTATTCTACCTGACGGCCCGGAACATCCTTGCCGGTTCTCCTACCGCCACACTCACCGATCCCAGGATCATCGAGGCCGCCAGGAAGGCCGGACTTCCTCTTATCAGCGGACCGATGGTGGGTGATGTATCGGAGAGCGGCCTCACGATCTGGTTTCGTCCGGTCCATGCGGAAGTATTGACCGTGCAGGTGACAGCGAGGGAAGGAAACACAAAGAAGGATTTCCGTGTCGATGTCACCCGGCCCGGCGCGGCCGCCCGAGTCAGGCTTGCCGGCTTGTCCGCCAACACCCCATACCTCTACCGGATCGTCAACCACGCAGGCCTTGTTTTGGGCAAAGGATCTTTTCGTACGACCCCAGGACCGAATGCCAAAGAAACGATCCGCATTGCCTTCGGCTCCTGCTTTCACAAGGTTGGTGTTCACAACCCGAACCTGATGCGGTTGATTGCACATCGTGGCAATCACGCCATGCTGCTTCTTGGTGACCTGGCGGTCGATGATCGGGAGGCCCAAACCAATTGGCACTCTGCGGACTACCTTCTACGCGACATGTCAAAACCGTGGCGGGTCTTTTCAGCCCGTATTCCCGTCTATGCCGGCTGGGACGATCACGATTACCTGAACAATGACAAATCAGGGCTTCAGCGCGGTCAGATTACAGACAAGCAGCGCAATGCTCTACGGAAACTCTGGCAGGAAAACTGGATCAATCCCCGGATGTCCGTGGAAGACCGCGGGATCTATTTCAACACCGTCATCGGCGATGTCGAAATCATCATGCTCGACACCCGCTCGTGTCGAAACTGGCAGAAACGTAAACAACGCGGTTCCTACCTTGGCGAGACACAAATGCAATGGCTTTTCAGAACCCTCAAGACCTCCAAAGCCCGGTTTATCCTACTGACGAGCGGAACCATGTGGAATGACTTCATGTCCAAGGCAAAGGACTCATGGGGCCGTTGGGACATTGCGGGGCGCGAGGAGATCTACAACTTTATAGAAGAGAACCGGATTGGCGGTGTATTGCTTCTGAGTGGTGACCGTCACGGCGCACGCGGGTTCAGCATTGAACGGTCATCCGGTTTTATACTGTATGAGTTTGAAGCCGCAACCCTCGGCGGTGTTTCCGGACCCGACCCCTTTGCCCCGGACAAATCGGCACAGCTCTTCGGATACGGTAACGGTTTGGTCGCTTTTGGGGAGTTTACCTTCGATATGAGCAAACCGGATCCTGAAGTGACATTTCGCCTGATCAACGAGGCAGGAAAGGAACTCGAGAAGCACACCTTTTGCCGTTCCCAGCTTACACCTCGAAATGAGACAAGAAAATGACTCACGAAACACGCGTTTGCCTACATGGTACATGACAGTACTCAAATTACTCCGCGTTTTCTATTGCATTGAGAAGTTTCTGCATTGACTCAAGATATTTCGCAAGGGCTTTCTTGCCTTTTGATGTCAACCGATAGGTTGTTTTAGGTCGCCGCTTTACGAATGTCTTATTGCTTCGTATATAGTCAATTTCCTCTAATTTTTGCAGATGTATGCCTAAACTTCCATCTGTGACCTGTAAACGTTTTTTGAGTGTCGTGAAGTCAAGCTCTTTGTCTATGCGTAAGGCAGTCATTGTCCCTAGTCGGATCGGTCCATGAACAGCAGTATCGAGACCGTTAAAATCAATTGGTGTCATTTATACTTGTTCTCCTTTTAAGTTGATATGCTTGAATCACAGCCGTTATGGAACAAGCGGTAATAAGCAGAAAGCCGACATTCGTCTCCAACACATTCAATACTGGCCATACGGATATAATGACTCCACACATCATCATGGGTATAGCCCAGCCCAAGTAATAAAGTCGTCGCTCTGTGAAAGCAAAAATGGCAAGAATGAAACCCGCGAAAAACCACATGCCACCAACCGCAAAAACGAAGTCATGTCCAGAGCGAACGACCCAAACCAAGTATCCAAATGCCATTAGTCCCAGAATAGGACAGGCAAGCACAGCGTTATACTGGCGCCTTCTCATGGGAGACCGTCCGCTACTCCGCCGATATTTGACCCGCAAAGCCACGAAGACAGGAGCCAAGACGGCAACTGGCAGTATTCTCCAAAGCCGCGAGAGCTCATAGGGTAAAATACTCCAAATAACAAGCCATACACCTACAGGGATAAGATAAATGTTGAGCCACACATCTTCCCAGCCAAATGGCAGTTTAAATCCGGCCGCATCTTTGATTATTTCTATGTCCTCCTTTACTCGATCTAGTCCCAGAACAAGCGTAGGTTGAACGTCACCAGTGACCTTGGTTTTTGAAAAGGACTCGAAATGACCCTTCTGTTGCATTAAAATACGCTTTTAA
>Ga0272442_10006587_pt1 | contig 15245 bp, 14 predicted proteins | sample SSMForm2O_FD_200262 | JGI IMG/M metagenome (GOLD analysis project Ga0272442, IMG submission 200262) | Marine sediment archaeal communities from Little Sippewissett salt marsh, Falmouth, MA, United States - SSM-Form-2O | ecosystem: Environmental > Aquatic > Marine > Wetlands > Sediment ...
ATCAGGCAATTCGGCGGGCACATCTTTCATGGAGTGCACGGCGACATGAATCTCCTTTCTCAGCAATGCCTCTTCGATCTCCTTGACAAACACTCCTTTGCCACCGATCTTGACCAGAGCGATATCCTGCATTTTATCCCCCCTGGTCTTGATGGGAACGATTTCAATCTGCATGTCGGGATACCTTGCCCGTATCAACTCGGCAACCAGTTGCGTTTGTCTCAGGGCAAGGCGGCTTCCCCTTGTTCCAATCTTTAGCGAACCGTTAATTGCTTTTCCTCCCTGTGTGTCTCTGTGAACCCTGTGTAATTAATCGTCCGTTTCAAGCTTGAAAAGCCTCATGACGGCGGCGATATAAGGATCCGCCCCGCCATTCTGGCTCTCCTCTTTCAATTGCGTAATCGGATCGTGCAGTATCTTGTTTACAATGGACACGGCCAGTATCTTTACCTTTTCCCGATCCTCGTGTGACAGGTTCTGCACCCACGACCCAAAGCGTTCCATTTCTCCCTCTATGATGACATCGGTCTTCTTTCTGAGAGACACGATCGTGGGAACGACCTCCAGGGTCGTCAGCCAGGTTGAAAAGGCCACCATTTCTTCGGAAATAATGCCCTCTCCCTTTTCGGCTTCATTCATGCGGGTTTTGATGTTTGCATCAACGATTTCCTGGAGGTTATCGATATTGTACAGATAGACATTGTCGATGTCCTCGACCTCCGGGGCAACATCTCTCGGAACTGCGATATCGATGAGAAACATCAAGCGGTTCTTGCGTCTCCTCAGGGCATTGGTAATCATGGGTTCGTCGATAATGTAGCCGGGGGCTCCGGTTGAACTGATCACAATATCAACTTCTTTGAGGGTTTCTCCCAACAGATCGAAACTTACGGCCGTGCCGTGAAAATCATTCGCCATCCGTACCGCATTGTCATAAGTCCTGTTGGCGATCAGAATTTTACTGACACCGTTTGTCACCAGGTGTCTGGCTGCCAGTTCCGACATTTCGCCGGTACCCACGAGCAGGATCGTCTTGCCTTCAAGATATCCGAATATCTTTTTCGCGAGTTCCACGGCGGCAAAACTCACAGAGACGGCATTACCGGCAATTCCCGTTTCAGTCCTCACTCGTTTTGCCACGCGAAACGCATGGTGGAGCAGCTTATTCAAGATAATCCCCGAAGCCCGCTTCTCCACACAATGCCGATAGGCATCCTTGACCTGCCCAAGGATCTGCGGTTCGCCCATGACCATCGAATCGAGACTCGACGCGACTCGAAAGAGGTGCCGCACTGCGTCATCGTCATGATACACATACAAGCACTCCTCCAGCTCGGCGGCAGACAAATTGCCGTGGGACAGCACGTACTGCCGGAGCCGAGTGATCCCCTTTTCATAGTCGTCTACCCGGGCGAGCACCTCAACGCGATTGCACGTGGAAAGATACATCGCCTCGATGACCCCGGGAATCTCCTTAATTTCGTCGAGAATCCTGTCGTCATCATCGCAGGACAGGGATAATCTCTCCCGTATGTGCACGGGCGCTGTTTTATGATTCATTCCGATCAGGACTATATTCATGGCTCAAATGAAATCATGAACGGTTACGAAAAATATCTGTACACCAACGACGGCAAAAATCAGGATGGCGAATGCCGCAATCGAAAAAAACGCCGCTTTTCGTCCCTTCCAGCCTATTGCCACCCGCTGGTGCAACAGGATTGCATATAAAACCCACGTAATCATTGTCCATACCTGTTTCGGATCCCACTGCCAGTGGCTGCCCCACACCGTCCGGGCCCAGATCGACCCTGCAATCACTCCCACTGTCAGCAGTAAAAACCCCCAGAGGATACAGATATGATTAATCCGATCCAAGTCACGCAGAGATGGGAACAGCCTGCTGAGACCGGAAAACTTTTTCTTCTTTATATAATGATCCTGCATGAGATACATGACGCCCGCACAGCAGGCAACGGCAAACAGGGCTTCCCCGACGAGCGATAACGTGACATGCAATGGAACCCAATATCCTTGTAATATTAGTGGTATGGATACATTTTCCACTAACCGTATCGACGCGGCGATCATGAGCAGAAATGCAAGAGGCGATACGAAGGCTCCCAGAACTCTGGTTTTGGTCCTAGTCTGAAAAACAAGATAGACGCCCGAAGCGGCCCAGGCAATGAATGAGAGTGATTCATATAGATTAATCACAGGACTGTAGCCGGTCTTGATCCACCGCAGTACCAGATACAACGTGTGAACGGCAACCGCAACGGATAGAATCCATGTCGCCGATTTCGCGATTAGCACTCTTTTGATGAGGATCGATGCAACATATCCGATCGTACTGAAAAAGTATGCAACGAGAGCAATTTTAAACAGAAGGTCCATGAGACACCTTATATGGGGTACACGCCCGGCTTCATTTGTTACTGTCCCGGCAAATTATCATTTTCAATTCTTCATCAACTTCCACACCGGCTGCTTCCCTCACGATTCGACTAATCTCCACCACATTGTGATTCCGAATCTGATGTAAAATATCCGTGTTAAGGATCGCTTCGAATATTCTTTTATTTTCATCGGATGGGTTCCCACGGGCAATAATTTCTTTTCGCAGAGTCCCCATAATATCCAGAAGAACCTGGTACTCCGGACCGTAGCACCTCTCCAACTCCTTTCGAATCATCTTCGCCAGGGCGGGGCTTTTTCCGCCCGTTGATATTGCCATTGCAAGGTCTCCCCGCCGGTACACGGAAGGCAGTATGAAATCACATTGTTCGGGATCGTCTACGATATTAACGGGGATCTTCAGGGCTCTCGAATCCAGACAGACGGCCCCGTTGACATCATCGCAGTCGGTGGCACCGATAACCAGCCATGCGTCTGTGATATATTCTTTTTTATACTCATCCGGGATATGCCGAACCTTCCCCTCCCGTACCAATAGTGCAAGGTTCCCCACAAGCTCCGTGCCGATGACAACCACATCGGCACCGCACTCCATGAGACGTTCAACCTTTCGCCACGCAACTTCGCCACCGCCGACAACGACACATCTTTTCTTTGATATATCTGCATATATGGGATAATATCTCATGTGTTCATCCTCTTCAGGCTATCGTACCATAAATATTCAAAAAATTGTTGTTATCACGAAGACTTCAAAATTTCAAGCCACTTGCAATCTGACCCAAAAGAGGTTATACACGACACAGGCGGTTCATGACATATCCTTTTGCGTTTGCCAACCCTTAATCTGTCATCGAACTCAATGTAATATCGAGAGGAGACATTAAAAATGTCGGATTCATCTCCCAGAGAAAAGTGGATTGAAATCACTCTTACAACGCCGGCCGAATTAACAGAGGCTCTTTCGAACTACCTCATCGAATTGGAAACACAGGGGCTTTACCAGGAAGAACTGGTGGAAGATTCCTTTGACGATATACCGGAATCGGACTTAAAGGATGACTTAAAGGCATATCTTCCCTACGACCAGGAGGCCAAAAAAAAGATACGCGCCCTGAAGGAATATATCCGGAATCTTTCCCGTATGTTTCCCGAACTTGACAGACCAACGTTACAAAGCACAACTATCACCAATCCCGACTGGAGTGAACAGTGGAAAAAATATTTCAAGCCCATCAGGATCAGCAGAGACATCATAGTGAAACCGACATGGGAACGATATGAATCCCGCGGCCGGGATATTGTCATCGACATCGATCCCGGCATGGCCTTTGGAACCGGTCAGCATCCTTCCACATGGATGTGTATTGTCGCCCTTGAAGAAATCATCAGACAGAACAGAGAAACAGCGACATGGAACGCCCTCGATGTGGGCACGGGAACGGGAATTCTCGCCATATGCGGTGCGAAGCTCGGCATCCGGCACATCACTGCAGTAGATCTCGACCCCAAGGCAGTTGAAATCGCAGAAAAGAATATCGCCCTCAACGCCGTGGCAGACAGGATCGAAATCACCAATGCCGATGTCGCAACGCTGGGGAACTCGTTTGACCTGATCATTGCAAACATCACGGCGAATGACCTGATACGGCTCCAGCCTCATCTGACGGCACTCATGGAAGAAGGCGGCTATCTCATCCTCTCGGGAATCATCGATAAAGATGCCCAGCGGGTGGAAAATGTCTATCGTGCCGGTAATATCTCTCTCCACACCGCCAAAACGGAAAAAGAATGGGTGTGTTTCACATTCAGGAAATAGGAGAAGAAAGTATTGACGACCCCGCGAATCTACATGCCTTATATTTCGCAAGAGGATTCGATTGTCCAGCTTGAGGGAGATAATGTCAGATACATTAAGACGGTATTGCGTCTCAAGGAGGGGGATCGTCTGAAACTTTTTGACGGGACATCGTCCGAATACACGGCAATAATAAAAAGTCTCGACAACCGTACTACCTTCGCGGAAATAATCGAAAAAGAAGACATCGGGCACCCCGGCGTGCATATCACCCTGGCACAATCACTGCCTAAATCAGGCAAGATGGACGTCATCGTCCAGAAGGCAACGGAACTGGGTGTTACAAAAATCGTTCCGTTTTTCTCGGCACGATCGATACCCAGGCTCACTGAAGCCAAGATGTCGGCGCGCATCTCGCGGTGGCAGAAAATTGCTGTCGAGGCGTCCAAACAGTGCAGGCGCGTCACCGTTCCGAAAATATCGAACATCGTCACCTTCGACGACATGCTGCGCCGTGCTGACACGCAGTCTCTCAGAATTATTTTATGGGAAGAAGAAACCGAAACGGGCCTCAAGATCGTCCTCAGGGATACGCGGTGGGCCCATACAGATAGTTTCTTTTTCGTCGTCGGTCCGGAAGGCGGATTCACCCGTGAAGAGGTTACAAAAGCACGCGCGAATGATTTCGTGCCGATCACACTCGGGACACAGATTCTGAGAACCGAGACGGTGGCACTTGCAATCCTTGCAATCCTCCAATATGAGAAAGGTATCTTTATCACACGAGGGGAAGGAACCCGCACGATATGAGCGGCAGCATCTATGCCGGATTCTGGATCCGGGTTATTGCATACCTGATCGATAAAATAATCCTCTGGACATTTTCATTGTTGTTTTTCGTTCTGGGCGTGGTAGCCCTGAATACCAATACCATCTCACACAATTTTGGCGAAATATTTCACACCCTGGGAAGTGCATTTTTCCTTGCATACTACGCCACAACCACCTTCATAACTATGTTTTACTTCACGTATTTTCACGGCACGATCGGTCAGACACCGGGTAAGAAGCTGCTGGGCATCCGGGTAATCCAGCAATCGGGCGCACCGATGACCCTTGGTGTCGCGTTTCTCAGATGGGTCGGCTATATTGTGTCGGGCCTGGTCCTTTATCTCGGCTTTATCTGGGTCGGCCTGAGCAGTCGGAAACAGGGGTGGCACGACATTATCGCCGGAACCTATGTGGTTAAAATCAGAAGCTACTCTCGATACATGAATAATATTTAAAAAGTGCTTGACAAAAAAAATATTCGTCTTTAATATACGCCTTCTCAACGGCACGAAAGGTTGGGTCGGTAGCTCAGTCGGTAGAGCACTGGACTGAAAATCCAGGTGTCGGCAGTTCGATTCTGCCCTGACCCACCATGGAAATGATAAGGGAAGCGGTAACCGCTTCCCTTTTTTCGTGCGGAAAGCAGCGGCACACGTTTCATCGATTTGTCCCATCCACAACCCATCGATATCTGTATTTCAAGGCATATACATTACATTCATTTTTTGACTTTTGGGGTCATCTGGGCTATATGTCAATGTGTGTGCGGATGAGAGGTACAACAGGTATGGCGCACGTCATCAACAAGGCCAGGCGCCTGCCCACTCTCGGCGGGTGGATAATCATTTTTTTCGTTTTTCGCTGATCGTGTCTCACCGCACCAGACACATACCATTCATCACATTCCGGTAATACTTCTTTGACAAGACCCTACGAAAAAGCTGGGATGGTGGTATGTCATGAAAAGGAACAGGTATAATGGATCACCTGCCCGGAATGAATGTCCTCAACGCATGAAGACCAAATCTTGTCAGGCGGATACGATTGCAGATAATGTGGACTGGCATTTCATGTGCGATACGCTGATGGGAAGAACTACCACGACTGTGTGAACTGAGTCACCAACGATAAATGAGAGATATGAAGCAGTTTCAGAGAATGTACAGATCTCTTTTGGCTATAGCGCTGTGCGGTGTGTTGGCTGTGTGTGCCTGCACCCTTGCAAGTACTCCACAGAAGCACTTTCTGCACCACGATATATATCTTGTCAGCGGATCTCACAGGTTAGTGGATTCAATCGACAACGTTGCGGAGAGCATTCGCGCCATCACCGCCGGATTTGACCCCGATAAATATTACCCGGAACTTGATATCCTGAATCCATATCACGGATCACTTTTCCCCTGTGATATTGCCTCACCAACCTTCACGTGGAGCGATCAATACCTTCATTCGGATTTATGGCTCATCAGTATCGGATTCGATGCCAACGCAAACCGGATTCACGTCGTCACAGATAAGACCACCTGGACTCCGGCGAAGGACATCTGGGAAATAATCAAGGCTAACTCACTCAATCGCAAGGCCACTATCAGCATTACAGGGGTCGATACAAAAAATTCCTACTGTACGGTCACCAGGACAGTAATCAGCATATCCACTTCACCGGACGAGGTTGGAGCACCCATATTTTATATACAGATGCCTCTGCCCTTTGCGCGTGCCAAACAGTATCCCGAACGATCGGTATGGCGTTTCGGTACCGTTGGGTCATATGAATCCCCGCGCGCCGTTATACAGAACCTTAGATTCTGCGGAAACTGTCATCATTTTTCGAAAGATGGCCGGATATTCGGCATGGATCTAGACTACAATCATGACAAGGGCGGCTATGCGGTGATGCCGACGAAAGAACACATGCTGCTGACCCGGAAGGACATTATTACGTGGAACGATTTTCAGCATCCGGCACCCAGAAAAAGTCAGGGCTTTTTCTCGAAAATTTCACCTGACGGAAAGTATGTCATCAGTACCGTTAAGGAACAATCATTTTTTGCAATGCTGTCGGATCTCGATTTTTCACAATTCTTCTTCCCTGCCCAAGGGCTGCTCGCCTGTTATTCCATTGAAGACAGGCGCTTTTACCCTCTTCCCGGCGCCGACAATCCGAAGTATGTCCAGACCTGCCCGGCATGGAGCCCTGACGGCAAATATATCGTCTTCTCACGGGCACGTGTCGAGCAACGACTGCTTGACGCACTCGAAGGGAGAAACTACATCAATGTCGGGGCGGATGTGCGGATCAGAGAACTCAACAAAAAGTATCAGATCAAATATAATTTGTACCGGATACCGTTCAATAATGGAAAAGGCGGGGTACCGGAACCACTGGCGGGTGCGAGCCATAACGGCAGGAGCAATTATTTTCCGCGCTTTTCACCGGACGGCAAATGGATTGTCTTTACTCAGTGCGAGACCGGTCTTGCTATACAGCCGGACAGCAAACTGTGTATCATACCTGCCGAAGGCGGAACTGCTCGCCGCATGCACTGCAATACCAACATCATGAATTCCTGGCACAGCTGGTCTCCGAACAGCAGGTGGCTCGTATTCAGCTCCAAGATAAATACGCCCTATACGGAACTGTTCATAACGCATATCGATAAACACGGGTATGACAGCACTCCGGTGCTTCTTTCGAGGTTCAGCGGCAATAAACTGGCCTGTATTGCCCCGGAGTTTGTCGATCTAAAGCCGAGTGCCATTCAAGAGATACAGCTGGCAACCGACTGAATCACTGCTAGATCTTTTCATATGAATCGCCTTGTGCGTTGATGCTACTTAAGCGAATAAACCCTATTTTGAGGTATGCCATGAAAAAGTAAAGATAACAGAACCTTTTGACATAATAATTACACATACAGTGAGGTGTCTCATGAAACAATCAATAGTCGTTATTGTACTATCGCTCATCATCGCCGCATGTCCTGTTCAATTTTTACATGCCTATGGTGATGGCGCAGGGGTATCCCAACCCGGAGGGGCATCCGGGGGTGATCTCGATTCCCCTCCCCACCAGTACGAACCAACTACGGGCCCGATAACGGTGAGTGAACAGGATGGCAGCAGACTTTCTGACACAACAAAACCCGCCCGGCCGGCCTGGTCGCCCGAGTATACCAATCTCACTCCCCGCGATCAGCAAAGGCTGAACAGTATTTTTCAGGACCTGTACGACGGCAGCATTCAGTTGCAAAATCAGCAAGCCCCCGTCGAGTCTCGGACCATCTATGTACAGGAGGGTAATGCGTTCGTACCGAAGACCATCACCGTGACGCACAAGCATCCCGGCCTTGTAAAAATTGAGCGGGCCTGGCTTTCACTGGCATCAAATCCCCAGCTCCGTAACGCCTATCAGGCGGAACTCAATCGTCGCCACGCCATCGACGCGAACGATCGTCGCGATGCAGCACGCCAGCTACGGGCGAACTACCAGCGGATGCAGGACGATGAAAATGCAACGCGGGTGCAGCTGATCAAGCACGGGGGACGCATGCTGATCGGCCATAACCTGGGACTCGGTCTTGTCTACAGCCTCACATGGACGGCAGCCGAAAACAGCCACTTGAATCAAAAGGAGTTCGACAAAAAGCTTGACCGCACCGCCATGTGGGAAGCGGGCAAATGGGTAGGCCGGGAACTTCTTTTCGAATAATGATATCGCTGTCGATCGAATTATACGACGCGGACTGATCCGATGAATCGTTCATCATCCTTCACACAAGGAGTTAATTATGTTTATACGACACCACATTAAAAATACGTTATATCGAGCAATTACAGGCATCTGCGCGAGTGTGCTGGTGCTGTCATGCATTGCCGCTTCGGGAATTTGCGCAGAGGACAGGAATCTTTTTGCGATATCCGCGAAAGACCTGCACACGTTGCAGAAACCCTTGGCGGACTATGACGCGGACCAGGTTGTGCGGTATCTCGGTCATGCCGTCCAGGACATTTCCGACCCGACCATCGTCAAAAAGATCACCCTCGAGTCTCCTGCCGTAAAAATCCCCCATGATCAGGATATACGTACCGGTGATTTCCATTTCTCACGCTTCATGATCAGTCATAATTTTCATAAGGGCAAGGAGATAAACCGTCGTACCGTCGGTGGAATTCTTCTTTTTGAAGATCAATACTGCCGCACGATCAGCATGGCATTCGATACGGAATATTCCGTCATGCCGTGGGGCGATATCACGATGTACCAGGCGGACATACGTCCTATCAACGCCCCCGCAATGCCAGTGTGCAAACTCTTCTTCGTCCCGGCAGGAAACATTTCTCAATCGATTCTCAAAACGCGTGACTTTACCGCGCTGCTCGATCACGTCGTCAACAATGCGGTGCCGGTTGGCAATCCGCGCACCATCACGCGCACAAAGCGAAACTATTATGTCTTTGCCTTTTTCATGGACCGCCTCGACAAAGATGCGACAGTAAACTTAGTGGTGAGCAATACTGTTGAAGGGTCGTCGGGAACATCGAAACATGCGGCAGCGTTCCAGGATCAGGGCTGGCATGTAACCTATACCAAAGCAGCATTTGCCTTTGACGGAAACCGTGAAACCTTTTTCAAGGCAGTATACACGCCGGGTTCATCCGCCTCCTCCGAGCGTCGCACCCAGACGGTGACTCGTATTTTCACCTCCTGGGTAACCAAACCGTCGGACTACATGATCCGACAAACGCAAATGGGACTGGCGCGACTGGGGTACGATATCAAAACCGTTGACGGAAAAGCGGGCAAAGCCACACATAACGCCATACGTCAATTTCAGAAGGATATCGGTGTCGCCGCGGACGGCAAACCGGATGCGGAACTCTTGGCACTTCTCGAAGGATACCGGGAACTGACGGGTCCGCCTGCCGCTGCCCAGAAACATGGAAATGATCCCATTACTTATTCCGGCGCGGCCCTCATCAAAAAAATTCAGACGGCCCTGTCCCGACTGGGTTATGATCCCGGGCCTGCCGACGGCCGGACGGGAACCCGAACAATCAATGCGATACGACAGTTTCAAGACCGTAGCACCCTGCCCGTTGACGGGAAGCCCAGCAACGCCCTCCTGCAAAAGCTCGAGCATGCGGCGACAATGCAACTGCTGAAAACGAGGCAATGGCCCAACAGACTATCGCGCCCTGAGGCCTGACACCAAAGGATCCAGATCACATGAAGGAGGCATACGACATGAAAATCTCTGCCACGAAAATACGTTTCGTATTGCTGCTTGCGGCAATGACCTGCCTGTTCGGTTGTGCCGGCATGAACGGCACATTCGACGATCTAAAACAGAAAATTACGAACATCGGGGGCAACAACGAACCGGTTCCTATTGCAACCTCGCTTGAGCAGATGCCCCCGGATGCCGCGTCACTTGCTGCCGCACTTCAGGAAAGGCTGACTGATTCGTCTACCCAGACATCGCAATCCGTGAGTTTTTCAGCCGCTGCCGGATCGGTGTTAACGAGAGAACGCACTTTATTTCAAGGATTTACGCTATCACACGTGGAATTGTATGTTCACAGTGCCACGGAGAGCAACGGTCGGATGAAACTGGAAAGTCCGTTTGGCAGAACCGCTTCGTTTACCTATAATATGAAATACACCGCATCCGGCACTACGTTAGCGGTCAATGATGTTTCACTTGATCCCGTCTTTTCACGGTTACCGGAACCGGCCATGTTTGTCGTTCCCGCTGAAAAAGTTCCCCGGAACGATACGATGAAACCGTCATCCTATGGCGATCTCTTGCAATTCGCGGTGATGAACGCCATCGATCCCAATAACCCCGCGCTGATATCGGGGCAGATGCATGAATATGTGATGTTCATTTTCTTTGTTGATCGTGTGTCGACCTCAGCCAAGGTTGAAGTCAAGATTTCAGATGAGGCCTACAGCTACGGTGGATACAAGGACTCTACCCGTTATCTTGATTTTGACGGCTGGCGTGTCGCATTGTTGTCCGGCAAGTTCAGCCTGTCGAATAAGAGTATCACCAATCCCGGCGCCGTGTCTGACTCAAACGGTCTTTTTCTCAAGGCAATCTTCACCCCGGGAAAGGAGGCAGGACTGCTTCGACTGCCCCAACAGGTGGGGCTCTTCTGCGTGGGAGGATGAGAATCACTGCGTGAGTGCCCAGCGTCGGACAGAATTCCGCAGGACTGCTGAACGCAAGCTTACGGTTATATGTGCCACAAAATAAACGGTGTCGCAGCTGCCGGATCCGATGCCGTATTGCATGTGAATGGACGCACGTGTTTCCAACAGCCGCCTGGTGTACATTCTGTTTCTCAGACTTGCGGATACGACGCACAGATGATATCGATAAGACAGAAAACCTGACTGTGATCGTCACGTGCAACTTTAATTCAACCGCAAAAGTATTGATATGGGTATCACCAGATCCACATTACATACACCGGCATTATACTGCTATATCATCATACTGCTCGCGATAGGCCTGTGGCCGTTCAACTTCTGGCAGAAGAATAATGCGGATCTTGATAGTCTCTACGGACTTATTATTTCGCCACCGGGAACTGTCTATACGCCAGTGCCACCCGCCAAGATTGCAACCATTGAAAAATTTACGATACTTCTTCATCTGTCGTCTGACTTTGCGGGATCGAACGGTTACGGCAGGATACTGACATATTCGCGCGACGAGAAGCATATGAACTTCATGATCGGCCAGTGGAAAAAAAGTCTCGTGTTCAAGGTGCACACCGACGCGAAAGCAAAACCGATCCACTTTGAAACGGATGCCGTCTTCAACGCGGGCGAACGCACATGGATCGCCCTTGTCTATGACGGTACACGGCTGCATCTGTATCAAAACGGTATACGCAAGGGGGCAAAGCGAACAGGTCCGCTCGTGTTTTCTCAATGGGACACTTCTTTCCCCCTGGTTATCGGAAGCGATGCCCACGGCCGCTTCCACTGGAAGGGAAAAATCTCAACCCTTGCGATATTTGACAGGTCCTTCCCACAACGCAAGATACGGGATGTCACACGATCTATCGGAGATTATGCACCCCTCGTGCACTACACCTTTAAAAAGGCAAGTGGTACCCGTGTCAAAGACGAAGGCACAGGCACATCTGGGAATCTTATGGTCCCGTTCCGCTACAGACCTTACAAGCGTGTCGTGCTGGGGTCACCGTCCACCGCCTTCAATGACTACCGTCGTGACCTCAGAGACATCCTTCTTAACCTCGCCGGATTCATCCCGTTTGGATTGCTCATGATGCTCTCCCTGACACGGAGAGGAATAAAAACCGGAACAGCCCTGTTCATTTCCCTGGCGGCCGGATTCGGCCTCAGCCTTGTCATCGAAATGATACAACCATTTCTTTCGAGTCGCACCTCAAGTACCACCGATCTGATCAACAACACGCTGGGCACAACACTCGGTGCCCTGGGGTATGCCGTGACTCGGTCTAGATCCGCATTTCTTCGAAACTACAACATCCGGCAGAGATAAGACTACTTTTCGAGTTGTCGGGATACCTTTTTCTGTGGTAACTTTCCATGTATGAGAAAAATTGTCTTACTTTTCGCCGTATCCGTATTTTTTATTTCCACGTGCCCTCCGGCCGTAGAGGCTGATGTGAGGGTAACGATTACCTTTGCTGCGGGCGGTATTGCGGGCGGCATGTACTTCTTTTTCTATTATTCCACCGGTCATTACCTGAACATCCCCTTCGAGCCGGCCGAACCTCATGCCCTTCTCACGCATACCGAGAAGGGTTGGAGGATCGATGTTCCACACCTCAATTTCACCGGGAGTGACCCTGCGGGCACAACACCGTACCTCGATATTATCAAGATCCGTTTTTAACCGCCGCGTCGATCGGGACCTAAAAGAAAAAGGCGCTATGCGCCACACGCCGCATGTCTCTCACCCGCTCCATGTAAGGAACAAAATGCCATGAAAAAGATTCCCGTTCTGATTGTCCGAAATTTCAACTCATTGCAGCTGGCCGAACTGGACGAGCTTCGAAAACACATTGACCTTATCGTCGAACCGGCACGCACTGCCGCAGAGGTGACATCGGCATTGATGACGTACCCGGAAACGGAGGTACTTTATACAATCAATGCACCACACGTGTGGTCACCCCTGTGGCACACACACTGGATACAAATTCATTACGCCGGTGCGGACCACATAAAGCTTGACAGCATTCCCCAAGGGGTATCGATTACCACAGCAAGTGGCGTAAACAGCACTGCCGTAGCCGAACACGCTATTGCGCTGATGCTTGCCCTACGAAAACGGATCCCGCGCATGCTGGCTCTTCAGCGGGAAAAGTCATGGCCTGTTCTCAGAAGCCGGTGGAACACGTTCAGCCGCCCCCTTATAAGAGGGGAAACCATGGGCATTCTGGGTTATGGCTCCATCGGACGAGAAGTGGCGAGAATCGCCAAGGCCCTCGGGATGACCGTATTGGCATACAAACGTACCCCCACCCGGCGAGACGACCGGGGATTTTTCCTGCCCGCCACCGGTGACCCGGATGGATCGATTCCCGATGCATTTTACGGGCACGATGAATTCTTTAGACTGCTGAATGCAAGCGATGTCGTAATCAATACTTTGCCCGGCACGCGATTGACGAAGAAACTGATGGGGAACCAGGCCTTCGGTGCCATGAAACCTTCCGCCATATTCGTCAGCGTCGGACGCGGGCAAACTGTTGACCAGATAGCCTTGATTGAGGCCCTTGCCACATCACAAATTTCCGCTGCAGGGCTCGACGTCTTCGACGAAGAGCCTCTTCCGCCAGCAAGTTCCCTGTGGCACTTTGACAATGTGATCATTTCGCCACATGTCGGCGGATTCTTCAGCCGGTATGATGACGTTGCCATGGAATTGTTCAAGGATAATCTGAGGAGATACATCAAACGGCAGCCGCTGCTGAACATTATCGACCGCACCCTCGGATATTGACGGCGGGTACGGGATTGCTACTCTCATCTATCCGGTATTGGCATCCGCATGTGGTTTATCTTTTTGCTTCGGCACCGGACGTACGGGCACCCCGGCGATTTCAAGAGAAATAGCCCCGAATTTACACGATTCATGATAGCATTTCAGGCAGCGAATGCAGTCAATCTGGTTTGCCCCCTCATAAAATCGAACTCCCATGGGGCAATCGGCATAACATTGCTTACAGAGAACACATTTGTCAGGATCGTGGACCATCCTGAATACGCTCACCTTGTTGAAGAGAGAGTAAATGGCACCCAACGGGCAGACAATCCGGCAGAAAGGCCGCTTGACAACCACCATCAAGGCAAGGAAAACAATCAAGATCAGCAGCTTGCTGTAAAAAAGAAGCCCGACCAGTTCCCTTAACTGCGGCTGAAGAACCATCATGGGCAGCCCGGCCTCGAGAGTGCCGGCAGGACACACATACTTGCAGAACCAAGTCATGCCGTACCCGAACTGATCGAGCACCAGGGCAGGCAGCAGTATGATAAACAGCCCCAGAAAGACATACTTGCAATATATCATAAAATGAGGGATTTCAAACTTTCGTGAGCGGATCTTGTACATCAGTTCCTGCAGAAAGCCGAACGGACACAACCACGCACAGGGCATGCGGCCGACAAGGCTGCCAATGATCCCGAGGTATCCTATTACATAGAGCCCGATATGAAATTTACCCGTCTCAAGACCCGGCTTGATACCGGCAAGAAAGGTCTGCAACGATCCCAGCGGACACGCACCGGTCGCCGCCGGGCAGGAATAGCAGTTAAGACCCGGCACACATACCGATTTGAGTCTTCCCTGATAAATATTACGCGTAAAGGGAAATACCAGCCATACGTTGGACAGGATCGTTGCCAGAAACTGAACCCAGCGCCGTAAAATCCACATTACCCTATTCCTATGCAGCTTAGACAGATACGAACGGCTTTTTCCCAGACGGAGGTCACTTCTCCCAGATTTATCCCGATGACGAGCAACACCAGGAAAAACAGCAGCAACAAAAATGGAAGCCGGCGGGGTGTATCGCTATTCATGCGACCTCTCAATCGGGAGACAGTGCAGCGTCCACCTTATGATATGGTGCACTGTTCAATCCATTGCATTATTTTTTCTTCCAGGAAACTCTCGGAACGTTT
>Ga0272442_10006590_pt1 | contig 15240 bp, 9 predicted proteins | sample SSMForm2O_FD_200262 | JGI IMG/M metagenome (GOLD analysis project Ga0272442, IMG submission 200262) | Marine sediment archaeal communities from Little Sippewissett salt marsh, Falmouth, MA, United States - SSM-Form-2O | ecosystem: Environmental > Aquatic > Marine > Wetlands > Sediment ...
TAGGCGGTATCGGTATCCAAAGCCCAGGCGTCCAAACCCTGCTTGGGCACCCCTTCCGCATTCCAACCCCGGGGTAGGCGCTGGCGTACGCGGTAGACCTCAGAATCCTTTGGTGGTGCGTCCAGGCCTGCGGCGACTTTGCCCTGTTCGAAGCCACCGTTAGGCAAGAGCGGCCGTGTCACGCGGATGGGGGCGGAGGCCGTGCGTGTGGCGGGGAATACAGCACCGGCCTGTGCGGCGTCGTAGCGGCGGGAGGGCCAGGGCAGGAGGTTCTTGTCGTAGGCGCCATCGAGAGTCAGGCAACGGAGGGTGCGGTCGCTGCCGCACACGAGGATATCGCTTCGGCCGTCATGGTCGATATCGGTGATTGTAGCGGGATGAATCAAGCGCAGGCCGGTGGTGTACTTCCATTGGAGGATACCGTAGCGGTCGAGGCAGTAGAGGTGGTGATCGCCGCTGGCAACGAGCACCTCGATGGCGCCATCGCCGTTGACATCGCCCAAGGTGGGGGCTGCATGCACGGGTTTTGCCGTTTGGAATACCCAGCGCAGTTGGCCGCTTGCGTTCACGGCGTACACGTGGCCAGCACGGTCTGCAGCAACGATTTCCTTGCGGGGTGCTGCGGCCTCGCCATCCAGCGAGGCGCCGCAGACGGGTCCGTCCAGGTCGCCCACGGCAATCGCGGAACCGGAATAGCTTTCCACGCCGCCCAAGAGGGGGAGACGCCAACGGGTTTCGCCCGTTGTCGCGCCGAAACAGGCCAGGGCGTCGTCGTCGCTGGAGGTGATGAGGAGGACCGGCCCCGTGCCGTCCAGGTCGGCGATCACGGGACTGCCGGGGCAATTGTCCCAGGTCTTTTGTTCCCAGCGCAGGGTCCCGTGGCTGTTAAGACAGAAGGGCCCCCAATGGCCCACGCCGAAGATCTCGGCTTTGTGGTCGCCATCGATGTCGGCGGCGGCCAAAGGACACCCGATTTCGAGTGGTGCTTTTTCTTTATCAGGCCGGTAGTGCCAGAGGGTCTCGCCTTGCTGGTCGAGCGCGATGACCCCTCGTCGCTCCGTGCCGACGATGCCCTCTTGGGTGCCGTCGCCATCGAGGTCGGCCCAGAGCGCGCCGCCCCACTCGACGGAACCGATTTCCTTCTGCCAGCGTTCGGTTCCGGAGGCGGCGTCGACGCAGCAGAGGCGGCCGTCGCCGTTGGCGATGAGGAGCAGGTTGGTATCGCTGCGAGCGGCGGCGGAGATGAGGCGTTTGTGCCAGTCGCCGTTGTATTCCCAGAGCAGTTGGCCGGTGGCATCGATGCAGCGCATTCGTCGGGCCTCACTGTCGCTGATCACGGTTTCTTTGCCCGGGTTTGGATGCATGTCGGCGGCAAGCGGCGGGGCGTAGAGGTTGGATTGTGCTTGATAGGCCCATTTGAGTACGGGTTCGTCGGCAAGAGCCGCGAGCCCCAGGCAAAGGCAGAGCACGAGCAGGACAAATGCCTGGCGATTCAGGCAGGCGCTGTTGGGTGCTGGCGTTTGCCTATTCATGTTCTCCCTCTTCTTCCGTGGCGCCGCGGATTCGTTTCAGGTTGGCGAGGGCGCTGAGGTACAACGCGTTGGTGTGGAGCGCACAGCCATTCGTGGCCGGATTGGGCACGTCGAGACCGCTCAGGTCCAGCCAGGGACGGTCATCTCCCGGTGCGCGTCCCGCGATGCCGTTGGCGATCGCCCCCGGAACCGCGCCGCGTTCGAGCCCGGCGAAGGCATAGCGGTGGTGGTACGTGGGCAGGAACGCTACGCCCACCCCTTCCATCAGGCTGATGCCATAGGGGTTGTTGCCCAGAATCCAATTGAATTGGTCATAAATGAAGGACTCGAGTTCTCGGGTGGGGTGAAAGCGAAATGCTTTGGCTGCCAGGGCGGCCGCATCGAGAATGTGTGCACAGTGGCCGGCGCTTGCCTGCGGGTTGTCGCGAGGGTCATCGAAGAAGGCAGCGCCGTAGGTGTAGACGCCGAAGGGGTTGTCGGCTTGGCCGAGCAGCGCTTCCGCTTTTTGCGAGAACATGACGGCGGTGTCGAAACTGGTCATGGCGTCGAATTCGTTTTCGAAGTCAATGAGGCTCTCGACGCAGTCGGGATGCGGTCCTGGGAACAGTTCCTGGGCCAGATCGGCGTAGCGCTGCTCTCGGGTAACCATAAAGAGGTCCATGGCCGTGTTGAACTGCAGGGGGCCGCGCAGGTCGTTTTCGAGGGCCCAGTGCAAGGCGTTCTTTGCGGCGTTCACGAAGGCTGCATTGTGTTCGGTGAGGCGCGCCGTTCGGGCCAAGGCCGCGGCATGGAAGGACGGGTCAAGGCTGGACTCCGTATCGAGTGCACGTTCATCGCCGGTGCTGGGTTTGTTGTCGGTTTCGCGTTGGGGCGCCCCCCAATAGCCGGGATCGGAAACGACCGGGGGATAGGCCGAACCGTCGGCGCGGATGGAGCGGCTGACCAGATCCGCCCCCCACAGAATCTCCTCGAGCCAACCGGTGTAGCCTGCGGCCTTCTTCTGCGCTTCAGTGAAGCGCCACTGAACCACGGCGTAGGCGCAGGCCAGTTGCCATAGGCAGGCTGGGGTGGCGCGCTTATCGTAGCTGCTGCCGTCGTGCCAGCCGCCGGCGAGGGGGTGGCCGTCGACGGCGTCATCCAGGTGGCAAGGCGGATGGTAGCCCGGGGCCTGCGTGCCGCACCGGTGATGGGTGAAACAGGCGGCTGCGGGACCGGCTGTTTTCTCCCACAGCAAGTCATAATCGATTTCGAAGGGGTGGGAACGGGCGCTTAGCGAGCCCAAGAGCACTTCGATCCGGCAGGTCCCGGTTTCGTCGCAGGAAGAGAAATCGCCGCGCCAGTAATAGCCGGGCCAGTCGGGGCCGGAAGACGTGGTGATGGGGTCGCCGCCGGTCAAGGTGCCCTCGTAAACGGGGAGATCGGCGTTGTCCAGGATGCGGAAGTTGGCGCGGGGGTCGAGGAAATTGCTGCGGACGGTGAAGCGCTTGGGTGCTACGACCTCGTAGCCCACTTGGTTGGAGAAGACCTCGATCTGAGGCAGGTGTTTGAAACTGCCATTCACCTGGGCCTGGTCCCACCAGGCGGGCTGGCCGTTGGCCGGATCGGTCACGAGCACGAGGCTGAAGGACTGGGCGCCGAGGGGCCGCCGTAGTTCTCCCGAGAGGAAGCGTGTCCATCCACCGTCACCAGCGTGCACGGCCCGCAGTGGATTTTCGGCAATGATGCCGGTGCGGCCGTGCCAACGCAGCCGTGCCTGGGCGGCTGCGGGGCCATTGGCCATGACCACGGTGTTGAGGGTTCTCAAGCCCGGGGCTACCGAAACGGCGGCCGACACGATCACCACGGGCCGGGCATTGGGGACGACCTTGAGGGCCGCGGCACCGGCGAGTTTCGTTTGCGTATCCATGCTCCAGGAGACCTCGCCCGGTGTCTCGGCCATCCAGCCTCGGGGCCGCGGTTCGGCCGCAGGATTTGCCGCGCCCGCGGGCTCGTCGAAGCCTCCGTTTTCGAGGAGGGGCCGTGTTTCCTGGGCCCACAAGAAGTCCTCGGTCTCCTGGGGGTTCAGGACGCCGGTGCGGGCCACATTGCCGCCCTCGGTGGGCCAGGGCATGAGCACCGGGGCATAGCGGCCGCCCAAGGTCAAACAGCGAAAGAGGCCGTCGCCAGCGCCGAATAGACATTCCGTTTCGCCATCCTGGTCGATGTCGGCCAGGGCCGGTGGATGCAGGAGGGGCCGCGCCGCTTGGTAGCGCCAGGTCAACGCGCCCGCGCGGTCGAGGGCGTAAAGGGCAGCGTCCCGGGAGGCCGCGAGTATGTCGACCTCAGCGTCGCCGTCGACATCGCCCAGGCTGACGGTTATGGCGGCGGTTCGGCCCGTTTGGAAGGTCCAGAGGATCTTTCCCGCGGCGGAGACGGCGTGGACTTGGCCGGTCGAGTCGCCAACAATCAGCTCGGGGACGGCGTCGTGATCGAGGTCGCCGGGGGCCAAGCTGGTGACGGTCTGGCCAAGGGCGGGACCGGTCAGGATGAGTGTCCAGAGAGGTTCTCCACCTTCGGCGCCGAAGGCGTAGAGGATCGGCGCGTCTTGGGCGGTACAGAAGAGTGCGAAGGCGCCGTGCTCTTCGATGTTGGCGGCTACGCAAAGTCCCTGGAACCTATCGCCTGGCTCGGTTTGCCAGCGCAGCAGGCCTTGCGCGTCCAGGCAGAAGGGACCCGAGCGGTCCACGGCGAAAACTTCGGGGCTGCCGTCGCGGTCGATATCGCCTGCGGCGAGCGGGCCATCCAACACGAGTTCGCGGCCGTGCTCGTCGCCGCGGTAGGTCCACAGCGGGACGCCAGCGCCGGTCCATGCGGCGACACCGTGCTCCACGGTGGCAGCAAGGACCTCCTCCGAGCCGTCCCCGTCGAGGTCGCTCCACACGGCGGGTCCGACGATGCGGCCGGTCTCGATCCGCCACAACTCTTGGCCGAGGGCGGCATCCACGCAACGCAGGCCTCCCTGGTCATCGGGGAAGGCCAGCGAAGGCTGTCCGGTCTGGGTGTTTAGCGTGAGCGCGAGCGGCGCTCGCAAGGTTTTGTGGAAAGGGGCCTGGGGGGCGGTGTCGCCGCTGCCATTGTATTGCCAGAGCAGAGCGCCTTGGGCGTTGAGGCACCGGAGCATGCGGGCTTCGCCGTCAACCAAGAGTGTTTCGAGGCCGGGGCTTTCGTGTAGCTCGGCCACCAAGGGGGCGGGGTAGACATTCGCGGTGACCGGGTACTGCCACTCGAGGGCCGGCGGTGCGGCGTTGTAGCCGGCTGCAAGACAAATGAAGTAGAAGGCGATCACCTGGCTGCACATCGCAAGGCTCCTTTCGCTGAAAGGAGCAAGGATATACGGGGCAAACGGGAGGATACAAGCGGTTGCGCAAACACGGCCGGGGCCAGTCTGTCACACGCCCGCTTGCTTTGGACGGGCCAATTTCGAGTTGGGCAGGTCGAAGAGACGGCGAACGCGGTCGGCCAGTTCGTCGACCGGGAAGGGCTTCTTGAGGAAATCGTCGAAGCCGTAGTCGGCCAATTCTTTGACTTCGTTGTCCTCGATGAAGCCGGAAATCCCGAGAATTCGCGTGTTGCGGGTTTCGGCCCGCCCCTTCACGCGCTCGCAGACCATGCGGCCATCCATGTCCGAGAGATGAATGTCAAGAATGATCATCTGGGGGTTGTGCTCGACCACAATCGCGCCAGCGTCAAATCCTGTCGAGGCCGTGAGGACCACGTATTCGTCTTCTCGGGAGAGGATGGAGGGAATGATGTCGAGGTAGTAGGGGTCGTCATCGACCACAAGGACGCGGCGTTCGCCTTCTTCGAGCCGCTCGAGGGGAATTCCATGGCTCAGCATGAACTTGCGCAGGCTTTCGTAGGGAATACGCCGGTCGCCCCCCGGCCCGAGCCGGTAACCGTCGATCTGGCCCAAGTCGAACCATCGAGACACCGTGTCAGCGGAAACGCCGCAGATAGCAGCCACTTCTCCGGTTGTAAAGACTCTGTTCTTCATAGCCATCCCTTTTTCCTGGGCCCCCCTAGGAGTGCCGACTCCTGGGAATAACCGGGTTTTCGGAGTATCCCTGTTTAATTCTAGCAAAGTCGGGCGAAGATGTCAAGTAATTTCGCACATACCGCCGTTTGTCTGGGGGTGCGGTGGGCCGCTTGGCGGCTTCGCGCATGTCCGATGGGGGGGCAACGCCTTTGGCGGGGAAGGCGCTGTTGGGCCCGGCAAGAGTGGGAGTTTGGTTGCGTCCAGGGCCGCCCCCCCAAACTCCGGGCGGGGGATCGGGCCAGGGTGCAGCGCAGCGGGCACGAAGGGTGCTTTGGGTGGCACACAGGACAACCGCGCGCCCCCCTGGGCTCGGGTGCCGTCATACTTCGGGAAGACGGTTCGAAACCGCGCCCAATTTCGGAGAAAAGCCGCTCAATCCTTGATGGGGTAGTCCAGGGAGGGCGTGTAGGCGTCGTGGATGAGCCGTTCGATGCGCGCTACGACATCCGGATGCTGTTCGGCCAGGTCGTGGGATTCGGCCGGGTCTTGGGCGAGGTTGTAGAGTTCGAGTTTGGCCTTCGGGCCGTTGCGGACGCCTTTCCAGTCGCCGGTGCGCAAGGCCTGCGCGAAGTTGCCGCGGACATGGCCGTAATCCCAATAGAGATAGTCGTGTTGTTTCGTTTGCTCGCGGCCCAAGAGGGCGGGGGCCATGGAGATGCCGTCGATGGTGGCGGGCACGGGCAGGCCGGCGAGTTCGGCGAAGGTGGGTAGCACGTCCCAGAAGGCCCATACCTGCTCGCTGACACGGCCCGCGGGTACGTGTCCCGGCCAGCGCGCTATCATGGGCACGCGGATGCCGCCTTCGTAGAGGTCGCGCTTCACGCCGCGGAAGGGGGCGTTGCTGTCGAAGAATTCGGGATCGTGGAGTTGCGAATCGCAGGGGCCGTTGTCGCTGGTGAAGCAGACGAGGGTGTTCTCTTCGAGGGCGAGTTCGCGGAGCAGGTCCATGAGCCTGCCGACATCGCGGTCCATGCGGGTGGCCATGGCAGCGTAGTTCTTCTCGACCTGCGGCCAGGACTCGTCCGTGTACGGCTCGTCCGAGGGCACGATTTGCGACTCGGGTGTGTCGCCGCCGTAGTCCGAGAAATGGGGGATGGTGTAGGCGAGGTAGAGGAAGAAGGGGTGCTGTTGATGCTCGCGCACAAAGGCCAGGGCCTTGTCCGTAAACAGGTCGTGCGTGTATTCCCTGCGTTTGCCGCCCCGGTTCCCGTCGAGCAGCACGACTTTGTCGTCTTCCCAGAGGTAGTCGGGGTAGTAGAAGTGGGCCTGGTCCTGGTTGAGGTGTCCATAGAAGCTGTCGAAGCCTTGGTAGTTGGCCACGCCCCACGAGCCGGGATTGCCCAGGCTCCATTTGCCGATGGCGCCGGTGCGGTAGCCCGCCTGCTTGAGCACCTCGGCCACGGTCAGGTCGTCGGGTTGGAGGAAGATGCCGTGGGGGATGTTGTCGCGGAGGCGTCCGTGTCCGTTATGCATGCCGGTCATCAGGCAGCAGCGCGAGGGCGCGCATACGGTCGAGCCTGCGTAGCACTGGGTGAAGCGCGTGCCTTCCTGGGCGAGGCGGTCGATGTTGGGCGTTTGGATGCGTGGCTGGCCGTAGCAGCCAAGGTCGCCGTAGCCCAAGTCGTCCGCCATGATGAAGATGATGTTCGGGCGGGGTTGCGGCGATGACGCTGCCGGGGCCGCGTTGGTCCACGCGGGTAGCGATGCCAGTCCGGCCACGCCTGCGGCGGCCTGTGCCAAGAAGTGTCTTCGTGTCAACGGGCTATCCATTTTGGACTCCTCTCCCCATGCGATGCATGTGACGTGTCATTCCCCCCGGTACGCCGGATTGGGTGTTGGCGGTATTGCCTCGACGCGGCGCAGGTATTCGCGGAGGTCTTCGAGCAGGGCGGCGGTTGTGTCCGGCATGGCCTGGGCCAGGTTGTGCTGCTCGGAGAGGTCCGCTTCGAGGTCGTACAACTCGATTTCTTCGGGGTCGTAGGTCTCGATGAGCTTGTAGCGGCCTTTGCGGATGGCGGCGCCGGGGCGTTGCGCTTTTCCCTGGTAGTGGGGATAGTACCAGTAGAGCGCCTCGCGGTCGAGATGCTCGGCGCCTTGCCACAGCGGGGCCAGGCTCACGCCGTCGAGCGAAACGCCGGGCTGGGTGCCGCCGCCGACGTCGACCAACGTAGAGAAGAGGTCGCAGCCGATGACGGGTTCCTCGGAGACGGTGGCGGCCGGGATGTGGCCGGGCCAGCGGAGGATGAGGGGTGTCCGAATGCCGCCTTCGTAGAGCCAGCCTTTGCCTTCGCGCAGGGGCGCGTTGCTCGAACTCCCGAGCAGGCCGCCGTTGTCCGAGGCGAGAACGACGAGGGTGTCCTTTTCGAGGCCCAATCGGCGCAGGGTGTGCAGCACGCGGCCCACATTCGTGTCGAGATTCTCGACCATGGCGGCGTAGACGGGGTCGATAGTGTTGCCGTGGCCTTCGAGTTTGTTCTCGTACTTGCGAATGAGTTCCTTGGGTGCTTGCAGCGGGGTATGCACGGCGTAGTGCGTGAGGTAGAGGAAGAAGGGGTGCTCGCGGTGCGACTCGATGAAGGAAATGCCTTCGTTGGTCAGGCGGTCGGTGAGGTACTCGCCCTCCTCACCCCCGTGGAGGGTGGGAATCGAGGGGTTCCACTCCTTTTTCGGATCGGTGTAGGGGTAGACATAGCTGGGCGGGCTGCCGTGCGTCCATCCCGCCACATTCACGTCGAAGCCCTGGTCTTCCGGCCAGAAGCCCTCGGGGCCAAGGTGCCACTTGCCGATACTGGCCGAGGTGTAGCCTGCGTCTTTGAGCGTTTCCGCCAAGGTGCGCTCTTCGAGCGGCAGGTAGAGCTTGTCGTCCGGTGGCAACAAGCGGCTTCCCTCGGGGTGGCGGTGCCGGCCGATGGCGGTAATGTGCCCGGTGAAGCCCGAGCGGGCGGGGGACTTGCCGGTCATGAGGGCTGCCCGGCTCGGGGAACAGACCGGGCAGTTGGCATAGGCCTGGGTGAAGCGGAGGCCGTCGCGCGCGAGGCCGTCGATATGCGGCGTCTCGAACATCGCGCCGTCATAGCATCCGAGGTCCCGCCAGCCCAGGTCGTCGACGAGGATCAGGACGATGTTGGGAGGACGTACTGTGGATGCGGCCCGGACTGCGGCCATCATGCCGCCTGCCGCGCCCATGGCCAGGGCAAGGAATTCGCGGCGGTTCATCCTATTTCTCCCGATGTCGTTTTCCGCGGCCCGAGCGTTACTCCCGCGGATACACCGCCGCAATGGCGGCGGCAATCTGGCTGGGCGTGGCGACGACGGGCGCAACGGCGCTCTTGCTGGCGAGTTCGATGTCCTCGATAGCAATCAGGTCCATGGGGTTGGCCATGGCGACAACGAGGCGCACGCCGTCTTTGCGCAGGGGGATGCAGTGGTGGAGCCGGGCCAGGTGTGGGCTGATCGCGGTGGCGGCAGTTCGGTCGACCTCGTCCGGCGCGAAGGCGACGTAGCTGAGGCGGAGTTGTTCGGCGAGGATCCGTGCGATGACATCTTCGCTGGTGTGGCCGCGCTCGACGACGAGGCTGCCGAGACGGCGCTGCGGGTCGGCGCACTGCAATTCGAGGACATCCTCGAGTTCCGAGTCGCTCAAGAGGCCGAGTTCGACGAGGATTTGGCCCATGCGCTTCTTGTGTCCTTGGGCATCGAAGGCGGGCACGTCGCCCAGGCCGCCCAAGGGTGTCGATGGCGGTGCAGCGGCTTGGGGTACAGGTGTGGCTTCGGCCTCGTCGGCCGCTTCAGGGGCGGCTTCCGTTTCGGCCATCATGTCGGGCGCCACGGCGGTATCGGATTCGGCGGCATCTTCGCCCTCAGCCGTCAGTTCAGGGGTTGGCAGGGGCTCTTCTCGAGCTGTCTCGGCCGCTGCCGGGGGCTCGGTCTCCGGTTGGGCGCTGCGGCGGGCGTGCAGCTGATCGAGTTTTTTTTGTGCGGCATCGCGGTCGCGCTCGGCCGCTTCGAGCCGATCCTGCAGACGGCTTATGGCTTGCACGTCAGCTTCGTACTGCGCCTTCGTTTCCCGCTCGGCTTCGAGTTGTGCGGTCATTTCAGCCACGCGGGTTTCTGCCTCGGCTTGGTACTGCGCTTTGCTTTCCCGCTCGGCTTCGAGTTGCGCGGCCATATCAGCGACACGTTCTTCCGCTTCGGCCTCTGCCGCGGCGGCGGCCTCTTCGAGTTGTGCGCGAACGCCCACGAGTTCGTTTTGACGCGCTTCGAGTTCCGCCTGAAGCGCTTGCGCGGCCTGTGCGGGCTCTTCTACGGCGGCGTGCAAGGTTTGGGTTTCGTTGCGGAGTTGCTCGACCTGCGCCTCGAGCTCCGCGATACGCTCTTCGCGGGCCGCCAGTTCGTGCTGTAGCTCGGCGGTTTCGGGGGTGGTGTCGGCGGGCGGCGCCGCATCCTCTCGGACAGGCAGTTCGAGCAGCTTATCCAGATGGTGTTGGGCCGCGGCGATCTGCTCGGCCAGTTGGCCGTGAGAGGATGCGATCTGCTGGTCCCATTCCTGGATAGCGGCGTTGAGCCGGTCGAACACGTCGCCCTCGGGGGATTTCGTCATGCCCATGGGGTTCCTCGCTCCGTCGGTCTGTCCGCCCACTGCCGCTTTGGGGAGGGCCAGGATTACTCAGGACACCGGCTCCCGGACACAGGAACGGAACATGTTGGGATTATAGGAAGGGACATGAGGCGCGTCAAGCATGTCTTGGCCCGTTTTCAACGGAGGCCACGACCGCGCCGGCCGCGTCACACTTGATAGTATTTACGGAGTGCCTCACGGATGGCGCCGGGCGTGGCAACAACCGGGTCAACGTGGCGGCTGGCCGCGATTTGGAGGTTCTCGATGGCCACCAAGTCGAAAGGGTTGACCATGGCCACGAGTAGGCGCGGGCCTTCGGCGCGCAGGGGAATGCAGCGGTGCCGGCGCGCCAATTGCGGGGAAATGAGTGCCAAGACCTGCGGGCTAATGGCTTGGGAGCGCAGTTGAACAAAGGGCCGCTGGACTTGCCGGGCCAAGGCGCGGGCAATGGCTTCCTCGTCCGCCAAGCCCCGATCCACGAGGATGACACCCAAATGCCGGTGCGGGCCGGCTTGTTGTGCCTGCAAAGCGATATCCAGTTCCTGGAGGGTAAGGACACCCGTTGCGACCAGGATTTCGCCCAAGCGCCGTTTTGCTTGGCTGTCCGCCGTGGGCGCGGATTGCATGCCGGGTGCTGCGAGTTCCTCGGTGAGCTGGGCCAGTTCTTCCTCGGCCTGCATCGGTCTGGTCCCGGGCGGTTTGGAAGAATGGAGTTGCTCGCGCAGCAGTGTGCATTCGGCACGCAGGGCCTCCACTTGTCCGCGCCACGCCGCCTCAGTGGCGGCGGCGGCGGCCTCCATGCGCCGGGCGCGCTCCTGTGCTGCCTGCAAATCCGCTTGCAGGCGAGTCACATCGCTGCGTAGCGCCTCGTTTTCTTGCGATGGCCCCGGTGCCTCTGCCGTAGCGGCAAGCGCTTGTGCAACGGCCAACTGTGCGCGCACCTCGGCCAAGTCGGCGCGCAGAGCCTCGACCTGGACCGCCAGCTTGCGTTCGCGCTCAGACACGGCGGGAGCCACCGTGTCCGCGGCCGCAGCCGGCGGTGCCTGCGGTGCGGGCGCATCCTTGCCATGATGCAACGCGAAAAGCTGTTCCGTAAGGACAGCACCGGTGTCGATGATGCGCCGGGCGTGATGGTGGAGGCGCTCCAATTCGTGCTGGAACTCGGTCAGGCCCCCACCGAGCTGCGAGACGCGTTCGACGGCGGTGTTCACCGCGGCTTCGCGTTCGGCCGGGTCCTGGTTGAGGGCGTCCAAGCGTGCACGCGCCACGACCAAGGTGGTCGAGAGCGTTCGGCGCGCGTTCAGGACCCGGCCTGCGATTTCGAGTTTCTCCCGGGCCAACGCAATGGTGTGACCGAGTTCTTCGTGCATCCCGCCCACACGGGCGTTCCATGCGGCAATGGCCGATTCGAGCCGCGCGAAAACATCGCTGTCTTGCGGAGAAATGGGCACTTCTTAACACTGCTCCCGTCGCTACAATGTCCTTACACCATATGGGTTCGCGGCTCGCTCACGCAGCATGCTTTCGTGTGCCGCTGCACCCCAGCACGGGAATCCCGTAAGTTCATTGACCACGGATAATCTGCACCAATGCCGCGGGCCTTTTGCCGGAACGTTCCACCAGCGTCTTGAGCGCTTCGGAACTGGATGCCTCGATGCCGGCTTCTTTTAGGCGCGCCAACCCTTTCTCTACCGGTATGTTTTCGGATTCGCAACACTGCTGCACCGTCATCCGCCCGTAGCCCGGGCCCTGTCCGCCCATACCGGCGCCCGGGCCCTGTCCGCCCATACCGGCGCCCCGGCCGTGTCCGCCCATACCGGCGCCCCGGCCCTGTCCGCCCATACCGGCGCCCCGGCCGTGTCCGTTGCCGCCAATCATACCGCGCGATTCCGGCTGTACGATGGCAAAGAGGCGGCTGGGGGTCAGCCCATGCGCGGCGGCCAAATCGTTGACCTTGACCGAGGCGTCATCGACGGCCACGCCCGCGTCCTTTAAGCGTTGCATCACCTGGTCCAGGGGCATGCCGATTTCTTCAGCCAGCCGTGCGATCGAGAATTCCTCGGCGTGTGGCGTGGGCGCTATTGCGGAGTGGGTTTCCCAGTAGATTTTGATATCGTCGTTCCACTGAATGATCGTGCCGAAAGGCGGCAGGCCATAGAGGGTCCCGACGACCGTGACGACACATAGCAAGATGGCCAACGCCATCTCCCGTTTCAGGTTGAGCGTTGCCTGGGCCTTGCGTGTGATGTAGCTCCAAAAGATGCCCCAGTTGTAATACAAATGGAAGCCTGAGGCTATCATCACTACCAACGCCAAGGTCATATGAATGGCGCTCCACTCCTCCTTCCCGAGCCCCAGCATAGTCCAGCCCGTCCAATGCGCGACTCGTCCTTTGGGTGTCACGTAGAGGATGATGCCGGTGAAAAGCAGCAAGAAGAAGGAACTGAAAAGCAGCAGGCTAAAAAACCCGCGCAGATGGAAACGCTTGCGCCCTTTTTCCGTGTTCGGTTTCGAGACTTCCTTCGATTCGTTCATAATCGTCAATACACCTTTCTGAGTTCTGAGCAAGCCTCCCGCAGGACCTTTGGCATCCGGCCGGAAGTCCTCTATCGGGGCAGACTCCTGCAAGCGGCCGCTCCAAGCAGACATCACCGCCTGGCTTCAATACCTCAGGCCAAACGAGTATGCTGCCTTCAGCTTCCTGATTGAATACTCCCTAAGTATCCCGCAAGCCACGGTGTCATGGGATATTCGCCCGGATACCGCATAAATGCCACGTGACCGTCCATGTACAGGATGTTCGAGCCACCGGGTATGTGATTGAAATGGGAAATGTACTGGCCATCGGCGAGGATGTCAAACATGACGGGGATCTGGCTCTGCGACCGCGCGCTCGCCGCGGCGTTGTTGATATCGGTGACCAGGAATCGCTCAACACCCTCGCGCAGCCGGTACAGGGTGGAGCCACCGCTGTTGCCCGTCCCAGCCACAGTGATTGTACCGTAGGTCACGTCGTTGCCTGTGGCCGGCAAGTCTTTGTCGGCATCGGCCATAGCAATCGAAGGCGCGCCCCCCCCCATGCGGCAAGCTTCCACGGCTTCCACGGCCGTGGCCATTTCCGCGTCACATAGCGCCGCCCAAGGCACGTAGATATACGAGCGGACCAGCGACACGTAAATCGCCACATCGGTCCCGTTGAACAGCCCGTCGTGATTCAAGTCGCCCTGGTCATAGTGCGGGCCTTTATTCTGCAGGGTGCCGTTGAGGATGTCTTGAAGGTCCTGTTTCATCTGGCCGGCATCCGCCGAAGAGTCCGAGGGACACAGCGTTACCTTCCAATCTGTCATATACTCGGGGTAGAGCCCAGGGCCATGCCAGGTCAACGCCGGGCCACCGGGGGCCGTGTTGTATAATTTCTGCGGAAAACGATCATTCCATTCGTTGGCGTACATTTTGAAGACCAAGCCCATTTGCTTGAGGTTGTTCTGGCAACTGGCCCGGCGGGCCGCCTCGCGGGCCCGCGCCAAAGCGGGCAGGAGGATGGCTGCCAGAATACCGATGATGGCTATCACCACCAGCAGTTCGATTAGTGTAAATCCATTCTTTGGGCGGTTTAGCATGGTTTGACTCCTTCTGCGTTGCTGAATCATTTTCATTTTTCATTTTATTTACATAAACATGGTGCAACTACGGTATGCACCTTGAACCGACAATCCCCACACTGACCCGCCCACGACCGCACGGGCAGCTATTTGACAAGTATAGCGCTGCACACCGGCCGTATCAAGACCGCTCCTACCGTTGCGATCCCTTTGTTGCGGTCGTTTACCGCCGTCGGAGATGACCGTTCGCGCTCGTGGTGCCAATCGGGACAGGGTTCCCCGCCGGGTTTGTAGTCGTTTCCCTTCCTGTGAACAGCGTTATTGCACACGGTGAGGCGATGCCGAGGGATCGCAAGATAACTTCCATAAAAGGGAAATCCGGGATCATCAAGAGGGCAAGGAAGACCCCGACAGGGGCTAGGGCCTCTAAGCGCGCATTCGGCTCTGTTGCATCGAGGCAAGCGATAGGCGATTTACAGAGGGTGGCTTTGATACAATGCCGTCATGGGACCACAAGAGATCTGGAAACTGTATGTGGGTGAAGAGTCGCCGGGCGCGTTTATGTGCCAATTCCGGTCGCGCAGCCCGGAACGCTGTGTGAAGCAACATCTATCGGCGCGGGGAGCCGTGTACGGCATCGCGCGGCGGGGCTCCTGGCAAGACACCTTTCAAGCCTCGGAGCAGCATAGCTCGGAATCGGTGATGGCCGCGCTGACGGCCTATCTGGAAGAGACTCGTGAGGAGTGGCAAGCGGCGATCGAAGAACGGGAGCGGGGGGAACGCCAAGAGCGGGAACGCCTAGAGCGGGAACGCCAAGAAGAGCCCGTGGACGAAGTGCAGGGCACCGGGCTAGCACCGGCCGTTCAAGAACCGGAGGCCGCGGCAAGTGAGCCGGTGGCTTCGGCGGGGGCAGTGCCGCCTCAAGAGCCTGCGCCATCGGTTCCGGAGCCGATGGCTGCGCAGGATGTGCCCTCGCCGGACTCGTTTGAAGGCCAGGCGCGATAAGCAGCTGGCGGATGGCGGCATGCCCTTCAAGCAACATCACCGAGGCCAGCATCCCGGCGACGCGTCGCTTTTCGACGCGCGCTGGATATCCGTGTTGCGCCAAGCTGCCGCCGACCTCTCGTGGCTCTACTCGCGGGACTACGCCGAGAAGCCAGCCCTGAAGCTCGTGGGCGACCACTACCAACTGAATGTGCGCCAGCGCCATGCCCTGCAGCGCGCAGCCTGCTCGGATGCGGCGTTGCTCCGCCGCCGGGCACACGCCGTGCCGGGCGCTTCGCTGGGCGGATTGCCGGTTGCCATCGACGGCTACAACCTGCTGATTACGGTCGAGAGTGCGCTGTCCGGGGGGATTCTTATCCGGGGCCGGGACGGCTGCATCCGGGACTTGGCGAGCTTGCACGGGTCGTA
>Ga0272442_10006591_pt1 | contig 15237 bp, 5 predicted proteins | sample SSMForm2O_FD_200262 | JGI IMG/M metagenome (GOLD analysis project Ga0272442, IMG submission 200262) | Marine sediment archaeal communities from Little Sippewissett salt marsh, Falmouth, MA, United States - SSM-Form-2O | ecosystem: Environmental > Aquatic > Marine > Wetlands > Sediment ...
ATGTTCAGCTGTGCCAACAGCCCTACAAGAGTGACCCCCAGCTGCAGCAGGATTACTGGGGCAAGTACTATCCGCTGCGGACCACGGAGGAGTTCCTCTACGGAGATGGGGAGGGATACTGGAACATGCTCATGAATTACCTTCCCTTCTTCATCGACCAGGACGTCGATACGGTGTTCCTGAATGCCGAGTGCGGTGGCATGGAGAGTCTTGGTGGCAGTACGACGCGGCAGTTCTTCCGTGACGTGATCGATGCATACCGCGATGCTGGATTCACTGGTGCAATCTCCTATGCTGGGGGAATCAGTGATGACCCAGAGCCCTACACTTGGGAGAATCTGGATCCATCGATCTGCGGTATTCCCTGGAGGGACATGGACTACGTCGCATTCACGTACTACCCCCAACTTGCGGACACAAGCGATGCGTCGACTGAGGTGATGTACGAGAATGCCAAGAGGCAGATTGACAGATTCATCAGACCGTTCTCTGAGACATACGACAAGGCTGTTTTCGTTGAGGATTTCTACTGCATTGCGTTCGACGGGTGCGCAGTCAGGTCGTTGCAGCGTGATCCGAGCATCCCAGTCGATCTTGAGGAGTCAAGGTGCTACCACACAGCAGTACTTAGGGCGTTTGCTGAGGCGAATCTAGGCGGTGATGAACCGCTAATAGCGGGGATGACGATTGCTAATCAGGCCATGTTCCCCGAGAGCGCATTCGGAAGCCTCCCTGTAGAGTGGGGCATTGCTCATCCCTACACGAATGAGGCCAATGGCCGCACCGCGTTGCAGATGCTGATCAAGGTCTTCTACTCAGACAAGCCATTGCTTGCCGATGGGGAGTAGTTCTCCAAACGTTCACCTCGGGACCCCTGCTTTGGCGCGATGAGTAGTTTCGCATCGTGCAGCAACTCGCCTCTGACAGAGCGTTTCAAGCCCAGGAAGAGCTTAGAACGAAGGTTCTCCAATCGTTCACCCAGGCTCCATATGAACTGAAGGCTGACGCTGTTCCATTCTTTGTTTCCATCCCTCGCACGAAATCGAGACGATGTGTATGAATGGAGAACTAGACTCAGTGAGCGGTGAGCAAGACAAGGATCGTCCCGGACTCGTCTGTCATCGGTTCCAGTGCCTTCCCGACAAGCGCACATGGGCACGGCTCAGAACTAGCCCAGCGCATCGCGTGCCCAGGCGTCGAAGACGTCACGAGCAGGTCGCCCGGCTGGATTGGGCCTCCTTCATTCGTGACCTTGACCGGGACGATGCCAACGAGCGCGAGAAGGGTTTTCGCCTCTGAAGCGCAAGCCTTGCCCAACGTCACTCCCGGCTCTGATGAAACCACGCCAGCAACGCCAAGCGAGCAGGCGGTTGAGGTCCGGCAGTAGCTCAGCGGGTGATCAACATCCAGGGTTAGAACATCACCGCTTTCGACCTGCTCAGATATTGATACCCATTCGGCGATATCTGCAAAGCCTGCCTGAAGAGTTCGTGCACATACTGTGGAGTCAGCTAGCACGTCTCCCGCGCTGGTAACTCGGAAGCAAGCGGGAGTCTCTGGCGGGGCCGACCTGTACAAGTCAGGTGGACGATACTCTTCGAATGTGCCGTCACCGTCGAAGTCGATGTTCATTGTTGCGTCAGGACTGGCTGCGAGTGGCTCGATCTGAAACTCACTCTCGCCCTGCGTGGGAACGGCGATATACTCAATGAATGTGCCTTCTGTTCCAACCTTGAGCGTGAAGGCACCGTCACCAGTTCCGAAGATCTGTGTATGAACATCCTGTGCAACCTCTGCTGGGAGACTCACAATGATACCGTCGCCCTCGGTGTCGATTGCGGCTCCTGGAATCTCGTTGATAAACACACCCCCTACATTGCCAACCTGTCGTCCAAGTGAGTCAGCAAGAAGGATGTCCGCTGGACACGCGAGGAACCAGTTCCAGATGCCTCCTAGCAGCGAACCACCAGCATCCAGGATACCGTTTGCTATCGCCCAGGCCTCGTCGACAATGCCTCGCGAGATCCCCTCCCAGACGTTGCTGAGAGTGACCAGGCCGTTTTCGAAGGCATCCCGCGATGATACCAAGCCAGTCTCGATGAAGTCCCAAATCCAGCTGACAGGGATCGAAGCAATACTGTCAACCGAGAAGCTCCACGACTTCGAGGCAAACGTGTACGTCGCTGTGATGGCTACGCCGTGGACTGAGAAACCCATGGTGGCATGGGCTGCCGTGATCTCCAGATCCACTGTTTGAAGAATCGGGCCGCCCACTACTGCTGCAGCACCAGCAAGCCCAGGTAGCCAGTGGCAACAGACGTTACACATGAGCATCTCAAGTGCCTCTTCCGCTGCCGCGTGTGCATCGAATACTCCGCTAATCGCCCGGGACAGGAAGTCAGCGCGGAAGGCCGAGCCAGAGATGGAAGTGCAAACCCCGATATTGCTCTGCCCTGTGGAAACCACCAGGTTGCCTGCAAGGATACCATCTGTCAGCACGTCAAGTCGGCAATCGTCATACTGGGCCTCTACATACGAGTACCCGGTGAAGCTTCCCGGATCACCTATTAGCGCGACACCAATCCCGATTGTATCCCAGGGGTGGAATGCAGGCAGGCAGGCAGGGATTGTCTCGATACAGCCGTTGAAAGGCCAGGAACCTCCGCATGTCCATGAGTTCGTCCACAACTTCAATGTCTCGAGGAGTTGGCCCGGGGTGTTGTCCGTGGTGTCGTCCAGGCTTCTAAAGCCAGAGGAGTGAGCAAGCCGGAGGTAATCGAAATAGGTTAGTGTGGCTTCAAGGTCCCGCGTCACATCGATTGGCACCATTCGAAGCGACGTTGGCTGCTTCACGGGCCAGCCTTCTATCACAAACTCCGCTGCTACTGGATCGCGGTAGATGTTCCACTCTGGACCGTAATACTGCTGGAGAGTCAGGCTTGCTCCCGGTAGCACAAGTTGAAGCAGAGCTTGCCATGAGAGAGTGAGTAGTGTCCCTTTTGGCACGTTGCCCACGCTGTAGACGGCACCACCAACGATGTACAAGCGATTCACCTTGTCGGCCCAATCCGGGTCGGCTTGCATCGCCAAGGCAATGTTGGTTAGTGGTCCCAGGACCACAATGTCAACAGCACCTGGGTTGCAATCAACGATACTGAGCAGGTGGCGGACCGCCCGAAGCTGTTCATCAGGCAAAGGTACGGGAGCGTCTGGATCAAAGACTGTTGCTGCTCCTGAGTAAGTCTTGACGTGCGCGTCGACCCCAAGCTGCTTGACTGTCCAAGCCGCATACTCATCGGACTTCGCTAGAGAGTCGTTCCCGTGGCACGTAGTGATGCTCAGCGCCGAACCAAGCGCAGCCCCTGCGTATCCGTGCGACTCAAGTAGGCGAATCGCATAGAGCATCGCCAGGACGTCGTCTGGGTCATTCGTTCTGAGAAGGAGCTCCATTCCCGAGGGTGCGCTGCTCAGAACTGGGTCAGTGTCGATTATGAGGTGTCTTCCGACTGGCAAACAGGATGTCGCACCACGATCTGGCTCCGAGTACGTGCTGCATCCCTGGGCATTGCATGCCTTAACCTTGTACCAGTAGCTGACGCCCTCAGCCAGTCCGGCGTCTGTCCAGCTTGTCCCACTGGGGCTAGCATGCAAGGAGTATATCCCTTCCGAAGATCCGGCCCGATAGACCTTGTAGGAAGTGGCTCCTGTTGACGCATTCCAACTGACGCCAATCCGGTCCGTGTAGATTCCATCACTCGCACTAACACCCGTCGGAGCCTTCGGAACCGAAGGGGGAAGAGATGTCCATCCTCCAACGGCCGAAGAGAGGCTGCCGCAGCTCTGAGCATCGCAGGCCTTGACCTTGTACCAATACTCGACACCCCCGGAGAGACCCGTGTCCGCCCAGCTCGTAGCCGTAACGCTAGCCCGGAGAACGTAGTTTCCCTGCAGAGAGTCTGCCCGGTAGATCCTGTACGATGTCGCTCCTGCCACCGCATCCCAGCTGAGCGCGATCCTGTCAGAGTATGTGCCATCTGATGCGCAAACATTCGCGGGCGAGCCGATTCCGACAACCTCCATGAAGATGTCGACGTACATCGGCAAACCTACCGACGGAGAGATCGTGGCAACTCCGCTGTAAGTGTCTGGCAAAAGACCGGATCGGTCGACTGTGACCGTGATTGGATCGTGCTCGCCTGAGCTCGTACCGGCAGAAGGACTCACCGAGAACCAAGGTCTGTCAGTCTCGATGGCATAGCTAAGGCTTCCGCCCCCTGCATTCCACACTTCGAATACGCCCGTTGTTCCAGCTTCACCTACGTCGACAAACGTTGGCGATCGTGCCAACGAAGGCTCCTCAGGACAGATCTCATATACTGTGTGATCGGCCTCGTCCAGGATGGCCGGAGAGCCAGACCAGTAGAACTGAATCTTGTAGTACAAGTCGATCTGCCCAGTGTAGCCCACAAGGTAGGATCCGCCGAGCGTGATGGTGCCTGTACATGTGTGATTGCCGTTGTCAGGGTTTGCCAGCTCGCAGATTTCTTCCAAGCCCTCATCTCCCTGGCCCGGTCGAGAGAGGAAGGCGAGGATCCGGACGCCTTGCCCCGGAGAGAATCCATGGGCGTAGAACTCCACGCGATACGTGAACGCATACTCTCCCGTTGGAGATGCGGCAAGACACCCCCACCCTGGTTCCGGGGTCGCGTAGACATCGTTGAAGTCGGCTGTCTGGCCAAGCGACGCAAGACTCCAGAATAGGGCAACTAGAAAAAGGGATGCAGCCGTTCTACGTTTCCTGCCCACACGATCTCCTTGTCCAGTCATCAGACTACGCCTACTACAGGGTGAAGTTTTCTTAGTTGGCATCTTAGCAAGTGTGGGATTCAAACCCAAGTGGCAGCTCACGAGTTCTCCAAACGTTCACGTCGGGTCTCCCGTCTTGGGCTGTGAATGCGGTGGCTGGCAGGAGGAAAGCGTCTGTGGTAGAGAAGTTCAGGCCATGGAGCAGCTCAGAACGAAGGTTCTCCAATCGTTCACCCAGGCCCCATACGAACTGAAGGCTAACGCTGTTCTCTTCTGCATTTTCTCCCGATTCATCAAACCGAGACGATGTGTATGAATGGAGAACCAAACTCAGTGAGCGGTGAGCAAGACAAGGATCATCCCTGACTCGTCTGTCATCGGTTCCAGTGCTTTTCCTACGAGTGAACAAGGGCACGGGTCTGGTCCGGACCAGCGCATCGCGTGACCAGGGGTTGAAGAGCTCACGAGCAAATCCCCTGGCTGGATTGGCCCACCTTCGTTCATGACCTTCACTGGGACGATGCCCACGAGTGCCAAGAGCGCCCTAGAGGAATCACCCACTTCGTCCTGCCCGAGCGTGATACCGGGTTCCGATGAGACCACGCCAGCCACGAGAGATGAGCAGGGGAATGAGGTAAGTCGGTAGCTCTGGTGTTGCGTGGGATCAAAAGCGACGACATCGCCAGCTTCGACTCGCTCGGAGACCGTGACCCACTCCGCTAAGTCCGCTGAGTTGGTCTCGAAGGAAGCAGCTCGGACTGTGCCATCAGCCGCTACGCTCCCCTCGGCAGTAACGCGAAACACCGATGCGGAGGATTGCCACGCAGTGATCAGAACCGTGTCGGAGCAGGTCCCTTCCTTGCCATCATCTACGGTGAGCATTATCACGTACTCACCAGCGACGCCTGGCGTGAATAGAGGAGCTTGTGAGTCGATCGGCGCGAGCGTTGGGCTACTGCCAGCTGGCTTGGAGACAGTCTCCCACAGATACGTCAATGAGTCCCCATCCAAGTCCATGGAGCCGGTCCCATCTAGTGTTATGCCCTCGCCCACGGCCGCCACCAAGTCTGAACCGGCGTCCGCAGTCGGTGACTGGTTCGATCCACGGACGGTAATGTTGGAAACTGCCGATTGCCCCTGGTAGGTTACGGTCACTGAAGCAGAGCCTTCAGCAACTGCTGTGATCCTGCCATCTGAGTCCACAGACACCACTGAGACATCCGATGATTCGTAGCTCGTGGCTGTGGCCTTGGTGAGGTCTCTTCTCTGCCCATCCGCGAAGTCTCCCCAGACGTGAAGCACAAGTCCATCATCCACTTCTAGTTCTTGAGCTGTCGGGTCAACCACCAATTGGAGTACCGCGCTGGAGACTGCCACATCGATGGTAATCTGAGCATAGTGGGAGTTGTCGTTCGCATCGAGCCCTGTGACGCTGATCTGCCTGGGCCCGACTGTCTCACCAGGTAGCTGAAAGGCGAATTCGAATGGAGGGGTAGCATCAGCCAATAGGAAACCAGGTGTGCCAAGAAAGACGTTACGCAAAGCCATGCCGTCCTTGGGGACGACGACTACGCAGACCGCGTCCCCAGGCTGGAAGACGTCGCCTTCTCCTGGAGACTCGATCAGGATGCCATCCAGGGATTCCGGACGGATATGAGATCCTGGATAGATCCTCTCCGCTGGGAGGCTGGCAGTGCCCCAGTTGATTACTGGCAATGGGGTGAAGAGCCCGCTAGCAATGGGGAAATTCAGCAGTTCGATCACGCGACTAGCGATCCGCTCATCTCCTGTCTCATAGACGCTGCAGCCGCTCAATGACATCAAGAAGGTATTCCGGTTGTGGATGACGGGGGTGAACGTGGACACGTTCTCAGCCCCAGCTCCGAATCCCCCTCTCTGACTGTCGATGCCGACAATGAGATCGTTCTCATTGCCGTCGAACACTCTTGCGATGCTGGCAAACAACGCAGCATCAACGTGATAACTGAGTGCAGCAAGGTAGTCATCAGCCGAGCTCGAGTGCGGCTCAGGCGTGATCCCGACAATGACATGAGTCGAAGGGCCTGGCTGCCCTGTTAGTCCCTGGATCGCAACGCTCCCGTACGCCAAGTCGCTGATTCCCTCTCTATTCTCGGCCATTCCGAAGGCGTCTCGCAGTGTGTCCCACGCGTTGTAGCCTTCATCGATAATGCTCGCCCAACGCGATCCTAGATGGGGGGTGCCAATTGTGATCACCTTGTGGAAATAGCCCTCTTCGTAGTTCATGTCTGGGTTCAGGTACCGATCGTGGTTGGCGGCAGCTCTTGTCAGCACCCCTCCCATGCTGTGTCCGATGACATCCGCCTGCACTGCTGCCACGTGTCGAGACTGCTTGTAGTCATTGATGAGCTTCATGACCTGTGACAGGACTCGTACGTCGTTGACCTCAAAGCCGTCGTTGTTTGTGGATTCGTAGTCCAAGGCGCGAATGTAGAACCTGTCATCATCATGGGTAGTTCCGTTGTCAACCGAGTGCAACGGCGCAAAGCCGTCCCAGCCGGAACGGCTTCCCCATAGGCCGTGTACCAGTGCGACCGGGGGTCTATGGATCTCCAGGATCTCCGATACACATACCCCTTGAAACTCAGCCCTAATCTGGACCCGCCTATCAGAGCTGGCTTCGTCAAACTCCTCGAGTTCCGGACGCACGAAGTCCTCGGGTGCATAGAAGACCACGTAGGCAAAGCGGCTACTCCCTGTCCCTCGGATCGGAACGGTGACCGTAGGACCAACTTCCGTTCCGTCGATTGTTGACAGGACCCCGTCCTGTAGTGACATGCCATCTAGTTCCAGGTCTTCAATTGAAAACGTAATGTCTCCGGATAGGCTAGGTACTACTTCCACCCTCACCAAGATCCTTGCTGTACCGTCAGCAGCCACGCCCACAACGGGAGATCCGAGAAAGGCAACATCGAAGCGGTTGGCTGTAATTCCAGTCGGGGATGCGGGCTCCACAAGGCGAGGGACAGGATCAACAAACTCCATGGTCAAGCGAGGCGAAACGGAGAGCACTGTCGGGTCTTGGCTGCCAGGGCGACTCGGATCATCAGTAAGGGTGGTAGCCTCGTTTGTCCCGTTGTCATCGGCGTCGTAGTACACGATTCCCTGATTGACTGCTTGAGTACCCCAGTTTATCGGCGAGGTGAATCTGATTTCGACGCTATCGCCTATCGGTATGGACCCATTCCAGATGATCTTCCGGTGCCACGGATCGCTTGAGAAGTCGTACTGCGCAATACCTGAACTAGCGTATGCTGATCCCAGAACATAGCCAAGGTTCCCTTCGCCGCCAGAGAGAACGTCCTCAAACTCGTTGCCAGCGTTGTCTCGTTGAGTAGCAGACCCTGAGTTGGTGATGGTGATGGTGAATTCGATTTCATCACCGATTTCCAGAGCCCCTCCGTTCAGATCCGTTGCGCTCTTCGTGGCAGTGAGGATTGCTCCTGCTCCAGCAGATCGCACCTCCACGACCACATCGTCGGTGCCAGCGGCTCCCTCGTTGTCTGTTACGGCTAGCGTGATCGTGTGATTGCCGATAGACAGCGATACAGTTGGAGTCTCGCCTTCTGCTATCTCAGTTTCCCCCTCACTCCACATCCAGCTGACGATTTCGCCGTCTGAGTCATAGGAGCCACTGCCATCGAGAGTAACCTCCTCTTGCCCATTGTCATCGGTGTCGGTGACTACTTGATCGTGTCCTGCGTTGGCTACGGGTAGCTCATTGGTATCCCCTACGTAATTCTCAAAGGGCTCCATCAGGGGATAGTCATCCGCATCTCCGTCAATACCGTAGGGTGTGTCCCCGATTCCATCTCCATCGGCATCATTTCCGGTGTAGTCATACCAGTAGTTGCCCAAGTAGCTCGACCACAGGGTGCCTTGGTAGTTATAGGACCTTTCTTCTGGAGAAGACCACAGATTACTAGCTGATAGATAATAGATTCCATCCTGGATATTATTGAGATAAATGGTGTTGTTCTTGCTGTTCCGCAGACCGATGTAGCTTACAGCATTTTGAACTATCTGATTTCCAGTTGAGTGATAAAGCATAAGCATCTCTTCGTAAGGCCAAGCATTGTTGCCTTGTACGATGTTGGCCCCCGAAGCAATGAGACAAACGCCGCCGCCCGAGTTATCGAGTATGGCGTTGTCTGCTGAGCCTTGCAGGAATACGCCCAGGCGCGAGAAGAAGCCATTGTCATAAAGGCTTGGGCCCGAAGGCGTCACCTGGTTGTTGGAGACTTGGCAGTTGTTACTCCGCACCAACTGAATGGGGACAATCGTTCCAGAGAGGTCTAGCCCTACAACAGCGATGTTGTCACAGGCCACAAGAATCACCTGGCCGGCCTCGCTGATGCTCAGTGATGACGAACCCTCTAGATAGACAATCTCCTTTCCATTCACAGTGTTCCCAGTCATGGTATTATTGCTCGATGAGCCCGGGGCCTTGTCTCGGACGACAATGCCGTCGTCCACGAACGTGTTATCAATGATCGAATTATCGGAAGACCCGAGCAGACAGATGCCGCCATGGCTTCCCATTGAATGCTCCGGAGATATCTCATTCCCTGAGACGAGGCTATCCTCTACAAACCACAGACACAAGCCACTCTCAGGGCAACCGTCGATGGTATTCCCCTGTATAGTCAGCATCGACGAGTCGTAGGCGAAAACACCGCAGTAGCGGCCCACAAGCTCGTTATTCGAGATTGTGGCCGAGGTCGAAGCATCGACCCGCACGCCCGCACCGCAGTTCTCAATCCTGGAATTCGAAACCTCACAACCGGCTGTCCCGTCTATGTGAACTCCGATTGGAGCACCAGTCGGGTCGCCTTGTATCCGGAAACCAGTCACTATCACACCACTATTGTTGAGTACGAAGCCTGTCTCTGTTCCGATCTCAATCGTTGTCTGCGTGGCCCCGTTCTCTGACCTAATCGTTAGATTGTCCTTGTTCACGTCCACATTCTCGGTGTAGATTCCCTGCCTTACGATGATTGTGTCACCAGGATCTGCTGCATCTACGGCTGCTTGAATGCTTGAACAATCGTCTGGGACGTAGATGGTTGCTATTGCACCCTCCCTGATCTTCGCCACGAAGGCATCGCCATACAAAGGTGGAACATCCCCATCCCCGAGATCTGGCTGCAAGGGACTCTGGGTGGGAAAGTCAATGGAAGAAGTCCATCCCGTAATGTAGGCGTTCCCCAGTGCGTCCACCGCAATACCAGATCCATGTTCGTTGTCTGTTCCGCCGAGGTAAGTGGAGTAAAGCAGCCCAGAACCCGCGGGGTTCAGCTTGGCCACAAAGATATCCATCCGTCCTGCGCAATCGGACTGCAGGGGATTCTGGGTGGGGAAGTCAGTGGACTTAGTATATCCTGTGATGTAGGCGTTTCCCGAGCCGTCCACCGCAATGCCTTCGCCCACATCGCTCATGGCCCCACCGAGGTACGTGGAGTAGACAACGGCGGAGCCCGAGGCGCTCACCTTTAGAGCAAAGGCATCTTCGTAATATCCACTGTGATTCGACTGCAAGGGATCCTGTGTTGGGAAGTCAATGGACCAGGTATATCCCGTGATGTAGGCGTTTCCCGAGCCGTCCACGGCGATACTGCAACCATGATCTTCCTCAATACCACCGAGGTAGGTGGAGTAGACAAGCCCAGAGCCCTCCGGGTTCAGCTTGGTCAGGAAGACATCATCATCCCATCCTGCGCGACTGGACTGTAGAGGATTCTTGGTAGGAAAGTCAGTGGAACTAGTATGTCCCGTGATGTACGCGTTTCCCGAGCTGTCCACGGCGATAGCATGACCTTGATCCACGTTGTTCCCCCCGAGGTACGTGGAGTACACAAGTGTGGAGCCCGAAGCATTCAGTTTCGAGATAAAGGCATCCCAGCCTCGCGTATTGCTGTGATATGGCTGCAGTGGATCCTGGGTAGGGAAGCTAGCGGACCGAGTTACGCCTACGACGTAAGCATTTCCAAGGCCATCCACCGCAATGCCTTTGCCCACATCGCTCATAGCCCCACCGAGGTACGTGGAGTAGACAAGGGTGGAGCCCGAAGCATTCAGTTTTAAGACAAAAGCATCCCAGTCCGCCCCACAGTGATTCGGCTGCAGAGGATTCTGGGTGGGGAAGTCATCAGAGGTAGTCCCGCCTGTGATACAAACGTTCCCCGAGCCGTCCACGGCAATGCCTAATCCCTGCTCGCTGCTGCTCCCGCCTAGGAAAGTAGAGTAGACAAGGGTGGAGCCCGAAGCATTCAGTTTTAAGACAAAAGCATCCCAGTCCGCCCCACAGTGATTCGGCTGCAGGGGATTCTGGGTGGGGAAGTCAATGGAGTGTGTATGCCCCGTAATGTAGGCGTTTCCCGACGTGTCTACCGTGATCCCATGGCCATAATCGTTGGAACTCCCTCCGAGGTAGCTGGAGTAGAAAAGCACTGGATCGATAATCAACGGTTCACTGGGTTCGTATTCACCAAGAGTGAAGGTCGCTTTCTCTTCTCCAAGCAAGCGGTAGCTTCCGTCGACAGTAACGCGCTTGTCGTCGATCATTTGATAGATGAAGGGAGAAGCTTCAACCAGCTCTCCCATCGCCGTTTCTAGCGCCAGCGCTCCGTCCCCTCGCACGTACATACGGGAGGCACCACTGCAGTCCATCGTGATCGCTGTAGGATCAACACCCGCAGCAACGACGAATTGACTCTTCAATTGGCCTTGTTTGCCGCTGTAGATGAGGTCAATGCCTGGATAAAGGTCGTGATAGGTGATGGCGGCATAGGTAGGGACGTTAGTTCGCCACTGCTCCGGATTGCTGCCCAAGAAGAAGTTGGCGACTCCGGGAAGCGGTTCGCTTCCTCTTAGTTCCACTTCTCCATTCGATCCAGCAAATCGAATGCGTACTACTGAGCTACGAGGTACTTCGCCCTCTGTCTGTTCACTGGCGGCGAATACTATCTCTTGTGGGGTGAAGAAGATGGTCTGTGTTCCCGCTTCGACGACGAATCGAACATTCGCATCTGCCTGGCCAGCGTTGGCGATGAAACTGAGGGGGAGCTCTGCCATATCTGGCTGAATCTTTGCTTGGCCTACCCGGTTTTCATTTTCCTGGACTGCGACGACGCCATCTGGAAATGGGTCTTCAGCGGTAAGGAGTGTCATCGCCATAAAAGCGAAGAAAGCAACGAGAACAAGGGGTGGCAAGAATGCAGGTCTCTTCTGGTTCAAAGGTGTACCTACTGACACTCTTCTAACGAGTCCCGCCTAGGGCAGTAACTCCAAAGATGTACAACCTCCCTCCATCTATATTACATACTAGTGCATATTCTTCAGTCCCTCTATCACATTATACTACTACCATTGAAGGACCGTGCCAAATGCCACGTCCTGGTAAGTTATGTGACCTGGTCGTGCCATCCTCCTGCTCAGGCTACGAGCTGCTTGCTCTGTAGCCGCGCCTTCTGGAGTTCTTCGTGCTTCTCGTGTCGAATGGCTCACTTCGTCAGCGTCGCGAGCAATTGGGGGAGTCGGCTCGGACGGAACGATCAACGAATGTTTGCTGAAAAGGAGTTCTCCAAACGTTCACCTCGGCTCTGCCGTCGAGGATGAATCGGTTGAGTCGCCGGAATGGTGAAATGCAGTTTAGTAGGGAGTCTCAAGCCCAAGAGCAGCTGAGGACGAAGGTTCTCCAATCGTTCACCCAGGCTCCACCAGGACGACCGGTTCAAGAATCGGGGAGTTGCTTTGCCTGGTTCTCTCACAACTGGGAGCATAGATCTCTGCATCGATGTTTTGCCGATCCCGCCAACTCCTGTTGCACGCTGAATCTGGTTGCGTGATCCGAATTCGGATCTGTCAGCCTTTCGGTAGAGCCATTCTCTGTAGGTACTCGGTGCACTCAGGAGGGGGCTCTGGAACCTTCAGAAGCGGGTGGAGAAGAAGCCACAGTATTGACGGAATCGGAAGGGCGTAGCTTCTTGTCACTTTGCTGAAGTCCGTCCAGCGTGGACCCCCGGGATGTGGAGCCGTCCAGTCGAGATTCAGCCAGAAGCGTCCTTCTTCATCACAGAACAGGCCCAGATCATCTGAGCGGAGCCTCTCTGGATCGATGTCGTGACGGAGAAGCACATAGGTAAGGCCACACACTACGTCTCGATGCCTTACACCGATGAAGACCAGATTGAAAGCGTGCGCATCTTCTGCGGTATGCTCGCATACGATGAGAGCTGTGCCATCGACGACCCGAATCCCGGAAGCAACGAGCACGGCGAAGTCATCGCAATCTCCCCTGAGACCTGCGGCGACAGCCTCGCTTGCGCGTGAGAACTGGTCGAAGGGCAAAGTCGGGTCCTTCACGTAGCGCCAGTGCTCTCGGCAGTAGTCCCAGATGTCGCAGACCAGGGCCATGCAGTATTCGCCACTGTGCTCTGCGGCGACTTGATCAAGAAGAAAATGCCAAGTTACAGGATCGCGGTAGTCAACAGCGACACGCAGCTGAATGGTCTTTAGGTAGCTAAACGTGTGCCACATCCCGATCTTGAGCGCTCCGCCAAGTTTCGCCAGGAGATCATCTGAGGAATCTGCAGACCAAGTGAGTGCAAGGACAGCAGCAACAACGAAGAGAGCCCCTACACGTGTCGACCTGGAATGCATAGCATCTTCTCTCGACCGCTACAGCGTTCCGCTACCAACAAGTATTCCATCCTCGAAGTCCAGGAAGTCGATGTCAGGTACGCCTTCCTCTTGCATCCGGAGGTAGTGCCACTCTTCGTAGAGAACACCTTGATAGATGTGTCCACTCATCTCGTCGGGCTTTCCCCAACTCTCGATGATCATCTGCTGGGTCATGCCGATTCGGATCTGTGCTGAGGCAACCAGATGCAGCATCTCGGTGTCCCAGTCAGGATGCTTTGCTGCTAGGATTGCAACACGCTCTTCAGCTGTCGTTGCGGGTGAGTGAGCACGGGAGTCAATCAGGATTATTGCGCCAACTAGTATGACGCCGATTAATGCGATACCCAACAGCACTCGCATCCCGTAGTCATTCATTGTGTGGTCTAGTGTATGGAGAATGGAGGAAAGGGCAAATTGCATGATGCCGCATCGTTCGAGCCTGTAGCTATCCACAAGCTGAAGCCAATTTGCGCTTCGAATTGGTGGTCAACCACTCACTCCCCTCTGAGGAACTCCAAGCGAGCCGTTGTGAAAAACGTGACGGGCGCCCCCAAGAGACGCAGAGAGAACGCGATGTCCGCAGACACACCTAGGCCAAGCACCAAAAGGATTCACCGTTCGACTCTAGGGAAGAGGATTTACCCTCATTTCTTTGAGTAGCTCCGTGGAGAGTTCTTCAATCGTTCACTCAGGCTCTCCCGTCTTGCGGGGCAGGTCGGGTAGGGGCAACGGCTGGGGAGTGGAGAGACAGGCTAGGGAGTAGGGGGTAGGGAGTGTGGTATAGGGGATAGGGGGGGGCGGGACGACGGCCCGCGGACTTCTCGGCATCCTACAGGGTTATACATTCCCTCCATCGGTAGGCGCGACGGCGAGCGATGAATCCCAGAAGGCGTGGTAGCCGTCGATGTCCGTTTGGAGTAGGCGGAGCAGGCCGGGAGGCTTTAGGTTGGCCTCTGCGAGCCGCCGAAGCTCGATCCATAGGAACTCGATATGTGGCTCGCGCGATGCCGGCGGGCGGGATGGGTTCAAACCATCGATCTCGATCTCGAACAGCAGGTTGATTTCGTGGTTTGCGCGGGTCTCTTTGGGCCACGCGCGCTCGACGGCGCCAAGGAAGCAGCGAATCGTCGGGCGTAGTCCCAGTTCCTCGTCAATCTCGCGGCGTAGCGCCGCCTCGGCGCGTTCCCCCCGCTCGATATGTCCGCCGGGGAGGAACGTGTGGTCGGCGCCGATCTCGTGGGCTACGAGGACATGGTCCTGCACCACCAGGATGCCCCGAACCAGAGAATGAAACGTGATCTGCTCGTCCATGTACCCAGTGTACGGAGAACCTCGGCTGTCGGGCTATGCGGAAGGGCAAGCCTGTAGTGGGTAGCTCGTGGCCTGTGGGAAAGGGCCTCGATGTGGCGAGTTCTAAAGAAGGCGGCTTGCCGTGTCTCGTTCTGGGTCTCGTCTTCTCTTACGGATGCGCTTAGCGGGTGCGCGGACTCCCTGCGATTCGACTTGACGGCGCGGATTGGATCGGTCTATGGTTGCCTGTAGGACGATGCAATACACGTGCTGACCTGTGCATATCGTTTCCGATATGAACGCACATATCCCAACCCATGAGGCACGAAGGAGGAGTCTCTATGCGCCATACGATGGGCCATCGCTGGATGAGACAGGGAATGATGGTGGCGGCCGTCGCGCTGTGGCTCGCTTTGAGCC
>Ga0272442_10006593_pt1 | contig 15233 bp, 12 predicted proteins | sample SSMForm2O_FD_200262 | JGI IMG/M metagenome (GOLD analysis project Ga0272442, IMG submission 200262) | Marine sediment archaeal communities from Little Sippewissett salt marsh, Falmouth, MA, United States - SSM-Form-2O | ecosystem: Environmental > Aquatic > Marine > Wetlands > Sediment ...
TCTTCCAGGCCTTCGGATGTGGAGGTAGATCGGTTCCATGTGGCCGGTATGAAGCTGGGAGGATGCGTGGACTGCCGAAAATGCTGGTCTACCGGAAAACCATGCGTGATCGAGGATGACATGCAGAAACTCTATGAGTCCCTGATAAGCGCAGACTTGATAGTCTTCGTTACTCCCCTGTACTGGTATTCATGGAGTGCCCAGATAAAACCTGTCCTGGACAGGCTGCTTCCCTTCATGTCCGAAGAGGCCACTGCCAATCTTCATGGCAAAAAGGCTGTTCTGGTGGCAAGTGCCGGGGATGACAGGGAAAGCTGTTTTGACGGGCTTATCTTCTCATTCAGGCAATCCTGTGCACTTCTGGGGCTGGACCCCGCGGGAGAACTCCTTAAAACAGACCTCTATGAAAAAGGTGAGATCGGGAAAAATGCAGAGGTCATGGAAGAAATACGCCGAATGGGACGGGAACTTTTCTAAGTTCCATGGGATTTAAAAGGGCAGGGTTCATCCCTGTCCTTTTATTCTACAGGGATCACTTGCTGTCGAAATAAGACCAGTCTTTTTCAGGATCTCTGAAATCAGCTCTTTCTTTTTCGGTAGTTTCTCTAAGGGCAAACTCGCAGGCGGGGTCACCGTCAGGCAGACAGGCTGTATGGATAAGCTTGAAATTTTCATTGAAGCCCATGAGCTTGGCCACATCCACATAACAGTAAAGCCGTCCAAGCTCGTCCTCTCCAAGCTCCTTCCACAGCTCACCCATGACACAACCCTGGGCAATGGTCCTTCTTTCTCCGCCTTTCCTGACCTTTGATACTCCCTTATGCATTCCAAACTCGGGAAGGTCTTCCTGGTAATTTTCCGGGGAATTCTCAAGACCTTCCTGTAAGACCCTTTCCTTCACTGCCCTGCCTATTTCAAGACCGTATTTCCTGATGGCCTTAAGTACCAGCTCCCTGCCCCTTTCTTCTCCGAATTCATCCACCAGGGTTCTTGCAAAACAGAGATGGAGAAGGCCCAACCGACGGCAGACCTTTGCCACCTGCTCTTCTGCCACTTCAAGGAACACTTTCTTTTTCTCCGTCATTCTATTCTCCTCCCTGTCTTAAAAACCTGTCCTTTTCTGCAGGCTGTCTCTCAATTTCTCCCATGAAGGGATGCCCCGGGCAAGGAGTTTCCCATCCAGGATCCATACCACCTCGGTAGCCCTGATGTTGAACCTGACCAGGTCAAAGAACCAGAGGTAACACCTGGGGTCGTAGATATTCACCTCCATGGTTTCACCGTATTTCTCCCTTATCTTCAGAAGCAACTTTCCTACCAGCACACGGCTGTCTCTCATGGGGAAAGAAGACATCTCGTCTTCCCCGTAATTGAAGTTGCTTCAGCAGACCGAGGAAAAGGGTTTTTCCATGTAGATCTTCATCTTGTGGACCTTTTGCATTGTACCTCCTCCACCAAGAGCCCTGAGTTGAACAAACAAAAGGTTTCTTTGACATGTTGGAGTGTCGAAAGCGCAAAAAGGGGGAAGCGTGAGCTTCCCCCCTGGATACCTGGCCTTAGTGATCGAAGACCCTGTCAGGATTTTCGGGGTCGAAAGATGGAAGATATATTGAAAGAAGCTTGACCGTAAAATTCATGGAATGGGATGAACCCCTGGGACAGAAGAGGACATCCCCGGGTTTCAGATCCTGTTCCTTCCCATTAATGGTAGCTTTTCCCTCACCCTCAAGGACCTGGATGATCTCGTCATGGTCCAGATGCCTGTGGGAAGGGATCCCTTTCCTGAGTTCCACCACGTTAAGACTGCACTCTTTGCCCTGAAGCAGGAATGAGATGGAAACGCCTGCATCGGGATTACTTCCATGGGTACCCTTTCCCGCCATTTCCAGCAGGTTCTCTCTCGTCCAGAGAACTGTTTTTTTCTCTTCCTGTCTCATCAGTGACACCTCCTGAAAAATTTCAGTTGACCTGGTTGATCGGTTCCCCTGACAACCAGGCAGAAATGTTCTCAAAGACCATGACCGCTCTTTTCTCGAATGCCTCCCGAGTAGCGAAAGCCACGTGGGGGGCAAGGACCGTGTTGGGAGCGTGAAGCAGGGGATGCTCAGAAGGAATGGGCGGTTCCATTTCGAAAACATCGATCCCGGCACCTGCGATCCGCCCTTCTTTCAAGGCTTGCGCAAGGGCCTCGGAATCTACGATGGCACCTCTCGCCGTATTGATAAAAATTGCTGAGCCTTTCATCCTGGCGATCATATCCTCATTGATCAGTTTTGCCGTATCAGAATTGGATGGTACATGGACCGATACTATATCTGCCCTGGCCATGAGGTCTCCCAGGGGCAGATAATGGATGCCCATTTCCCTGGCCTCTTCCTTTTCTGTCCTGCTGTATGCGACAACCTCGCAGCCTATAGCCCTGCAGATCCTGGCCACCTGCATTCCAATGGCTCCTGTGCCGACAATACCCACGGTCTTTCCGGCCAGATCATTGCCGATAAGGCCTGCCCGAGTCCCTCCCTCCCTGGTGACCCTGTCACAGGGAAGGACCGAACGGGCAAGACATATCATCATTCCCACAGCCAGTTCCGCCACAGAATTAGTAGAGTAGCCTGCACAGTTGGATACCACTATTCCTCTGTCCCTGCACGTTTCCATGTCAATGTGATCTACCCCTGTAAAAGCAACAGATATCATCTTGAGAGAAGGGCAGAAATTTATCACTTCTGCCGAAAGGGGAAGGTTGGCCAGTACAAGAATGTCGGCATTGCCTGCCCTCTTCTTGAGAATTTCAGGATCCTCCACTCTTTCCTCATACAGGGTCAACTCGTGCCCCTGTTCTTCCAGGGGACGGAAAAGGGATTTCAGGGTTTCCCCGGAAACACCCAGAGGTTCAAGAACAACTACGTTCATAGGATCTCCACCTTTGAAAAATGTCAGAATGTTGAAAGGTCATTATTTTCGAGGTTTGCTCTTTGACATTATCATACCTCGAAACCCAGGGTCCTGAGGATCGATCTTATCTCTCCTGCAGGACCTTCTTCAAGGGGAAGAAGGGGTCTCCTGCAGGGCCCTCCGTAAAACCCCACCTGGTCAAGGGCATATTTAAGACCGGGTATTCCGTATTTTGTCGTCACCGCAGCATTGAGGTCCATCAACTGCATCTGGAGTTCCCTTGCTTTAGCCAGGTCTCCGGTCTCCAGGGCCTCGATGACACCAGCACAGTGACCGGGCACGATGGCTGCAACCGCCATGGTCGCCCCGGCTCCCCCCATCATCATGGTAGGAAGGAAATAGCTCCCTGAACCTGCAAAGACGGAAAAATCCTCCCGGGAATCCTTGATAATAGTGGTTATCTGGACTATATTTCCGCTGCTGTCCTTGACCCCTGCGATATTTGGATGCCCGGACAACCTGGAAACAAGAGAGGCAGACATATTGATGCCTGTATTCCTTGGCATGTTGTAGATCATTACAGGTACAGGGGATCCATCTGCGATTGCCCGGTAATGAGCTTCCAGGGCCGTCTCGGTGAGATTTGACTTGTAATATCCTGGATTGACCACCAGAACAGCATCCGCTCCCGCCTCTGCGAGAGCCCTGGCAAGCCGCAGGGTCTCCCTGGTTCCCTCACATCCCGCTCCGGCGATCACCGGTTTTTCTGCAGGGAAATTATCCCTGCAGAACTGAAGGGTCTTCACTTTTTCTTCAAATGAAAGAGATACGAACTCTCCATTGGAACCAAGAACCACTATTCCTGAAAGGGATGAACTTCCCCATCGGACAAGATTCTCCCCCAGATGAGAAAAGTCCACTTCTTCCATTTCGTTAAAAGGTGTAGGTATGGGTGCAAAAATTCCTGAGATCTTCACTGGGAAAACACCACCTGAAAGGGATCTCTGGATCCCGGTCTTTGTATGGATGATACAGGCTCATCCGTTGTAATGATGAGCTTCCTCCTCACCTTTCATAACTCTCAGGGCACCATCAGCAAGGGCCTTCATCTCGTCCTCTCCGGGATAGACCTTTACCGGTGCGATATACTCAACTCTTCTGCTTATCAGTTCCATCAATTGCTCGCTGTAAGCGAGCCCTCCGGTCAGTACTATAGCATCTACCTGGCCCTTCAGCACGGCTGCCCTCGCGCCTATCTCCTTGGCTACCTGAAGAGCGAGTGCCTGGAACACCAGTTCGGCTTTCTCGTTTCCGGTTTCAATCATTTTCTGGACTTCCCTGAGGTCATTGGTGCCAAGGTGGGCTACGAGTCCACCGCCTCCGACCATGCGTTTTCTCAGTTCATCAAGATCATATTCACCGCTGAAGGCAAGTCTTGTCAGCCCTCCTGCGGGAAGGGACCCTGCTCTTTCAGGAGAGAAGGGGCCTTCTCCATCAAGAGCATTATTCACATCGACGGTCTTTCCCTTTTCATGGGCACCTACAGATATACCTCCACCCATATGGGCCACGATCAGGTTGACTTCATCATATTTGCTTCCCAGTTCGACGGCAGCTCTTCTGGCAACTGCCTTCTGGTTGAGGGCATGCCAGATGGACCTTCTCTCTATCTCGGGCATACCGCTGAGCCTGGCCTCGGGGATAAGCTCGTCCACCACCACGGGGTCCACAATAAAAGCCTTTTCGCAACCGCCTTCGACTGAAAGGCTGACTGCCAGGGGAGCACCCAGGTTGCTCGCGTGGGAACCATACCTGCAGGCTCGGAGATCCTCAAGCATTTGATCGTTCACCTCATAGGTTCCTCCAGGAATTGGTTTCAATAGACCCCCTCTTCCTACCACTGCATCCAGCTCCGAAAGATCCGTGTTATTGGCTTGAAGTACCTTTTTGATCTCCTGTAACCGGAATTCTTCCTGTCCCATGATCCCGTGAAATTCTTTCAGAACATCCACATCGTATCTCTGGGTATCACTCCACAATTCCCTTTCATCTTCAAAGAGTGCCACTTTTGTGCTGGTGGAACCAGGATTGATAGCAAGGATCTTCATATTCAATACCTCCAGAAAGAATAGAAAACTGGGGCCCCCCAGGAACAAGGCGGCCCCGTATGATTCAAAGTCCTTCTATTTTAACGGCATCCTGAATTATCAGGGACGAACCCTGCATCAGGAATCTACTTCTTTTCAAAAGCGGAAAGGGCCACCGCTGCAGCAATGGAAAGAAGCTTGGCTCTCGGAGAGTCGGCCCTGCTTGTCAGGACTACAGGGGCTGCTGCTCCAAGGATGAGTCCGGCCGTCTCGTTCTTCGCGAAATAGACAATAGCCTTGGCAAGCATGTTGCCAGCTTCAATGTCCGGAACTACCAGGATGTCAGCTTTTCCTGCCACTGGAGAATCGATTCCCTTGGTCCTGGCTGATTCTTCGCTGATGGCATTATCCAGTGCAAAAGGTCCGTCCACAACACAGTTCTTGATCTGGCCCCTGCGGTTCATCTGGGTAAGGGCTGCGGCTTCAAGGGTGCAGGGCATATCAGGATTGACCACTTCCACTGCAGCGAGAACCGCAGCTTTAGGCTGGTCCACACCAAGGGCCCTTGCAAAGTTTACCGTATTCTGAAGGATCTGGGCCTTCTGGGCAAGGTCAGGATACATGTTGAAAGCAGCGTCGCAGATGAAGAAGATCCTGTCGAAACCCTCCACTGAATGGAAGTAGCAATGGGAAATTGTATTTTTACCTTTCCTGAGCCCCACTTCCTTGTTGAGCATGCCCCGAAGGAAATTGTTCGTGTGTATCTGACCTTTCATGTAGATATCAGCCTGACCTGAGGATACTTTCTCCACCGAGGTGATCCCCATCTGGGCTTCATTCCTTACATCGATGACCTCGTAATTTGAAAGGTCCACTCCTACCTCTTTGGCTGCAGATGCAATATTATCGGCATTTCCCACCAGGATGGAATCGGCAATGCCGCCAACCCTGGCCTCCTCAAGAGATGAAAGGAGACCGGCATTTTCAGCCATGGCCACGCTCAGTTTCTTTGGCCCCTGCTCTGCACCGATCTTTTTTGCATACTCAAGAAGAGCTCCTAATGAACGAATCTGTTCCATAACTTGTAAACCCCCTCAAAGATTGAAATTTATCCAGTATTCCTCATATTTGACCTTGTGAAAACACTTCAAAGATTACCCGAAGGGATGGTAAATTGCAAATACAATATACAATACACCAGATATTTTCTTCAGAGTTCTTAATCCTTTGCAACTACTGCTCCCAGGGCTATGGAAAGAAGCTTGATCTCCATGGTGTCGAACCTGCTGGTCATAACGATGGGCTTCCTTGCTCCAAGGACTACTCCCGCCGCCTTGTCCTTTGCCATGTAAAGGACAACCTTGGCAAGCATATTACCGGCTTCTATATCGGGTACAAGCAGCATATCAGCCTCTCCCGCAACTGGTGAATCCAGTTTCTTGATAGCTGCTGCTTCTCTGCTCACTGCGTTGTCCAATGCGAAGGGACCATCCACGATACATCCCTTGATCTGTCCCCTGGCATTCATCTGGGCAAGGGCTGCAGCATCCAGCGTACAGGGCATATCAGGGTTCACCACTTCCACAGCTCCAAGCACTGCCACCTTGGGCTCCTTCACTCCGAGCTTGTGGAGACAGGCCACTCCGTTCTCGATGATCTTGACCTTGGCCGGGAGATCGGGATACATGTTCATTCCCCCGTCAGACATGGCCAGGACCCTGTTCTCCAGAAGAGGGGCCTCGAAAAGGAGCATGTGGGAAAGAAGGGATCCAGTCCGGAGCCCCCATTCCCTGTTAAGGACGGCCCTAAGCAGATCTGCGGTCTTGACAAGCCCCTTCATGAGGAGGTCTCCCTCACCTGCAGAGACCATCTGTACCGATCTTTCGGCTGCCACGTAGTCGCTCGGGGTATCTTCTATAACAAGTCCCTCAAGATCAAATCCCTCTTCAAGGGCGATCTTCTCGATCTTTTCTCTATTTCCCACCAGGATACCCTGCACAAGATTGTCCTGCTGAGCTTTGCAGACAGCACCCAGGGTATCTGTCCCGTGCGGGCAGGTCACCACAAGATTCATTTTTTTGTCCTGACAACATCGATCAAGAAGGAAATCCAGGTTCTTGAATTCCATTATTTTTTGCCTCCATGATAAGCAGAGTAACTTTTAGGTTCTTCCTCCCCTTTGAGAATTCTCAATCCCCCAAGGGCAAGAGGTTTCATCTCATCCTCCCCCGGATATACCAGGACAGGGGCTATCCACTGGACCTTTTCGGTGATGGACGCAACCATATCGCTATCGTAGGCCACCCCACCGGTGACCAGAATGGCATCTACCCTTCCCGACATGGAAGTGGCCTGGGCACCTATCTCCTTGCAGATCTGGAAGACCATGGCTTCCACTACTGACCGGGCCTTTTCATCACCCTCATTGATCCTTTTCCGAACTTCCCTCATATCGCTGGTACCCAGGTATGCCATAACTCCACCGTAACCGACAAGTTTTTTCAGCATATCCTTGAGGTTGTATTCCCCGCTGTAACAGATCCTTGCAAGGTCACCTGCAGGTAACCCTCCTGTTCTCTCCGGAGAGAAAGGTCCGAAATCATTGCCGCTGTTCAGGTCCTTCATCTTGCCTTTCTCATGGGCACAGACCGAAATACCTCCTCCAAGATGGACCACCACGAAATTCATTTCTTTCCAGTCCTTTCCGAGATTGCTGGAGGCCATTCTGACTGTAGCCTTTATGTTCAGTGCATGGGAAAGGGAATGTTTCGGCAGTTCGGGGAGTCCTGTTATCTTGGCAAAGTCATACATTTCGTCCACAGCCACAGGATCCACGATAAATGCGGGAATATTTCTGGAACCGGCGATCTCATCAGCAAGGATACAGCCCAGGTTCGAGGCATGATCCCAGGGTTTTCCAAGCTTTGCCCTATCGATAAGGGTCTGGTCTACCCTGTAGGTTCCCCCGGGGATGGGATCGATCACCCCTCCCCTGCCAACCACTGCATGGAGATCATCAAAAGAAACATGGTGTTTCTCCACCGCATCAGCTATGGTTCCCAGTCTGAACTCATGCTGGTCAGCCACTTTTGCGAACTCGGCGATCTTGTGGGGATCATGTCTAACGGTCTCCCTCCAGACCTCCTCCTCATCCCGGAACCACGCGATCTTCGTGCTGGTGGATCCTGGATTAATAGCCAGGATATTGAAAACCATCAGCCCAACCTCCTCGAAATCGATTTAAATATTTGTAATTCAGCTTTCAAGTTGGAATAAATAAATTTTTCTAAAACATTATCATATATTATATCTAAAGCCAACATATGCTACTTCCTGTCAATCCCTCACAAAGGCAAAACCTTTTTGCCGGAAAAGGTCGAGGCATGCCTTCACTACCCTTTCGTCATAACGGCTTCCTGAATATCTCTGAATGTTATCCAGTGCTGAATCAAGACCCATGGCAGGCCTGTAGGGCCTGTCGGATGACATGGCTTCCACAATATCTGAAACGGTCAGGATCCTGGCCTCCATCAATATAGCATCCCCCTTGAGCCCCTGGGGATAACCAGTACCATCCAGGTGTTCGTGGTGCTGCAGCACTATCTGCGATACGGGCCATGGGAATTCCACATGTCCCAATATCTCCCAGCCATATCTGCAATGGTGCCTCACCAGGGATTCCTCGATCTCCGAAAGTTTTTCCGGTTTACTCAGGATCTCACTGGGAATATGGATCTTTCCGATATCGTGGACCAGTGCCGCATAGTAGATACCCTTGACCTGTTCGTCAGGAAGATCCAGTTCCCGTGCTATGGACACAGCCAGCTGGGCCACCCTTCTCTGATGTCCGGCAGTGTAGGGGTCCCTTACCTCCAGGATCTTACCCACAGCAGCAACCGTACCCTCCAGGGTCATCTTCAGGGACTCCAGGTTCTTATGAAGCTGTCTTTCGGATCGGTCTCTCTGCAATGCTTCAGAAACAATATCCCTGTAGGTCTTCAACATATTGATATCAAGGTTGTTCCAGACCTGGTCCTCCCAGGGGTTATGGAACCCCACAACTCCGGAAAGAACCTCTCCCCGGTACATGGGAAGGAGGATAAGCGACCTGGTCCCTATATTATGAAGGATCTCTTTTTCCCTGGAATGAAGGCCCTTTGAATGCTCCAGGTCCTCCACAATGATCTGACCACCCTGGATCAGTCCTTCCGAGGCCCAGGAAAGGGCTTCTACCGGTTTACCGGCTGTAATTTCGGAAAGGGGTTCAAGGTTGTCAGAACACCATTCGTCTTCGAAAAGAACTGTTTTCATTTCCCTGTCGAAGGTTCCAACGTATCCCCTGTTTGCCCCTATAAAACCACATAGCTCTGCCAGAGAGTTTTTTATCACCTTGTGAATATCCTTCTCCAGTACCATCCTCGATGAAATTCCGGAGATAAGCTCTTCGAAATAAAGCCTGTTGTTCAGTCTTTCCTCAGAACGTTTATGCTCGGTGATATCCCTGTAGATCCCGTAAACCACCCTTTCTCCCTCAACTTCGAAAGGCATACCTAAAAGGGACACCGGGAAAGAGGTCCCATCTGTTCTTCTCCTCAGGGTTTCCACTTCCAGGGTTTCACCGTTCATGGTCCTTCTGGAGAGTTCTGTAGCTTCCTGGATCATATCATTTCCGCCTGCCACCAGTTCATTTATGGGGATACCTACAGCCTTCTCCATCTTGCATCGGAACATACTGCACATTTCCCTGTTGATCCTCAGGACCTTGTCATCCCTGTCAAGGAGGACGATCCCTTCGGGGGAATTCTGGAAGAGCTGTTCCATGAACTCCTTCTCTCGGATCAATTCATTTTCAGCCTTTTTCCTTCTGTGAATATTGGCAAGAAGATAGGCTACAACTATCATTACCATGGCTGCCACAAGAATATTGAGAAGAATGAAATCCCTGTTCTTTTCCCAGTAACTTTCCGGCCGGTTCAACATTTTTACCGTTTTAGGGAGCTTCTTTTCAGATATTCCAAGATCCTGGAGTGTCTGATAATTGAAGGCCGTCACTGGCTTATATTCACTTAAAGGAATGGACTCTACCTTTTTGCCCTGAAGGATGGAAATAGCCTTTCCAGCAGTTTCACTGCCCAGGTCTCCAGGAAAAAGGGCTACCCCTCCAAGGAAACCATCCTCCCCGATAAGGGGACCTGAGGAAGTATATACCGGCAGAGAATGATCCCGGAAAAAGATCCTGGACAGGTCCTCAGGAAGGATCATCTTTCCCTGGGAGTCTTTCAGGAAACGGATCACCAGGACAATGGTCTTTCCCTTGAGGGTGTTTACCTTTTCCTCGAGCTGCTTAAGGGATACATCCGAAAGGGTAAGGATCTCCATTTCCCGGGTGATCTTCTGACCCAGGGAAAGGAATTGCTCCATATCCTCCCTGCAGGCCCTGGAAGAATCACAAACCAGGAGAAGATTTTCAGCCTCGGGGTGGATGGAGAGAGCAAGTTCTGCAGACTGCAGGACCGGGGTTTCCCTTATGGATCCTGTGACAATGCCTTTTGGGAACTGGTTTACCAGGGAACGGTCTCTCACAGAGGAGAACAATACCGGCACCCCTGGAAAAAGGCTCGGCCCGTAATAACGTATCAGTTTCAGTGCCTCGTCATCCGTACATATTATGAGATCAAAACTGGTCTCCCTGTATTTCTGCTTGAAGATAAGAGCAAGGTCAAAAAGATATCCTGGGCCGAAATACCGCATTGTATCCATGTATTCCACAACAAAATCAGTCTGAGGCATCTTCTCTCTGATCGTATCCATGATTCCTTCTCCCAGGGAATCGGTCCACTGAAAACCCTTATGATAAGAGTGGATGAGAAGGACCTTCTTGTGAGCGGGAAGCTCATCGGCCTGAACTCCTGGAAGGAAAAACAGCAATGAAACCATTGCCAGAAAGAGAATACCCCTAAGGGCCTTCCTGGCAAAGATGGCTTGTGCCAGCTTGATGTTTTCACGGGAGTATGCGGTCATTATTTTCGGTCTCCTCGATAAAGGTAAAATTTTTCTCCCTGAAAAGAAGGGCGCATGCTTCCACCGCTTCAGGCATAAACCACTGGCCGCTGTGGGATTCAATTTCCTCCAGAGCTTTGTCTATCCCCAGGCTGGGTCTGTAGGGTCTGTTAGAAGACATGGCCTCCACCACATCCGCAACCGTCAGGATCCTGGCCTGAAGCAGGATCTCTTTCCCCTTCAGCCCCTGCGGGTATCCGGAACCATCCAGCCTTTCATGATGCTGTAGAACTATATCTGCAATGGGCCAGGGAAAATAGATGTTATGGAGGATCTCCCAACCATATCTTGAGTGGTTCCTTATGATCGAAAATTCTATATCCGAAAGCCTGATCGGTTTACTCAGGATCTCGCTGGGGATGTTTATCTTACCGATATCGTGAACCAGAGAAGCGTAATATATGCTATCCAGCGTATCTCCTGAAAGCCCCATTTCGGAAGCGATCGCAGTGGCAAGTCGAGTCACATTGAGCTGGTGGCCCGCAGTATAGGGATCCTTTATCTCAAGAATCTTTGTCATGGTCCTGAAGGTGCCTTCGAAGGACTTTTTAAGCGTTCCCACAGTGGAATTCAGTTTTTCTCCAGCTTCTTTCCTGCGAAGAGCTTCACCCAGGATGTCCGTGAAGGTCTGCAGGAGTTTAAAGTCCCAGTCGTTCCATTCCTTTCGGGACCAGATGTTCTCAAAGTAGACCATCCCCTCCAGGTTCTTACCCAGGTAAAGGGGGAGAATAAGCATGGTCCTGCTGCCTCGCCTTTCTACCATCTCCGCCACAAAGGGATCCATCAGGGAAAGAGAAACCCCTTCCTGAAGAAGGAACTGCCCTTTTGTCCTGAGATCCTTCATGATAGAAGTGAACCTGGTCAGGTGAAGGTCTCCGATCTTCTCCACAGATTCAGAATCGGCATCGATACTTTCATAGAGCACTTCCAGGATCCCTCTTGGCCGATTGAAACGGGCAACGAAAATATCTGAACAGGCCAGGAAAGCTCTCATTTCCTCAAGAACTTCAAGGACTGTCCTGTCCAGGTTCTGAACAAAAACAAGCCTTGAGGAAATTCGGGAAAGGATCTCCTCGAAATTGATCCGATGGAGGATCTGGGATTCGGATCTCTTTCGCCGGGTTATGTCCCGGAAGATAGTGAAGCTGGGCACATTTTCCTCTCCCAGCTTAAGGGGGACGCCCATCATGATCACCGGTACTGAGGTACCGTCTTTTCTTGATCTCTCGGACTCCATGGTCACCGTCTGGCCCTCGCTGATCATTCTGCTCATGTTCACAGATTCTTCAAACTGTGTTCTTGACCTGGCAAAAAGGCTGTCCAGAGAACGTCCAAGAACCTCTTCTTCGCTGTATCCGAAAAGCTCGCAGAATTTACTGTTGATCTTTTTCAGTTTTCCTTTGCTGTCGGAAAAAGCAATAGCCTCGGGAGAATTTTCGAACAGGTTCTCCCAGTACTGTTTCTCTCTGCGAAGTTCTTTTTCCGTCTTTTTCCTCCTGTAGATGATCATCCCAAGGAAAAGGATCAAAAGGAACATGAAGGTCCCGAAAAGGAGATTTGCCATGATCAGATTTCTGTAACGCCTTAAAAAGGACTCAGGTTTGCGGAATATGAAGCTACCGGGAGGAAGATCCTCCTCATTCAGGGAAAATCTCTTCATCTGGGAATAACTGAACATGGGGGCTACGGGAGCACCATCCCATTTTACAGGCACTTCCTCCGCAGAACCTTCTCCCAGCACCTTCAGTCCCAGCCTTCCGGCAAGAAGGCCATAATCTTCCCCCCTGATCAGGCTGCCCCCTATGGCTGAAGGACCGGGAAGATCGACCACGAAATCCCAGAAAGAATAGATCGGGTGTCGAGAGGAGGAAGCTAATAGTTTCAATGATTCATCTACGGTCAGGATCCTTCCATCCCCATCCTTGTAGAATCCGAAATACAGGATGATGGAATCCCTGTCATCCAGGTCAGCCAGCTCGGCCTCAAGCTGTTCTGTAGGCAGGCCGAAGAGCTCCTTTACTTCCATATCCATGTTCATTAGACTTATTTCGTCCCTGACCCTGCGAATGAAGAAAAGGCCTGTATCACTGTAGTCGCTTACCAGGATCAACCTTCTGGCGCCGGGATGAAGGTTCCTGGCAATATTAAGAGTTCCCGAAATATCTATATTTTCCATTATCCCGGTGACATTGAGGTTTTTGTGAAGCATCACCTGGGAAGGATCGTTCACTCCGCAGAAAACCATGGGAACACCCGGAAAGAGGTCCTCTCCGTGAAGCGCAAGGAACTGGTAGGCATTGTCATCTGTGGAAATGATCAGGTCAAAATCGAGATAGTGGTATTTCTGCTCAAATATGTTCACAAGGCGGTCAAAATAACCCTTGAAGGAAAATCTTTTACTATCCATGTATTCAAAGTAATAATCCGCCCTGAGCCCCTGCTCCCTGAAAGCCCCGAGAATACCCCTGTTAAGGGAATCGGTCCAGGGCATACCGTCATTGTAGGAATGAAGGATCAGAACCTTGGCCGTGTCAGCTTCAATGGGTCCTGCCAGGAGACACAGAACCATAATGACCACCAGAAGGAAGCTATTAAAAGAGTTTTTCCATGAAGATGCTGAAGATCGATAAGGGTAAGATAAGGCCATAAAAAACTATTCTCCTTCTGAAACATGACTTGAGACGATCAAAAGGCAGGGTCATATTAAACCCCGGGGAAAAAACCCGGCTTTTATGATTATAACTTACTTTTCAGCACTTGACATTTTCGCGGACCCGGGATTTCATGTTAAATTCCTCTTCCGTGGTTTCTTTTCTTCTTTCTGGTAAAATTTCGGGGTCACACATCTTTTTGCGAGGTAAGGACAAATGGACCTATGTTTCATGAAAAACCACTTCATGCCGCTCTGTAAAGCACACCTGCCCATAAGCGATCTGATAATCCAGAGAGGGGTAGGAGTCTTCGATTCCATAGCTACCCATAACAGAAGGCCCATCAGTCTTTCTGCCCATCTTCAGAGGCTTGAAAGATCCGCCCTTGATTCCGGGATAACCCCTCCTCTATCGATAGAGAAAATGAAAGACCTGGTCATGGCGGGAATAGAAAGGATGGAAATGGAGTCCGAAGTAGTCATCAAACCCTACATAACAGGAGGGGATACTTTCGACCATGGCACCGGCAAATTCCCTTTTCCCCGGTTTTTCATGATCTTCCAGTCAGTGAAAAAACCCTCTACTGAGAATTATAGAAATGGAGTTTCCCTGAAGCCCCTGGATTCTGAAAGGATAATGCCCCATACGAAGACCATCAATTACATGGTATCCTTCACTGCCCATTCCAGACAGGAGAACCAGGAATACTTCGAGATCCTCTATTGTCCTGGAGGAGTGATCACCGAAGCCTCCCACAGCTCTTTCTTCCTCGTAAAGGACGGTACTCTCATCACTGCACCCCTGGACAGAGTGCTCCAGGGAACCACCAGGCAACTGGTGATCCTTCTGGCCAGGGAAAAGGGATTCCCCCTGGAAGAACGCTGCCCCCTCCTTTCCGAGATACCCTGCGCCCAGGAAGCCTTTATCACTGGGTCCATCAAGGAGATCCTTCCAGTTACAGCTATAGGCGGCCAGATGGTGGGGAGAGGAAAACCGGGGGAAATAACCTTGAAACTTAGGGAGATATACCTGGAGAACATCCATCGCTGGCTTGAGTAAAACTAAACCACCTTATCATGACCTTCCCCGGCCGCCTGAAAATGGAAAGGACTCAGGCCATTCTCCCTTGACTACCTGCCATTGTCTGCATTCGCGCGATCGACTCCTGGTAAAGCCTGATCGTTCCTTCCAGAAGAGTCTTTCTGTAGAGGATACATGAAGGATGTGGAAGAGGCAGGATGACCCTGCCGGCTTTTCTGAAAAATTGACCGAAAAGAAAGGGGATATCCCTGTTCCTGGGTGGTAGAGGATGGCCGTACTCCTTCAGAAGGGCCCTGGTGGAATGCTTACCCAGGGTTATGATGATCAGGGGATCCACTATTTCTATCTCCTGGCGGATAAAGAACATACAATTATCCTTTTCTGATTCCTTTGGTCTTCTGCATCCCGGGAGAGGACATTTGATGAGGTTGGTTAAATAGAACTTCTTTCTGGAACTGCCGGCCTTTTCCAGAAGTTCATCCAGAATCTTCCCTGAAGG
>Ga0272442_10006596_pt1 | contig 15231 bp, 9 predicted proteins | sample SSMForm2O_FD_200262 | JGI IMG/M metagenome (GOLD analysis project Ga0272442, IMG submission 200262) | Marine sediment archaeal communities from Little Sippewissett salt marsh, Falmouth, MA, United States - SSM-Form-2O | ecosystem: Environmental > Aquatic > Marine > Wetlands > Sediment ...
ATCAACCCTCCATCCCTTTCTGATATGGACATCATCCACCTTGGCGTTAAGAGTGTAATCATCCTCGAAATTCCCTCTATTATACAGATTGAAATACACATTGGTCTGGGTGCCGGGGATGAGATAGACCGATTCCGAAACGGGCCTGAGGTCCACTCCGGGTTTCTTCCTTACCTCGAAGCGGAATGTATGCTCCGCGGGAAGATTGTACGGCCCGGCATAGAGCGTCGAATAAGCTTTCACGATTATCGGATATCCCTCGTCGGATTTTGCTTGAAATGGATCTCTTGACACCTGAACGGGGAGCTGCAAAAGCTCGAAATCGTTGGGATAGACGGTCCGGGGCTGGAAGCCTTCAACGTTCCATCCATCAGGCTTGCTAAGGACCTTGATCCCGATGATGTCTATTGCTGGACCCTGGTTCTGCAACTCGAAGGGAACAAAAAGAACCTCACCCACATTCACCGAATGGGGTATTGGTGATTCATATTTCTTCTCATCCTGCCCCTCTTCCCATATGAACGGGGCGAATTCCGGCTCGGAAACCCTTACACCGGAACCGGACCTGAAGTTGTCTGATTTGTCATCATCATCCACCGTGATCGTGGTATAGATATTGAACTGGAACGTGCTCCATGATTGTCCGGAAGGCGGCCTCAGGGGTATGTCCCATGAAAAGGATATCACCAGTGGCGGATTCCTGGCACCAGCTCCCGGTTGATCGGCTCCAGTATAATTCAATGTCATTGAGGTAACCTGCGAATACTTGGTCGTGACATTATCAAAACCGTCATCCACGACCATGACCACTGTGAACTGATTTCCGTTCGCTCTTGTGATGGGGATGTCACTGATATAGGGCCTGTCATCATGTTTCAAATGTATATCGATCCTGACGGTCTGGCCCGGATAGAGATTGTTCGATTGCGTGGGCTTGTTGACCCTGATATCATCAATCGCGATATCAAGCCATGTCTGTCTCGTGGGCGGTGCTGTCTGGGCATCGCCCGACCCGCTTCCTGATGAGGGCGATATCAATGCTCCTGCAGGGATCAGAAAGAGAAGGGTCAACAACAATACGGTCCACGCCCTGAACGGGTGTTTGGCAATAGATTCTTCTGGCATGGGTTCACCCCTTTTGGATATGCTGCCTCTGGCTTCCAGTCTTCATATGCACCTGGCTCGTATAAATCTTTTTTGATTGCCGCAGCACTACTCGTGGTGATATCATACTGTTCCAGGTACTTGGCATGGGTGGGCCAAAAGGCTAAACGGAGCTTCCATATTTATCTTTATTGCAATGTACATAGTTGGAGCGAGGGACTGACCGTATGAGGCGGCTCCCGTTAAAAGAGATGCACCTGCGGGCCCTTTTTATCTGCATTCCGCTACCGGAACTGCCTTTTTCAGGGTGAATATATATGTGGACCCGATCCCGGGAAAGCTTTCACACCAGAGGCGTCCTCCCTGACCCTCTATCATTCTCTTTGCGATATACAACGATAGAGCATCGGCCAGATGGGTCGAACCTCTGGTTCTGTCATTCATGACATTCTCGAATAGTTTGGGGATATCTTCCTCCGGCATACCATTCCCGGAATCGGAGATGGAGAACATCGCATTTTCACCATGCTCGGATATCTCTATCCGGATCTGTCCGCTCACCGGAGAAGCATTTATGGAATTTTCGAGCAATGTCGAGACCACCTGTGCGAGGGTCTTTCGGTCGGCCTCCACACGTATATCCTCTACGGGATAGTTGAAGGAAACCTTGATCGATCTTTCCTCTATCGGTCCCCCCCCGGAGCTGATAACACCTTCCACTGTTTCCAGAAGGGGGATGGGGCTCCTTTCCAGACTGATGTTCATATCGATCTCCCTGGAGGCGGAAAGCGCATCGTTCAATATCCCCTTGACGCGGTCCACCTGTTCGATCAACTGAACAACCTTGTCCCTCTGGGAGAGTGACAGGTCCCCGAAGAAACCACTGTCGAGCATCTCAAGTGTAAGAAGTATGGTGGTCAGGGGCTGTCTTATCTCCCTTGTCATCAGAGGTACGAAATCGGACAGGAATTTCTGGGAAGCGGTCTGAACATCCCTTGCCCTCTTGAGCTCCCTTTCCAGAGAACTTCTGCTCGAGATGTCCTTTACGGCTCCACATATCCCGCTCATCTCTCCTCCCGTGAACTTGGGTGCAAAGACCAGCTCAACAGAGTGCGATCCCTCCTTTTCCGAAAGGATATCGGCCTCGCATATGACCACCGGTGCTCCATCCTTTATAGATTCTATTGCAGTGGCAACCTTCTGCCTGTCCTCGTTCAGTATCAAACACTTGATCGAGAAACGGTCCAGATCTTCATGTGAGAAACCGGTGATGCTTTCAAGAATACCCGGAATCGTCAGCATATTACCATCCATATCCATATCGAAGGTCGGAGAACCGAATACGCTTCCGAAAAAGCGCTGGCTGGTATTGAAGGTGATGTCCTTTCCCGGACCAGCATCCCCGGTCGCCCTTTGCATGGGAGCACCCATAATTTTCGGAATACTTCGCTACCTCGAAGGAATTTGAAGATGGGGAAACAAAAAATCTCCCCGGATAATATAAAAAATACACGCTCTGAATATCATTAAAAAGAAAATTCGGCCGGTAACGATCCCCCGTCCCCTCATATTGTATCCCCCGGGTCACTAAGAAATGACACCGGGGGAAACACAGGTATCTTTTCAGATATCATTCCGAATATCCGATCACAATGCTAGTAAAGTGATCATTCCTTTTCGGGAGCGGCTTTCTTTTCCATGTCAGCCTGTTTTGCATCTTTTTCGGGAGCCTCGGGCTCCTCCCCTGGGGGCTCCTCCGGAACGGGCGCCATGGAATCCAGAGGTGCATCGCTCACACCTTCGGGAGCCGACAACACCTCCATCTTTCTGATATCGACCCTTCTCAAGGGGTAGATCGAGCGACATTCCTTCAGGACACTGGAGACGAGAGCTTTGTCCCTGTCGGATGTCAGGACCAGGGAGGTCAGCTCGGAAAATGTGTGGTCATTTGCTGCTTTCCCGATCACATCATCCATCCTCCGCCGGATATCATACTGGACGGATGATTGTATCCTCCTGTCGGATATTGCCATGGGTTTGAGCCTGACCCTGTAGCCGTCCTTCGTGGTGACATCGAATACACCTTCCATCTTTGTTCTCTTTCTCCGGGTCTGCCTGCGGATGAAATCGGAGGTCAGATCATGTCCCAGAAATCTTGTAAAAGCCTCCGATGTTGTGTGGTCAATGATCTTGAACTTGAGTTTGATATGCATCATCCTGAAATCACCGGTAAGGTCCTGAAGCGTGACCTCGACGGTCCTTCCGACGAGTTTGGTGGGGTCATCGGCCAGGGTCTCCCCGATCTTGGCCCTGTTGAAAAGGTCGGGAGCGACTATTGAATACCACTCCTTTGCCTTCCATTTGTCCTTGAGCTTCTTTGCCTCCCTGGATGTCTGTCTCCTTGCCATGGGGTTTGCCTCTTCCCCCGGACACTGCGAGGTACTATTTTAACCTATTGTGAAATTCCGGTACAGGAAACGGAAAAAATTCCAAAAAAACCCGTCCCCCTATAGCGAACGCTTCTGAAAATTGTCCTGAAAGTATAGGGTGAAAAAAATCAAGGGCATCTCAGGTTCTTTCCCCTCCCCGGCTTTCCCGCAAGGGATTCATCCTCTACTACCAGTTCGCCTCTTGAATACACCCTATGCGGGAAAATCGCCTCCATGCCCTCATAGGCCGACCATCCGCATTTTGAATGTAGCTCATCCCCCTTGATCCTCCTTGTTAGGGAGAGGTCATAGACCGCGAGATCGGCGTGAAAGCCCTTTTTCAGGTCCCCCCTGTCACCGAGACCAAATCTTCGGGCAGGAGATCTGCTGGTGAGCTCCACGAGAGGATCGATCCCGAACCTCCTCCGGATGAACTCCGGCAGCAGAAGGGGGACCATTGTCTCTACACCGGGCATTCCGCTTGGTGAAAGCAACCCTCTTGATTTCTCCTCCAGAGTGTGGGGGGCATGATCAGATCCGACAGTGGCAACAAGCCCTTCCCTGATGCCTGACCAGAGCGCGGAGCGGTCATCGGTTGACCTGATCGGAGGATTGACCTTTGCCAGGGCCTGCTCGTCCAGATTCCTTTCCGCCCATTTGATATCCAGTAAAAGATGGTGGGGGGTGACCTCGATGGTCGAATCCGTGTTCATCGCGGCTTCCAATCCTTTCCTTGTGGATATGTGGAGGAAATGAGCCTGTTTTGCAGCATCACCAAGTGCCTGGGAGGCTTTTTTCACAGCGCTTTCCTCCGCAGTGCCGGGTCTCGAACGCTCGTGGGTTTCAAGGACCGAACTTGCCATATCGGGATCCGTGATCTGTCGAAAAAGGGCCCCATCCTCGGCATGAAGGGACAGTACACAACCTCGCCGGTTCAGCAGATGGGACCATCTGGAAAGTACGTCGATGCTCCCGAGAACAAGAGAGCCCGTGGATTCCCCGAGAAAAGCCTTCAAACCGGCAGGTGGCGGAGTGTCACACCCGCCCGAAAGCAGAAGGTCAACCGCAACCAGGTCCGAGCCGTCGAGGATCGCCAGATCGAACCCGTAATCTATGACAGACCCGGATGATGCCAGGGCGTCCTTATCCTTGAGTGAACGCTGATCGATGGTGGGAGGTCTGGTGTTCGGCATGTCGATCACGGATGTGACACCTCCGAATGCGGCGGATATCGATCCCGTCGTGAAATCCTCTTTGTGCGTGAGGCCTGGGTCTCTGAAATGAACGTGGGTGTCGATGGCCCCGGGAATTATAATAGCACGCCCCCATCGATGGTGCTCCCCTATCATGCCTTTTCCCGGACAGGTGCGCTTGATGTCGGCTATCCTTCCGTTCTCGATGCATATTGATCTTTCAACGGGTATGCCGTCAGATAGGATCCTGCCCTCTATGACCAGATCGTACATCTGACACCCTCATGAAAGCGGGATCTCCCTGACCGGACCCCCGGGCGATTCCTCACCATACACCTTTCCCTGGAACTTCTGGAACTCCACATCCCCTCTCCTCCACTCCTCGGGCCTGAGGCCGGCCTTCAGACAGGTGTGGGAGAGGAACTCCTCCACGGTCCATTTGTATTCAACAGGGACCTGGGGAAGAAGCAGGCCGGAAAAGAAGGACCTCTTTGCGATCAGTCCGTCCCTTCCGATCCTTATCTGCCTGATGAGGTCCTCTTCGTCCCTGTAGCGTATCTTCTCCGGAGGTGTGAGCAGGGTTACATCGATCACGATACTTTCCATCTCCCTCAGCCCGACAGCGGGAAACCGTGGGTCCCTGAGAGCTGCCGAGACTGCAACATCCGCTATGGCTTTACCAAGTGCCATGATGGGTTCAGGATAACCGATGCATCCCCGGAGTTCCCTGTCGGGATAGGTGTTGAGCGTCACGAAGACGCCCGATCCCTCAAGAAAAATTTCGGTCTCCCTGGGTATAATAACGTCCTTCTTTCCCAGTTTCTTCTCGATTTGGGCCCTTGCGATCCTGACTGCAAGCTCGCCGTCCGACCTCGTGAACATTTTCTCACCCCGGGCCCCCATGGGATTGAATAATGATTTACTTTCCTGTGGATATGATGACACAAGTCAGTTCTCTAAATCTTCCTCAGTAACCTCCTCTTATACAACTCATACTCTTCATCGGATATTGCACCTTCATTCTTCAGGGAATTCAACTCGTGAAGCATTTCAACAGCGCCTTTAGCATCACTTCTCACTCTCTCCTCAACCATTTCTGGTGACCAAATCGGACCCTCTTCCCCCCGTTCTAAAATTGGGGACGGTTCACGAATATTGGAGGTTTCGGAATGTGGTGATTCGTTGGTACTGTCCACAACATCGATCACCACATCTACTGGAGGAGGGGCTTTGAATCCATCAGCATTCGAAGGGGAAGATCTTTGAGGTCTTAGATACTGTGAATTGTCAGAGGTTTCAATACCAGGCATGATCGCTGGTGGCAATTCTTCAATATTCTCTTGCCCTTCAAGAATTGCTGGAGGCAGACCACCTGACTGCACCATTATGGATGGAAGTTCCTCTCTTACCGGCATTGATGTGCCCAGCAATGAAGCTGAGAAAACGTCCCCGGCAAATCCGATCTCATCTCCTTCATCTACGTCGGTAGCGGTATTCTCTGTTTTTTCCTTTTCGTCGTGTGTCATTTTTCTAAAACCATAAAATGCCAAAATTGAAAGGAGTATAACAGATAATACCACCACCACTATGAATAAAAATGTACCATATTTTTCGATGAAATTATCTTCATGATATACCTCGAGGAGTAGGTTTGTTTCAACCCCTGATCCTGCCTTATCTGTTACGTTCAATGTTATTTTGTAATCTCCCTTTTCCAACCCTATTTCAATGATCTTTCCATATCCAAGAGGCATCCTGTTTGTTGTAAACCATGTGTATTCAAGCTCATCTCCATAGATGATATCCGGATCTTCTGCATAACCACCCAATGTGATCTTTTCGCCTTCCCTGAACCTGTATTTGCTGACAGTGATGGCGGGGTTCACAGGGGCATCATTAACGGGTAGTACTATTATCTCCAGATCCCAGATCAAATTGTACTCCTTGTCTGCAACCAGAAAAGTTACGGTTTCTTTTCCGCTCCAGTTGCTATCCGGTTTGATGATCAATTCCTGGTCATTTGTAATTTCTATCGTAATAAATTCTGTCGGGGAATAATTGATATCCAATCTGTCCCCATCCTCGTCGGCGAACCAATTTCCGAAACTCCTTTCATGATGCTCCTGATCCTCTTTCAACTCGATCTTGCTTCTCGGATCCCAAATTACAGGTGGATCGTTCGTATTTTCAACCTCGAATTCGAATTCCACCTCGTCAAACCCTTCCCTTCCATCGGATACATTTATAACGATGTAATACAGGCCAACATCATCGTTCCCGGGGGTTCCCTGAAGAACCCCGGTCGGTCTATCCAAGATTAGAAAGGTACAGTTCGTTTCCATTGACCAGAAAAGGATGTCATTTGTTGGATCGTTATCAACTGCCTCAAGATCAAGCATAAATTCTTCATCTTCTTTTATGGATCCTGGCATGATGCTGATTATCATCGGTGGATCATTTGTGTTCACCACTGTCAATATGAAGTTGAAATGATCAATTAATCCACCCTGATCCGTTACCGTTATGTTGACATCATATGATCCGACATCACAATTTTTTGGAGTTCCGGAAAGACTGCCGTTATTCCCATCAATACGCAGGAAATGAGCATCAGTATCCAGTATCCATGTGTGTACATCATCGGGGTCCGGGTCGTATACGCGGAAATCTACAAGAAAATATTGGTCTTCAAGACAATTCATGAGGGGATTACCCTTTATCAATGGAGGATCATTGATGTTGAAAACAGTAATTATATTGGTAAATACGGCCTCATCCGTGTTTCCCCAGCTATCTGATATTTGGATCTTTACTGAATATTCTCCAAGCTCGGGAGTGGAATCGGGATCGAATATGAAACACCATTTTCCTTCTGTATGGTTGTAGTATATATCCTCGACTTTATCGGTCTCCCAGATCGGACCATCACTTTTATTCACGTAAACGGACATATCCAACAGGTATAGAAAACGTTCAGAATATTGAATGTCAATGAGAAATTCCACTCTGGAAATATTGGACACTGTATGGGGTCCGTTCATTCCAAGAAGTTTTGGGGGTATATTATTGAACCAATCAACAGACCATGAATTCAGGCAAACCTCTGTTGATGTGCGATCATTGATCTCCGCCCTCAGAATGATGGAGGGATAGGAAATGGGGTCGATCCCGGAAAGGTCAGTGATATCACTCTGGAGTGCGGTGAAACCGGATATGGGAAGGGTCGTAACCGCATCAAGGACCGATATGGTAATCGATGACGGAGGTTCGCAACTCTTCGACACATAGAGCTTGTTCCAGTTGTTCCCCCGCGGACATGAAATCTGAACTGATTCTACAGTTCCATCAACACTTTGATCGATCAAATGTGCATTCCTTCCTTTGAATTCGATATTCGAAGATGAACTTGTTTTCAATGATGTCAGATATTGATCGGACCACGACCCTGTTTCATTCCACTCCACTCCCCACCCTTTTAAAATAGGTGACCTTAATCCATTGGATATGAAATTTGCCTTCAATCTGATCGTCCTCAATCCCAATTCATTCAATCTGGATATATCCACCTCATGGCCAAGAGGATCATAATTTATGCCATCAATTGAGTTCATGTTCTGGTCCAGTATCTCTAAAGAGATGGGGGCGCCAAGGATATCCACCTTGTCGATCTTCAAGCACGACCATCTACTGTTTACGGGTAAATTGATAGGGGCTGAAATTACATGTCCTTCCTGATCTGGCTCCTTATCCACCAGGGTCATGTCATCCCAGAAGGAATTCATATATGTGCCCTGGTTTCGATATCCGCACATCAATCTAACACGTTTCACACTTGGAAAGGACTGGAAGTAATCGAAATCCAGCAGTGAGCCCAGAAGAGTGCCGGAGGAATCGTAAACATAGATACTCCCTTTCTCGACCGTACAGTTAAAATGAACAACTATTCGATACCATGTGTTTATTGATAGATCCTCCACAACATCTCTAAACTCTCCAGTAAACACATCATATCCACTACTGGTGAAATGAGCCGAAAAAATCCTATCCAAGCCTGAAGGATCATCCCTGTCGACTCCCATCAACCAAAAATTAGTAGTAGAGGCATGATCAGGATCAATCTTGTTAGTTCCGGTCCAAATCTCGAAAATTCCGCTTTGTGCAAGAAATTTTTTTGATAGAGCGACAGAATGTGTATCGGTGCTAGGATTGTAATGGTTGCCGATCGTTTGTGTCAATGCACCGTTTGGTCTGGTTGTATCGCCCATGAAAGTTCCTGCGTTAAATGGGGTGTGCCTTGTCCAATTTGCGGTTGCAAATAGATCCTGGGAGTTGTAATAGGATTCGAAATCTTCATGAAAGTATTCTCTGTTGAGAGAATAACCTTCAGGATATTTCTGAACGTTAGAGATCTCCTGTATTCCAAGTGTGTTCTCGAAATCATCATACCAGAACCCGCCCCCATGATCGGACACGATAATAATCCTTGAAGGGAGTTCCTCCTGACGGGAACCCGAATATGAAGAGATAACATTGTTATCAAGGTTCAAGATGGAAAAATTAACTGCAAAAAACATTGTAATGATTAAAAGATGTCCAATGAAATGACCTTTCACTTCTACTCCTCCAACACTTTAGGAACACTATTTACCATAAAATCGTTGGAACATATAAATCTTGTTGGTTCCTGAAGATCTGGGCTCACCATTGGAGAGGCATATGAAAGCAAACTATTATATTTCAAATGACTTAACGGCAGGAAAAAGGTGACGCAATGAGTGGTGATGCAGGGGGCGACACTTCCATTTTCACCGGGATCACGAGAAAGACCTTGCTGATCCTTCTCAACTTCGTCATAACCGGACTGATCGGTGTGATCAGCTGGAAGTTCGTCGCTACCTATCTTACCGCACCCCAGGAAGGGGTCCTCTCCGAAGTTGGGGTCGTCAATTTTGCCATTGGATTCGCTGGCATGTTCTCATTCCTCACCAACCTGGGTTTCGGGTCAGCTCATATTAAAAGGGTCTCCGAAGGGAAGAACCTCGGTGAATGCATCGGGACCTATTTCACCATTCAGGTGGTAACGGTCCTAATTTTTGTTGGAACGGTCCTGGCATCCATTTTCGTCTGGAAGAATATAATAGGCAAGGGTTTCGAATCCCCCCAGCATGAGTACACGATCTACATCATCTTGGGATATTTTGCTGCAAACAATCTTGCCAACGTGGGGCTCCAGACCTTCATTGGAAGGATAGAGATCGCAAAGAACCAGCTCGTGGTCCTTGCAGGAGCTGCCGTCCAGCTTGTTGTTACCATTATTGTGGTAGTGAACACGAACGACATGTACCTCTATGCTCTGACCTTCGTTATCGGGGCTTTCGTGAACCTGAGCGTTTCCTATTTCTACCTGCTCAGACTTCCGATCAGAAGACCGACATGGACCATGATGAAGAGCTATTTTGTGTTCTCTGTTCCCATGTTCGTTGTTACCGCCATGGCCCAGCTTACAATGAACATCGACAGGGTGATGATCCAGCTGTTCTGGGAATCATCAGAAGTCGCCATATACGTTGGCGGTCAGAAGTTCTCGAATTATCTCATCATGATATCCACGGGACTCGGAATGATACTCTTCCCCACTTTCTCATCCATGAAAGCAAAGGGAAAAGACAATGAGATCAAGGGACTTGTCCATTTAACCGAGAGATTGATCACGCTGATAGTCTCCCCCCTCTGCGTGATTGTTTTCGTTCTCTCACTTCCAATCGTGACTCTCCTTGGTGATGCATCCTACTCTGCCTCGTATCTGGTCCTTCAGCCTTTGGCGGCATGGAGCTTCCTCAAAGCCCTTTCCGCCCCTTATCGGAACCTCATAATGGGTATCGGAAAACCGGTGATACTGGCCTTGATATCCGCCATAAGCCTGGCTGCCATCGTTCTTCTGAACCTTGTCTTCATCCCAAAGGACCTCCAGCTTCTGGACCTTCCACTCCTTGGATTGGGGGCCCGGGGAGCCGCGATAGCGTCCCTGATCGCAGCCCTGATATCCTTCCTTCTCTTCAGGATATTCACATACAGATACGAGAGGGTTTTCCTCAACTTCAGGATATTCAAGGTACTGCTCCCCTCTTTCCTGATGGGGGGGGCGCTCTTCGCTTTGAATTACTATTTTCCTGCAGATAACTTCTTCCTGCTGGTCATTTACGGGACTGCCGGACTCCTGCTCTATATTGGACTTCTTTTCATATTTCGCTCCATGGACAGGGAGGACAAGGAACTCTTCAAGAACGTTCTAAACCCATTCACCATGCTGAGATACATCTGGGACGAACTGATAAGGAACAAGCACGAGAACTGAGGGCGGGGACCGAAAATGAGGATAGCAATACTTCACTCAAGCTTCACGGAAGGCAACAACGGGGCCGAGAGGCTTTCCTATGAAATGGCAAGGGAGTGGGGGTCCAAACTCTACACGTGCATTTACGATCCGAAAGTGAGTTGCGTCTACCCCAATATTTCAAAGATGATTGAAGTGAAGAAAATATCACACCCGGGGTCTTTCACAAGAAAGAGCTTTGAGATAATGGAGATCATGACCGAAAGGGAAGACATCGATGCCGACTTCATATTCTATTCGGGGAACCTTCCAGTCTTCAGGGTCAGGAAATATCCTACCCCTTACATCTACTTCTGCCACACCCCAGAAAGGGGTTTCTTCGATCTCAGGGAAGAGCTTGAAAGGAAGATGAGGACATGGGGCCCGGTCAAATATAGGGTTGCAAAGAGGTTCTTCGAGAAGCGGAGGAAGATGGACATTGACCTCTTCACCAATGTGGTGAACCCAAAACAGGTTGTCACCAATTCAAGATGGATAATGGACAGATACGAGAAGGCTTACGGCAAGAGGCCCCGCGCTGCGGTAGGGGCCCCGATAGATACCGACAAGTTCCGCCACAGGGAGAGCGAGGACTTCTTCTTCACAGCAAGCGGTCTGAGGTTCAACAAGCGCATCGACTGGCAGATCAGGGCTGCGGCTGAATCCGATGTGAAACTAGTCGTTGCCGGGGATGGAGATGAGCGGCGGGAACTCGAAAAGCTTGCCGGGAAGCTCCACGCCAATGTCGAGTTCGCTGGAAGGGTCGGAGACAATGAGCTAGTGGACCTCTATTCAAGGTGCAAGGCTTTCATATTCACGGCAAGGGACGAGGATTTCGGGATGGTCCCGCTCGAAGCGATGGCTTCGGGGAAACCGGTCCTCTGCGTGAACGAGGGGGGGCCCCTGGAATATCTCGACCCATCCAACTCCATGCTCTTCGATGATGTGGAAGGCCTTGCAAAGCTGCTGAAAGATGTAAAGGACAAAGACCTTTCCGGAATGAAGAATAGCTGTATCGATACGGCAAAACGGTTTGACACGAAAGTGGTGTCTTCGAGGATCAGGACCGAGATGGACTCCATCCTGGATGAGTTCTACTGATTCACAGCTTCAGTTTCGAAATTGCTTTTGAAAGCCTTAATTTTTCCATGGACCCGCCCGTTCTTGTAGATCTCTTGGACAGCTCCAAACCCTCCCTGAATATCTCCCTGAGCACCTTCCCGTCCACCCCGTCCGGAAGCTTCTGGTCGAAGATGTGGAGCACGGTGGGCCCGATATCGATCAGGTTCAGATCGTCGAACCTCCCCTTCTTCACATTCCTGTGTTCGATCATGAAGATACCGTTCTGCCTGTGGTTGCCCCTGATCGAATCATCGGCCCTCTCGAACAGATTCTCATGGCCGATGCGGGCATCGATGTTGTAGTAGACACCCCCGATGTCGAAGTAGAGGTCCGGTGCGTATTCCCTGAACCTGCCTGAATAGATGTCACTTCCACGAAAATACCTCAATCTTTTATGGTTCCCGAAATGTGCTGAGGTTTCCTTCTTCAGCTTTTCAATGAGTTCATCAAGGAGGGCATCTGACCTGTCCGGTTCCACGATCCCTTCTGGCTCCCTGCCTTTCTGATTGATGAAAAGATGGCCGTATTCCTTGTAAAACACCTTTGTACTTGACCAATCAACCTCGTCGTCCTTGATGACGCGCAGCGGGTATGGAACAGAACCCTGAAGCTTCTGGGGGAGCAGCTTTACGACCCTTTCTATGATGGGAGAGAGGTGCAAGGCTTTGCTGATCCAGGATAACCTATGATACAACCTGTTCTTGAAAGAGGGTTTTCCCTTGACCGTCTCCTGTTTACCCAGGGTCTTCAAATGCATATATCCGTTCTTCAAGAGCCAGTCGTTGACAGCGAACTTGCCCTTCTGGGGGCCCATTCCGTGATCGGAGATGATGAAGATATATGCACCCTCCCCTGCAGCTTCCTTGATCCGGGCAACGATGGAATCGATATTGGAATAGAACTTCTCGATCCTTGGTCGGAGTTCCATTCCCTGTTTGGAATCGTATTTGGAGCCGCTTGGAGAGACCAGCTGCACCATGGAGTGGCCTATCCTGTCCGTGGCCATGATGTCGATGACCATCAGGTCCCATTCCTTCTCCTTCATGAGATATTCCAGGGCCCGGGCTCTCTGAAGGGCGACGGTCTCGTAGTCGTCGATCTCCTCCCCCAGAGTAAGAAGATGAGCCTTGGGGGATGTGGTCTTCGGAAAATCGATGTTGTATTCCCCTACCTTTTCAGCTATCTCATTTCCGAGATCTTCGGGATAGGTCAAAGCGTCGCCCTCTCCCTCCCCGAGCCATCTCTTTCTGCTCTTTGACATGAAACCTGCAATGATGAACCCGTTGATCCTGTATGGTTTGTTAACGGTGGGAACGTTCACTATTCCAACATTGAAGCCGTTCATGGAGAGAAGGTCCCAGAAGTTTTCACCCGAGACATCGTGTTCGAAGTAGAAGGGGACCGTGTGATAACCGTGCCCCTCCCTGACGAGAAAGTAATAGACCCCGAGTTTTCCGGGATTCTTACCTGTTCCAAAAACAAGCCAGGCGGGGCATGTTATGGGGGGTATCGTGCTGTTAAGGGGGCCCCATGCGCCCTTCTCTTTCATCGATGCAAGGGTCGGCATCTTACCAATTTGGATCATATGATCGATGATATTCCAATCGGCACCGTCAAGACCGAGAACAACGACCTTTGGTCTGCTTATATCGCTCACAACGTTCGTATTGTGGAGAGGGTTATATAATTTGTTCAGAACGATGTCGGAGAAGATACCTCAATTGCACGACTTTTTTTGATACGGCTCTATCAGATTCTTACCGATGAGGTCCCTGAACCATTTCTGAACGAGATAGATTTGAAAGAATGGGATCATATAAGCCGCTTTCCAGCCGAAGTTCCTCCTGAGGAAGGTGCGGTGGTTCTTCCTCGTCCACTTCTTGTACCTCCTGATGTTCATCCGGTATCCGCCGGTACGGTTGTGAACGTGATACCTTACGGCGCGGTAATCTACCACGATCTTTCTCCTGGGCTCTAGTTTCATTATACGCATGTACTGGTCTGTTTCTTCCCTCATCCCGTTAACAGGAAAGTGGTGGAAGAACTCGTCCAGGCCCTCAAAGAATTCCCTGTAGGCGAAAGATAGGTTCCTCGTAACATGCTCATTTGTACCATCCGTGGGGATGCTCGGCATTCCGGTTAGTGGATGTATGTCGACCCGCCATTCCTTTGTCTTGAGCTTGGGTGGCGGCAGGTTTTCCAGACTGTCGGTGTTAACGTAGATGCCGAGCACGCAGGTGTACCTGTCGTGTTTCTTTAGAGTCTCGTACATGTATCGGATGCAGTCAGGGTCCCAGACCATGTCATCAGCCGTGACCATTATGATGTCGCCCGTTGCCATTTTGAAGCTTCTGTTCCAGTTGATGGAGCCTGAACCCACATTCTTGTCGTTCCTGTGAATTCTTATCCTGGGATCGTTCATGTAGCTTTTCAGAACGTTCCAAGTTTTTTCATTGGAATGGTCGTCAAAGATCACAAGTTCGAGTTCGAGACCCCCGGGCATGTTGGAACTCAGTATGGAGTCAATTGCTGGGCGCACGATATCGTGTCTGTTGTACGAGTTCATGAGGATGCTAAGCTTTTCCATACTCCTTCTCCTTATGTTTTTCATCAGATATTTTTCAATTTTGTTCTTTTAATAGCATTTTTAATGCTTTTCACTTCCTTTTTGATTGTTTCGTATTTGTACTGATCGTCCGACTCCAATAAAGACATCAGATCCTTGAGCATCGAGGCGACCTCTCCCGAATGATGTTCATCGTGGATCATGTTCTCCTTTTCACCCGGATCCTTGTCAAGGTCGAAGAAATAAGCGGGTTCGATTGCTCCGTTGGCAGTGCATATCAGCTTGCGGTGTACGGTTCTCAGGGATACCAATGAATCAACCGAGTTCCATCCCCATTCGTATTTCTTACTCATTTCCACTGCATACCTATTCTCTTCCACCAGCTGAGCATGGTAGGTCTCGGAATACGCATCAACTGGAAATTCTACATCTCTTTCGCCCTTT
>Ga0272442_10006597_pt1 | contig 15230 bp, 14 predicted proteins | sample SSMForm2O_FD_200262 | JGI IMG/M metagenome (GOLD analysis project Ga0272442, IMG submission 200262) | Marine sediment archaeal communities from Little Sippewissett salt marsh, Falmouth, MA, United States - SSM-Form-2O | ecosystem: Environmental > Aquatic > Marine > Wetlands > Sediment ...
AATTTATTTGCGGGTGTGGTGTAGCCTGGTATCACTTAAGCTTGCCAAGCTTATGACTCGGGTTCAAATCCCGGCTCCCGCATTCACCTTTTTTTGAAAAAATGTTCAAGACTTTATGTTATCTTAATTTGTGAATAAAACATAAATTTCTAATACCAATTAAAATTAACTTTGACAAAATTGGATGATAAAAAAATGCTGAAATTAGATTTACATTTACATTCTCAGTATTCAAGTGATGGTACAGGTTCACCAAAAGAGATAATAAAGATTTTAAAAAAGAGAGGATTAAATGGAATGGCAGTCACAGATCATAATTCTGTGAAAGGAAGTTTAAAGGCAATAGAAGTAACTCCAAAGGATTTTATAGTCATTCCTGGTCAGGAAATATCAACTTCTGAAGGCCATATTGTTGCATTAGGAATAAAAGAGAATATAAAAAGGGAATTATCAGTAGAAGAAACTGTTGAAAGAATAATTAACCTTGGAGGAATTCCTATTGTTGTTCATCTTTTTAGAAACATGTCAGGTATAAAAAAGAACAATTTTAAAAAAATACATAAAAAACTAAGCGCAATAGAAGTTTTTAACTCCTGTAGTGTCCCTAAATCAAATCTAAAATCAGCAAAAGTAGCAAAGGAATTTAACCTTGGTGGTACAGGCGGTTCAGATTCACATGTACCAGAATATGTTGGATATGGTTACACAATTGTAGATACAACAGATCTTAGTGTAGATTCTGTTTTGTCCTGTATAAATAAGAAAAAAACCTGGGGAGAAGGAAAAACCTTACCATTATCCTACAGGAGAGACAGAATGGTTAAGTCAGTAAAACAATTCTTTCAAAGAGGATTTAAAAGAATTTAATCTGATAATACATAAGAAACTTTTTAATCTAAATAGTTTATACAACAAATCATGGCTGATGCACGAAAAATCAAGGATTTAAAAAATAAAATTAAAATCTTAGAAGAAAGACTTGTTGCTGTAGAAAAAGAACAAAGAAACATCCGTGAGGACATCCTGTCAGGTAACCCAAAAGAAAGAATTAAAAAAAGAATACTTGAAAAACCACAAAAAAATATAAAAGATTTAAAAGAAGAATTAGATAAAGAGATTAAGATTGAAATTTAGAATCGTATTCTCCTTCATCAATTGCCTTTTGCACTTCTTGAGGTTTTTTTCCTTCAACAGTCACACCAATAGATACACAGGTACCAATAACCTCTTTTGTTTTGTATTTAAGTTCCTTTCCTAAAAGATTATCTTGCTTCATCTTTGCAATCTTAATTGCTTGGTCAACAGTAAGATTTCCAATTTTATGGGTCCCAGCCGAACCTGATCCCTTCTCAAGACCAAGTTCTTTAAAAATTAGAGACGATGCAGGTGGTGTACCTACTTCAATTTCAAACTTCTTTGTTTTTGGGTCAACAATTACCTTTACAGGTACCTTCATTCCATCAAATTGTTTTGTTTTATCATTGATTGAATTTATTATATCCATTATATTTACACCTAATGGACCAAGAGCTGGGCCAAGAGGAGGTCCTGCCGAAGCTTTTCCTCCTTCTACAAGTGCTTCAATTTTCTCTGCCATAATCTATTCCTTCTTTTCTCCTTCAGTTTCATTTTTATCTTCTTCTTTTCTTTTAATAACTCTAACTTGTTCTCCTCTAACAGTAATTGGTATAGGAACAACTGATTCAAATAATTCAACAGTAATTTCTTCTTTTGTATCATCAATATGAGTGACTTTTGCAGTTTCACCTCTGAATGGTCCCGCAATCATTTCAACAACATCACCTTCTGCAATTTTTGCAACAGCTGATGCTGGGACAAGGAAATGCTGAATTTGATCAATTGGAATATCGCCTTCAAGCATGTTTCTTGCATAAGAAACAGTTTTTATCATATCCTTAATACGTTCTTTATCATAGCTTTCAAGAAAAATATAACCCCTAAGTTCAGGTGTGACTAGTATAGATGGAATTTTAATTTTTGATTTACCTGCTCTGCTATTTATCAGATCAGCAGTGTTTTGTTCCTTACCTACTTGTGTTTTGATTGTGAAAATCTTTGTACTTTCCTGAACAATTTCTTCAGAATCTGAACTTTCCATTTTTATACACCTTTCTATAAACCAAGCATCTCTGCAATCCAGGGGGCAGCTATTTCAGCTAATAAAAAGATAAGAAATCCAAGACCCCCTATCAATACAATACCTAACCCTGTAATTTTTGAGGTTTTTGAATATTCCTCATTTGTTGGTTTTCTAGCCATTTTTAGGACTCTACCATATTTTCCTTTACCAATTCTCTTCTGTCGTGATTCAATGTTATGTTGTAAGTCCCAAGCCTTCTCAACAAATGATCTATCATCAGCAACATTGTTATTCCTATTGAATAATTTCACTTAATTACACTCCTTTTAGGCAAATTGGTCAAATAAATGGTTATATATAAAGAATTTGGCTGTTTTCCATTAATAAATAAGAAAAAAAGATGGTAGATTTCTTTTTTGCTAAATCATGCTACGAAATCAATACCATATTCTTCTTTTTCAAATGATTTCTGAGTGGGACCAAGAATCTGCTTTGATTTAACACCTGTAATTACTAGCATTGCTCGAATGTTACTCTTTAGGTTTTGATCAACTGTTGTACCCCATATTATTCGAGCATTAGGATCTACTCTTGAATATATCTCTTCAACTACTCTTTCTGCTTCACTGATGGTCATGTCCTCACCGCCTGTAACATTTACAAGAGCACCAGTTGCTTCTGATATATCAACTTCAAGTAGAGGTGAATTAAGAGCTTCAATAACTGCATTAACTGCCTTGTTTTCACCTTCTGCCTCTCCAAGACCAATCATTGCAACTCCACCACGTTTCATAACAGTTTTGAGATCAGCAAAATCCAGATTTACTAGACCTGGCATTGTAATCATTTCAGTTATTCCTTTTATGGATCTCATTAGAACCTCATCGGCAACCTTAAATGCAGAATTTAATGAAAGATTTGGAACAATATCAAGTAGCTTATCATTTGGAATTACAATTACTGTATCACAGATATCTCTCAAACGCTTCAAGCCAGTTTCAGCATTCTCCATTCGAATTACCCCTTCCACACTAAATGGAAGAGTTACAACACCAATTGTCAATGCACCAGTTTCTTTTGCAATTTGTGCAACTACGGGAGATGCCCCAGTACCAGTACCACCACCAAGACCACATGTGACAAAAACCATATCAGCATGACCGATAGCACCTCTTATATCTGGTTCGCTTTCTTTTGCTGCCTCTTCACCAATCTGAGGTAAAGAACCAGCACCTAGACCTCTAGTTAAGTGTCTACCAATAAGAACCTTATGAGGTGATTGAGTTAATAAAAGATGCTGCGCGTCTGTATTAATTGCAACTAACTCTGCTCCACTTATCTGACTTGCTACGCAACGGGCAATAGTATTTGTCCCTGCTCCTCCACAACCAATAACCTTGATTGTTGTTGTAAGACCAGAAAGTACCTCCTCAAGCTCCCTATCGACCGTATTACGAGTAAGTGATTTTTTTAAAACATCTTTCTTTTTATTAGGTTTTTTAGTCGATTTTTTAGCATTTTTTTCATTAGCAACTACTTCTTCTATAATCTTCTTCATAAATTCACCATACCCTCACACAAATAATCCCCTCACAACTGAGATTAATATAATTTTTCCAATATTGTAAACAAAAATCTAATAATTAAAGATTTCCTAAAAATCATTTAAATAATTTCCAAAGAAAAATCAATACTTTTTATTGAATGAGTTAAATAACCAAGTGAAATCCTATCAGCAAAGGAGGCATATTTCTTAATATTTATAGATGTAATACCGCCAGATATCTCAATAAGGATTTTTTTATTTATATCCCTGATTTTTTTAGCAATTTGTTCTCCAGATTTTGGATCAATATTATCAAGCATAATAACATCAACATCAAGTTTTGCAGCAATTAACGCATCATTTTCATTTTCTACTTCAACTTCAATTATTTTATCATGAACCTTTTCTTTAACCTTCTTTATTGCTTTTTCAACAGAACCAACTAGTTTTATATGATTGTCCTTAATCATTACAACATCATAAAGTCCATATCTATGTGATTCTCCACCACCGATTACGACAGCTTTTTTTTCATAATTTCTAAATCCTGGTGTTGTTTTTCTAGTTGCAGCAATTAGAACATTGGGATTAATTGATTTACATAAATCTACTAACTTTTTTGTCTCTGTAGCAATCCCACTCATTCTTCCAATAATGTTTATTGCAAGTCTTTCACCTTTAAGAATCGATCTTGCTGTTCCATCAATAATTGCAATTTTTGTTCCTTTTTTTACAAAATCTCCAGATTTTACATTGAAATTTGTCTTTGCACCGGATTTTTCAAAAACGTCTCTCAATTCATCCAAACCCGCAACAACACAATCTTCCTTTGTTATTATATGAGCTTTTGCTTTTTCATTAGTGAACAACGAATTAGATGTGATGTCTCCTTCCCTTCCAAGGTCTTCTTCAAGAAATCTTTCAATATCATTCATGACAATATTTTTTATATTAATCTCATGTTTTAAGGTTTTGGTTGATTTCATGAATCTTGGAATTATTGGCTGTGGTGCAATAGGTACTGATTTAGCTCTTGCTGCAGATAAAATAGACCAAATTGAAAAAATATATCTTTATGATATAAATGTTAATGCTTCTAAGGCCCTTTTAAAAAAGGTAGCAAAAGCTGAAATTAAGGAAGTTAAAGATTTTTTAAAACATGTAGATGTAGTCTTTGAGGGCGCATCACAAAGAGCTGTACATGAGTTTGGAGAAGAAATTCTTACTGCAGGAAAAGATTTAATACTTATGAGTGTAGGAAGTCTTTTTAAAGATAGTTTTAGAAAAAAACTTCAAGATATTGCTCGAGAAAAAAATTGCAAGATCTATATTCCTTCAGGTGCGATTTGTGCAATAGATGGTATTATTTCTGCAAATATTGGAGGCTTAGACGAAGTTACTCTTGTAACAACAAAGCCACCTGAATCATTCGGAGAAAAATATACCACACGAACTGTTCTTTTTAAGGGAAATGCAAGAGACGCTGTAAAAAAATTTCCTCAAAATATAAATGTAGCTGCAAGTCTTTCTCTTGCAGGACGAGGCTTTAATGATACAATGGTACAAATTGTTGCAGATCCTGTTGTAACAAGAATAAGCCATAAAATTCTTGCTCATGGGAAATTTGGGAGATTGAGAGTCGAACTTGAGAATATGCCAAATCCAAATAATCCTGGATCAAGTTATATGGCATCATTATCTGCAATTGCAACGCTTAAGCAAATAATTGAACCTATACAGATAGGTGTTTAAATCTATAAATGAAATATTATTTTTTATCTTAAACCAAAACTAAATATTTATCTTTTAATTACTCAAACCAGTAAATATTATGAAATTTGAAATCAAGGATAGAGATGCTGCAGGTAGAATATGCAAATTTACCACAAATCATGGAACTGTAACAACCCCAACTCTTCTACCTGTTATCAATCCTAATAAGATGCTAATATCACCAAAAGAGATGAAAAAACTTTTTGGTACAGAGATTGTAATTACAAACTCATATATAATTTCCAAAGACAAAAAATTAAAAGTCAAAGCATTAGAAAAAGGAGTTCATAAATTAATTGATTTTAATGGATCAATTATGACTGATTCTGGTACTTTCCAATCATATGTATATGGCGATATTAATGTTGATCCTATTGAAATTGTTGAATTTCAAAGAGATATTGGAACTGATATTGGAACTATCTTAGACGTTTTCAGCACACCAGATCAAAAAAAATCAGAAGTTGAGCAAATCGTAAAAGAAACAGTGAAACGTGCAAAAAAAAGTGTTGAATATAAAGGAAATATGGCACTTGCTTGTACTGTTCAAGGCTCTATCTATCCAGAAGTTAGGGAAAAATGTGCAAAACAACTAAGTGAAATTGAATCTGATTTCTTTCCAATTGGGGGAGTGGTACCTCTTATGGAAAATCAGAGGTATACTGACCTTATTAGATGTATAATTTTCTCAAAAAAAGGATTGGACCCCTCAAAACCAGTTCATTTATTTGGGGCAGGACATCCCCTAATTTTTCCTCTTGCAGTTGCTCTGGGATGTGATTTTTTTGATTCATCTGCTTATGTCAAGTATGCAAATGATGAAAGATTTCTTTTTTCATGGGGTACTGAAAAGCTTGATAATCTAAAGGAACTACCATGCAATTGTCCGATTTGTTCAAAATATTCAGCATCTGAATTATCTAATTTAGATAAAAAGAATAAAACATTAGAGATTGCTAAACACAATCTTTATATTACATATAATGAGTTAAAAAAGATAAGAAATGCAATTTCAAATGGCTCTCTTTGGGAACTTGTAGAAAGGCGGGCAAACTCAAATCCATATTTATTAGAATCGTTAAAAGAACTAAGAAATAAGGAAAATAAAGATTTTCTTGAACAATTCGAACCAATCTCTAAGAAAAAATCATTGTTTTATTCAGGAAGCCATACTATTCATAGACCAGATGTTTATAGAGTTCACAAAAGAATTCTGAGCAGATACAAAGAGGTTTATAAAACTACAATAGTATTTCCAGATGGAACTAAACCTTATTCGATTTATTACTCTGATAAAATCAAAAAAATATTCAAACGTAATTGTAAAATAAATATCCTAATTGATTCACACATAGGACCAGTTCCTCTTGAACTTGATGAAATGTATCCTTTTGCTCAGTCAATATTTCCAGAAGTCATAGATATTGAAACAGAAGAATATCTCACAAAAATAATTGATGATTATACTAAAAACAAAAATTTAATTTGTTGGAAAGGATCAAAAACATTGAATGATTTTAAGAGCAGTACAGAAAAATGCAAAGATTTTGATATCTTAAGGATTTCTGCAATTTCTGATTTTCAGTTCGGAAAAGGTGCTGGAAAAGAACTTCTTAGTGGAAAAGTCAGGGTTGTTAAATCAAAAAAGACTAAAAAAATTAGAAATGTTTACTGCAATGAAAAACATATTTTATCAATGCGTGCAGAGGACGGTATGTTCACTCTTAAATTAGAAGGAGGGAAAATTTTACATAAATTCTTTAAATATCCGAAATTGAGAGTTGTTATAAATAGTGAAGCAGCAGAATTCGTAAAAGAGGGTAAAAGCGTTTTTTCAAAATTTGTTATTGATTGCGATCCTGACCTTAGACCATTTGATGAATGTCTTATAGTAAATGAAAAAGACGAGCTTGTTGCAGTTGGTCGTTGTATTCTAAATCAGATAGAGATGTTAAAATTTAACTATGGCATGGCAGTTAAAACAAGAGAAGCATGCATAGAATACGATAATTAGAAGTATCGATAATAAATTGCAAGATAGATAAAATGAGTAGATATAGTAGTGGTTTCAGAGAACCTCCCTGGGTTATGGGTTCTCCAAAAGAAGTCATGGACTGGATGGATGCTAGCCATCCTGATAAAAAGGGCAAGGATAAACATAAAGATGAGAAAGAATTTTTACGAAACCTTCATATCAGGTTTGATTTTAATGTAAAAAGAAAAGAAGTAGAACCGCCTAGTTTTTTTTCTAAAATGATTTTTGGAAAAATGATAGAGGAAGACTTTGAATTGCTATCAACAACGGAGCTGATATTAAGAGGTCTTGCAAAAGCTAAGTTTAAAAATACTGCAAAAATTATTGTTGATGATAAAATATTGTATGAACATCCTGAAAAAAAATCTGACCTTAGAAAAACAATTGAGGACATTGATGAATTTTCATCTGAAATAAAAAAAGGGAAAAGTGTCATAATAACAGCAATATTTGCTGATACTGAAAAGAGTGCCGCTACTATAAAAATAAACAAAATCCATCGCCCAAAAGATCATTCTGTTGATATCCAAATAAAAGGAAAGATTAGAAAAGAAATTTATCATACGTTTCTCAATTATTTAAACAAAAAAATTGGTTTAAAAGAAGAATTATAAAATTTATTACATTAGAGAAAATTCTAATAAACAATTATAAAAACAAGTAGTAGATTTCTGGTTCGCTATTTTAGGAGGCGTTATTTATGTCATATGAAAATAAATCATCACAAGTATCTGGATTCTACAAATTTCCAATAAAAGATAGAGTAGAGTTTGTAAAAAAATTTTCAGATTTAAGCGATGAGGAAACCTCGTTGTTTTCTTCATGTTTAAATTTGGATATAGCTGACAGAATGATTGAAAACGTGTTAGGTACTTTTGAAATTCCTTTAGGTATTGCTGTAAATTTTTTGATTAATGGAAAGGATTATCTTGTTCCAATGGCAATCGAAGAATCAAGTGTGGTTGCTGCTGCAAGTAATGCTGCTAAAATTGCAAGAATTAATGGAGGATTTAAAACTGAATGCACTGATCCATTGATGATAGGTCAAATTCAGATTTTACATGTTGACGACGTGGCAGGTTCTGCTCAAAAAATTTTAGATAAAAAGAAAGAGATTCTAAGGCTTGCAAATGATCAAGACAAGGTATTAGTAAAATTTGGTGGAGGAGCAAAGGATATCGAGGTAAGAATTTTAGATAGTCCGATTGGGAAAATGATTGTTGTTCATTTAGTGGTAGACGTTCGTGATGCAATGGGTGCAAATGCAGTAAACACAATGTGTGAAGCACTTGCCCCTATGCTTGAAGAGATAGCAAATGGTAAGGTAAGATTAAAAATTCTTTCAAATCTTGCAGATAAACGGATTGTTAAGGCAAAAGCTATTTTTGATAAGGAGAAAATGGGAGGAGAAAAGATTGTTGATGCATTTCTAGAATCTTATAACCTTGCAGCAATTGATCCTTATAGAGCAGCTACCCATAACAAAGGTATAATGAATGGTATTGATTCTTTAATTATTGCAACTGGTAATGATTTCAGGGCAATTGAAGCAGGGGCTCATGCCTATGCTGCAAGAAATGGTCAATATACTTCACTTAGCAAATATTTCAAAGATGAGAAGGGGAATCTTGTTGGAGAGCTTGAGCTTCCAATGGCTATTGGAATCATTGGTGGTGCAGGTAACATTCACCCTAAAGCAAAACTTTGTAAAAAAATACTTGGCATAAAAACTGCAAAGGAGCTTGCTGAAATTGTTGTATCTCTCGGTCTTGCCCAGAATTTTGCAGCAGTATTTGCTCTTTCGACAGTTGGAATACAGAAAGGTCATATGTCACTTCATGCAAAAAATATTGCTGTAATGGCTGGTGCGCAAGGAGAAGAAATTGATAAAATTGCAGATCAAATGATAAAGGAAGGAAAAATTAAACTTGATAGGGCTGAAGAAATACTTAAGAAAATCAGATAATTCTTTCAGCTATATCTTCTGGTTCCCTTTCACAGAAATAGCATTTAATACGGGGAGGGTCTTTATTAATAACCTTAAATCTACTTTTTACTGGTTCATTTGCATTAGATACACAGGTAGGGTTTGAGCATCTTACAATTCCAATTATCTCGTTTGGTATTTCTACTTTATGTTTCTTAGCAACCTTGTAATTACGAATTATATTAATCGTTGCCTTTGGAGATATAAGTGCGATTTTATCAACCTCTTGAGGATCAATCTCCCGATTTTCAACTTTTACAATGTCCTTTTTACCAAATTTACTCTTAACATTCATAGCAACACTAACAACAGCTGACGTACTAATTGGAATTCCAAGTATATGAAGAACTTTTACAGCATTCCCTGCTTTTATGTGGTCAATAACTGTTCCATTTTTAATTAGAGGTATCTTCAACTCTTTTTTCATATTCTTCCCCCCATTACAAGTGATAGTAAGGCCATTCTTATAGGTACTCCATTGAATGCCTGCTTAAAATACAAAGCATGTTTAGTCCTATCTACTTCTGGATCGATTTCAGTAACTCTTGGAAGAGGATGCATAATTATTAGATTATCATCAGCATTTTTTAAAAGCTCGTTATTTATTTTATATGAGCCAACAACACGGTTATATTCCTCAGCATCTGGAAAACGCTCTTTTTGAATTCTTGTTACATACAAGACATCAGCATCCCTTATTGCCTTTTCCAGATTGGAGGTTGATACCGGTTCAATTCCTTGTTCCTTACATTCGCTAACAACCTCATTTGGCATCTTTAAATTTGCTGGAGAAACAAAAGTAAGTTTTGCTCCATACAATGCCAAAGCATAAGAAAGAGAATGAACGGTTCTACCATATTTCAAATCACCCAATAGCACAATTTTTTTATTCTTGATTTTCTTTTTCTCCTTACGAATCGTAAATAAATCAAGAAGACACTGTGTTGGATGTCTGCCTGCTCCATCTCCTGCATTTAGAACAGGGGCATCAGAAAATTCAGCTGCAAGACGAGCTGCACCTTCATGAGGATGTCTTACTACAATTGCATCACTATATGAATCTGCCATACGTATTGTATCAGAAAGACTTTCTCCCTTTTTTTGTGATGTTCCACTGGGATCAGAAAATCCTATTACTCTACCACCAAGTCTGTTCATAGAACTTTCAAAACTAAGTCTTGTTCTTGTACTTGGTTCAAAAAAGAGTGAAGAAAGCACCTTTCCTTTTAGAATATCCCTGTATTTTTCTCCATTTGCATAGGGTAACATATCTTCTGCATAATTTAGAATATAATTTATTTCATCCTTTGAAAAATCCTTAATTGAAATTATGTCTTTTCCCTTAAATTTCATTAGAATCAAAAAAACTAACATGTAAAAGCTACTTAATAAGCTTTTTAATTCATTAAAAATTAAAATGGCAGGATAATATATTAATATAATAAAATTCCTATACTATTATGGAAATAATTGTAAAATAAGGTATTTATAGTATGAAAAATTGATAGGATATATAGTTTAATTGATGGGGACTTTATATGTCAAAAAATCAAAAATCTAAAAATAATGCTCTTACAAAATTATACAATATTTTAGATTATAATTCAAAAAAATATATTAAGACTAAGAATGAAAGATATCTTGGATCACTAAGCCAAAGGCTAGAAGAAATCTCTGGGGAAGAAAATATTTACAGAAAAAAAATAACAGATAAAAATCTAGAAAATGATGGTAATAATTTAGAACCAAAAGTAGTAATACATGCAAGAGAAGTAAAGAAAGAACCCAAAATAATTGAGATAAAAACCGAGGAAAAAAAGAGAGCCTATATAGAAGATGATGTTTTTGAAATAAAAAAAGTCGAGATTAAGGAACCGGAATTTGTTGAAGTAAAACCTAAAGCATCTAAAGAAGAGATAATAGAGATAGGTGATTTAAAGGAAGATAAAGAAAAATTACCTGAATGGGATTCTATTGAAACCATAAAAAAAGATGAATATCTAAAAGAGGCACCTGAACCTGAAACTATACATAAAGAAGATAGTGAAAAAGTAGAACTTGAAACTTTTGAAGAAATTGAAACAAAAAAAGAAGAAAAAATAGATGAACAAGCACCTGCTTTTATAGCTGTTAAAAAGATTAAGAAAGAAGATGTTAATTCTGAATGGGAACCAATCGAAATAGAAAAACCAAAAGAAGAGGAAAAACCAATAATAGAAAAAAAAGAAGAAAAATTAACTATTTTTAAGGATATTGAGAGTATAGATGAAAAAACAGCAAAACTACTTTTTAATAATGGAATAACAACAATTCCTCTTTTAGAAAAAGCCTCAATAAAAGAATTAACAAAAATAAAAGGATTTAAGAAAAAGACAGCAAAAAAAATAAAAAAAGAACTTAATAAAAAAACAATTGAATCAGAAAAAGAAATCCCTCAAAAAATAGAAGTAATTGAAAAAGAAGAAACAAATAAAGAAGATATACCAGTTGAAAAAGAAATCGAAGAAGAAACAGATGAATGGTCAACAGTTGAAGATACACACACTGAAACCCAAGTGTGGGAATCTATTGAGGAAGAACCAAAAGAAGAAGAATCAAAGGTTTTTGAGGAGCTACCTTCTGAACAGATTATTGAAAAACCAATAATCGATGAGGAAAGTAAAATTGGAGTTTTTAATGATATTAAAAGCATTGATAACAAAACAGCAATCCTACTTTTTGATAATGGATATACAAATGTTGATGCAATTATTAAGGCATCAATTAAGGACTTAGCAAGAATAAAAGGAATTAAAAAGAAAACAGCTAAAAATATCAAAAAAGAACTTAAAAAACCTAAACAAATACCAGTTGCAATACCAGTAGAAACCAAAGAAGAAAAAAAAGATAATTTTGTAATGATTAAGGAAGAACTGGAAAAATCAAAAAAGGAATTAAATAAAATTTCAAAAGACTTGAATACTAAAGATAAAACAATTCAAAAACTACAAAACGAACTAGATGAAAAAATAAAAGATCTTGAAACTAAGAAAACAGAGGTTTACAACAAAGATGAGGAAATTAAACTTTTACAAAATCAAACAGAACAAAGTAAACAAGAATTAGAAATCGGACTTCAAGATTTAAATAAAAATCAAGAAAATATGGAACTAATAGAAAAAGAATTAGAAGATAAAAAACTTGAATTACAATCCAAAGAAAATGAAATAGAGAAAAGAGACGGGGAAATATTAGAACTCCAAAATAAATTTAAGCAAAAATCTCAAGAAATAGACATAGAGAGTCAAGAATTAAATAAAAAAGTTGAAGAGATAGAAAAAATAAAACATGATTTAATTTTAAAATCAGAGAAATTAAATGAGAAAGATAAAACTATTTCTGAATTGCAATCAGAACTCAATTTAAAACAAAAAGATCTGGAAACAAAAATTAAAGAAATGAAAATAATGACATTCAAGGACGTAAAAAGTATTGATGAGAAAACTGCAATATTAATTTATGATAATGGTATAACCACGATAGAATCACTTAGTCAAATCCCTCAAAAAAACCTAGCAAAAATAAAAGGAATAAAAAGAAAAACCGCTAAAGAAATTAAAAAAGAGCTAGACCGGACATCTAATAAAGAATTATATGAAGAACCGAAAACAGAGCTTGAGAAAAAACCAAAGGATTATTTTGTTGATAAAGAGGTAATTACTAGAGATTTAAAAATCAAGAAGGAAAAGAAACAAAAAGAACACAAATTTGATGAAAACAATATTACAAGCAAGGAAGCAATGGAAATTGATAAAAAAATCGCGGATGAATTCTCTCTCGTTGTAATTGATGATGACATTTTTGAGGAGATAGAAAGCATAAATGAAAAAACCTCAAAGTTACTTAGAGATAATGGCTTTACAACAGTAAATGCACTTAAGGATGCTTCAGTAAAAGACCTGGTAAAAATCAAAGGAATAAAAAGAAAAACTGCAAAAAAAATTAAAAAGGAAATTAATAAATTTTCTGATGAAAACGCAGATATTAAATCAAATCAAAAATCTGAAAAAGAGGAAGAAACAATTTCTGAAGAAGAAGCAGAGTGGGAATATTATGATGAAGATTTAGTGTCTGAATCAAAAAAGGAAGAATTAAAAGGTTTTAGACATGGAGACTATGACCTTTATGAAAAAGAGATTAAAACAAAATCTGGTAAAAAAAGAAAAGTTAGATTTTTCAGTAAAGCCGAACCAGACGATGCAGTACCAATTGAATTACCTAAAGGTTATGTAGTAAAGAAAAACAAAAAGACAGGGCTTCCTTATTTAAGAAAGAAAAAGTAGTTCCTGCTAAAATTTATAAAAGACTTCTATATCATACTTAATTGTGCGAAAAAGATGAGTTGGAACGGACCGTTAAATAAAATTGATGATTATAGATTTGAAATTCCTTCAAGTTATAGAGGAGAAAGAAATAACTTAGAGATGAAGACGTCTGCATTAATTTATGCCGATGAGAAAATGGTTAGAAATATCAGAGGCGATAATGCTCCTGAACAAGCTGCAAATGTTACAACATTACCTGGGATAGTTGGGAAATCTCTAGCAATGCCTGATATTCATTGGGGGTATGGTTTTCCAATTGGAGGTGTTGCAGCAACGGATTCTGAAAAAGGAGTGATTTCGCCCGGTGGCGTAGGTTTTGATATAAATTGTGGTGTTAGACTTGTTAGGACAAATCTACATACAGATGATATAACCGAGGATAAAATCAAAGGATTAGTTGACGAGATGTTTAAAAATGTTCCTTCAGGTCTTGGGTCTAAGGCAAAAATAAGATTTAGTAAAAATGAACTATATGATGTGTTAAATTTAGGTGCAAAATCTCCTGTTGAAAATGGATATGGATGGGATGAGGATATAAAGTATCTTGAGGAGAACGGTTGTCTTGATTATGCTGATACAGCCCATGTTTCTGAAAAAGCTATTCAACGAGGGATGTCCCAGGTTGGTTCTCTTGGAGCTGGAAATCATTTTCTTGAGATACAAAAGGTAACAGAAATCTTTGAACCTGATGCTGCAAAGGTGTATGGAATAGATAAAATCGGCCAGATAACAGTTATGATTCATACTGGTTCAAGAGGTTTCGGTCATCAGGTTTGTACAGATCATCTTAGAGTACTAGAACAAGCAGTAAGAAAATACAATATAAGAATTCCAGATAGGCAACTTGCTTGTGCACCTGTGAACTCTAATGAAGGTCAATCATATCTAAAGGCAATGGCCTGTGCTGCAAATTTTGCCTGGGCAAACAGACAACTGATAGTTCACTGGGTTAGAGAGTCTTTTGAAAGGGTGTTAAATGACACTGCTGAAAATATGGATATGGGAATAGTATATGATGTCTGTCATAATATTGGTAAACTTGAAGAACATATAATCGAGGGTAAAAAAAAGATGGTATATGTTCATAGAAAAGGTGCGACAAGAGCATTTGGACCAGAAAAATCTGAAATTCCCTCCAAATATCGCGATATTGGCCAACCTGTATTAATCCCTGGTGATATGGGTACAGAAAGTTATCTTCTTCGTGGTACAAAAGAGTCAGAGGAAACATTTGGTTCCACTTGCCATGGTGCAGGACGCGTACTTTCAAGGCATCAGGCACTAAAGAAATGGCGTGGTGAATATATTGTAAAGGAATTAAGAAACAGAGGCATATATGTTCATCCAGCAAGCTTCAAGGTAGCAGCTGAAGAAGCACCTGGCGCATACAAAGATATAAGAAATGTAATTAACGTAGCTCATGG
>Ga0272442_10006599_pt1 | contig 15228 bp, 6 predicted proteins | sample SSMForm2O_FD_200262 | JGI IMG/M metagenome (GOLD analysis project Ga0272442, IMG submission 200262) | Marine sediment archaeal communities from Little Sippewissett salt marsh, Falmouth, MA, United States - SSM-Form-2O | ecosystem: Environmental > Aquatic > Marine > Wetlands > Sediment ...
CCTGCAACTCGACGCGCTCGCCGGCGTTGTTGAGACTGCCGGCATACTGCCCGGCGACATTCAAGCCCGCGCCGTACTTCGCCTCAAACGCGGCCACGTCCTTGACCAGCAAGCAGTAGTCGGCCGGAGCTAACTCGAAGCTGCCAAAGGCAAAGTCGATGCCGTTGGCAAACGAGACCAGGTTGAGATTGATCGTCTCGTCCCCCACGTTGGTCAACTCGACGTATTCGGTATTGGGATCGTCGGGACTGCCGGTATCGGCCGGATGATACATGATCTCGCTGACCCGCAGCGACTCGGCCACCGGCCCGACCGCAAACACCGCCTCACTCAACGCGCTCCACGTACTTCCACTCCGGGCGCGAGCCTTCACGTGTGCGCTTCCGCCCAGCCTCACGGGCCCCATGGCAACCGACGCAGACGCCGTATTGACCGCCCCGCCGGGCAGACGCGGGTCCGTGCCGTCGACCGTGTAATAGGTTACGCCGGAAACGTGCCCGATCGTGAGCGAGTCGGTTGAGGCCACGTACCCGCCCTGCTGGGCGACGCCGTTGACGCGAAATTCCGGCGCTGCAATGTTGGGGTAGAGATTGGTGCCTCTAAGCTGGCTCAGGACCTCGTTCGACCGGCCGGGGAAGAAACCCGTGAGCTTGCCGTTCTGCGTGTTTGCCCAGTCCTGCCGCGTGTACGGGCGAGACTGCCGGTTGTCGCCCCAGCGGGCGGATTCGCCCACGATCGCGCGGTCGATCTGGATGACCCTGGATACGTAGAGGTCCGCCGCCGCCGGATAGCTGAGCGGGCCGTCGTGGAAGAAGTTCCGCTGGATGTGGTCGGCAAACCGCATCCGGTACTCGGCGCTCCTGGCGAGTTTGGAATGAATGTCGGAGGGGCTCTCGCCCACGTCGTTGCCGCCCTCGACGGTATGCTCGGCATCCCAGGAATGGAAACGCCACTTGCCGTCCGGGTTCTGGTGCGTGGCGTACCAGTTCTTGTGGGGCCAATCGTGGTTGCCCGGGAACCAGTTGGCCAGCAGGTAGGTGATGAAGTTGTCGACGTCCAAGGCCCGACAAAGCGCCTCGTACGTGGTGAGATTGCCTGGATCGGAGGACACGGCGTTGGCGGCGCCGAGCATGGCGTTGTAGTTGGCCGTGGCGCTGCCGCCGGCGCCGTTGTTGATCACGTTGCCGCTGTTGTGCTTGATGGCGTCGTAGGTATCCTCGTCGCCGCCGAACATTTGGGCCGCCCAGGCATGGTCGGGCCGCTCGTGAATGTAGTACATGCCCCAGTAGAGACCGTTGATGTAGATATGGGCGTAGGCTCCGTGCGGCGAGTGCCCGCCCATGACGTTGTGAAGGTCGGCCACGTACTGGTCCTGCACGTAGAGGGCCGTGTTGCGCTGTCCGCTGCTGGGATGCAGCCACGAATGGTTCAAGACCGCATCCAGCAGAAAAGTATTGTGCCGCTCGACGGGCGAGTCTTCGAAGAGCTTGAAATCAAGCTTGGGCGGCCCTTGCGTGGGTTTGCCGTCGTCGGTCTGCGTCTTGAAACGCGGCCGCATCGACAGCTTGAACGACTTCCAGCGGTCCAGGCTGGTGCCGCCGCCGCTGACCCCGCCCTGCATCGCCAGGGCGCAATTCACCTGGAACTCATCTCCGTCGTTGGGGTCGATGTACTCGATCGAGGCGACGCGCTCGGTGCCGTCCTGCGACTGATTGATATAGATGCCCCGGTTGCCGAACCAGTCGTCCTTGTCCATCACCAGCGATATTGTCGGCACCGCCTTCATATCCGCACGAATGGTGTCGGCATAGAGGCCGCCGAAGATGTCTTTGCCGGCCTGGCCCACCACGTCCGGGTCCATCTGATAGTCGCCCGTGACCGAGCCCCACGAGGCGGGATACCCCGTCGGCGTCACCTGGGCGCCGTTGATGGGATGGGTGGCCTGCTGGATCACGTCGTCCAGGAAGAGGTAGGTATGGGTGTCGACGTTGGTGGCCTTCCAGCCCGGCTTGAACGCCATGGCCCGCAACGTCGTGGTCGTGGTGACGTGGACCGGGCCGGCGTACACCGTACCGTGCGAGATGGTCGGCGTGCTGCCGTCGGTGGTGAAGCGGACAATCGCGCCCTCGGTCGCGGTGGTGATGGCAACATCGAAGGGCTCCGTGTAGAACCCCCGGTCGTGGCTGAACGTCGTATCGGCCACCACCGCCAGAAAGGCCCCGTTGTTCGAGGAGCCCGGCGTGGGGGCCAGCGTCACCCAGTTCGCGGCCGCGTCGGGCTCGCGACCGAAGGAAACGTCCGGCGTCTGGCCATCGAAACGGACGCGGTCCAGCAGCGTCGCGCCGTCGGTGGCGAACAACGCGACCTCATCGCCGCCGGCGTTCAGTTCGAAGCCGGCGTGCAGCCCGGCATCCGCCACCTCGTTGTCCGCCCAGACCAGCAGGTAGCCGCCGGGCTCTATCGTCGTGGCCGAAGGATCGCCGGTCGGGAAACGCCAGCGCGTGGGCTCGGAGGAATCGTCGGTGAGGTACATGCCGCCCACGTCAACGGCATCCTCGCCCGCATTGTACAGCTCGATCCAGTCCTCGTACTCGCCCTGCGGGTCGGCGTTGGCCAGGTCGTTTCGCGCCAGCACCTCGTTGAGCACAAGCGTGGCCCCTTCCCCGATGCGCCAGTTCTCGGCCATGATGGAAAAGTCGGCAAAATCGACCCCGTGTACGATGTTCAGGTCCGCCGGGCTGCCGGACAGGTCAAGCCACTGCCCGGCGAAGATCGCCAGGTCCTTCCAGTTGACCTTGTTGTCGCCGTTGAAGTCGCCCAGCAATGGCTCGACGAGCGTAATCGTCGTCGTGCCGGCCGCCTCCTGCAACAACTCGTCCCACACCTGGACCATCAGGTCGTATTCCCCGGGCGCCGAAAAAATGGCGACAGGGTCTGCAATGTCGTCGGTCGGATTGAACGTCACGACCCCGGGGCCGCTGACCTGCGACCACTTGTAGGTCAGGACGCCCAGATCGCAAGGATCGTCGTCGTGAGCGATGGGGTTGAGGCGGACGGTGTGCAGGGGCCACGTCAGAGCGGGATAACTGCCCGCGTCCACTTCCGGAGGCCGGTTGCCCGCACGGCCGGTCTCTTCAAGCATGAAACCGCCGAAGGGATAAGCCCTGCCGCCGTCCGAATCGGCGGTCGCTTCGGCGCGAATCTGGAACGTCCCGTCGGCGGAAGGAACGATCTCGTCCCAGCGCACGACTTCGCCCGTGACGCTGTTGTCGCCGGCGAGAAACTCCGTGGTGGCTCCATCCTTTTCGACGACACCTTCGCTGCTGTTATTGACAAAGCCCACGGCGTCGAGGATTGTGAACAGCGAGATGCGCTGCGGATAGCTCTTGGAGCGAACGGCCGTGCCGACGAACGTGTAGTTGCTCGCCGGGTCCAAGCCGGAGAACTCGATCTCCACCCACCAGCCCGGGGCGCCGTAGTACACGTTGTCGGGACCGAAATCGACGATCCCACCGAAGATGTCATACGCATCGGTGCCGGCGGCCGGGTTGCCCCCGGCGCCGCCGCCGCTGACGCTCAGACCCGCACCGCCCATCGTGTACGTGACGGTAGGCATGCCCGCGTCGCTACCGGTCTCGAAATCGATGAGACGGCCCGTAAAATGGTCCCGGTCGTTGTTGTGAATCGTCCAGCCCGTGACGTTTTCGGCCGTGTTATCGCCGAGCTGACGCAGAGAGTCGTTGTAGGCAATCCACCCGCCGGCCCGGGCGGCGCCGAAGAAAAACAGAACCGTAGCGAAGAACGTAGTCGTCCTGTGCAGCATTATTGCGTTCCCTTCCTCACCTTTCTGCAGAATCAACGTGAGAGCGTACACTTCACGTGCGAGCCGTCCTCCCACCGGGGGCAATACCCCATGGATTGTGGCATCGTAACGTTATTCTAACAGATTTCCCGCCCTCAATACAATGCTTTTCGCCCGGGCGCACCTCTCTTCCATTGCGCCCTGGAGCGCGAGGGCGGGATGTTCCTTTGCAATTTCTACGTTGCTGACGTAGTATGGGTTTCTGGGATGTCACCGAAAACGGTCTTTTGCGGCTGCGGCCGCTGTGAATCGGAGGTTCTTGCTATGACGAACACGCATATTCGCTTTCGTTTGGTCCTGGTTGTAATTCTTCTGGTGGTCGACGTCATCGCCATCTGTCCGGAGCGGCTGCTTGCCGCTGGTGCCGCTGACGCGACGAAGCGAATCGTCTTCGTCGTACCGGCTCGGCAGAGCCACGGCTGGAGCGGTCATGCCTACAGGGCCGACTGCAAGCTGCTGGCGGGCATTCTCAACCGCAACGTCGCCGGCGTAAACGCCACGGTGGTCGAGGGCGGCTGGCCGGCGGACCTCAGCGTCTTCGACGGCGTCGCCGCCATTGTCATCGCCTGCGACGGGAACAACCTCATCGGCGCCGAAGCGAATTGGAAGGCGCTGGACGAGGTCGCGGACAAAGGCGTCGGCATTGGATTCATCCATTACGCGCTGGACCCGGGCAAGCGGTACGGCAAGTACCTGCTCGACTGGATCGGCGGCTACTACGAGCAGCACTGGTCGGTCAACCCCTCGTGGCAGGCCGAGTTCAAGACGTTGCCGCCGCATCCCATCACACGCGGCGTCGAACCCTTCACCATCCACGACGAGTGGTACTATCACATGCGCTTCCGCGAGAACATGGAGGGCGTCACGCCGATCCTCACCGCCGTCCCGCCCGACAGCACGCGCCGGCGTCCCGACGGCCCCCACAGCAACAACCCCACCGTCCGAGCCCGAAAAGGGATGCCCGAGCACGTCGCCTGGGCCTGCGAACGACCCGACGGCGGCCGCGGCTTCGGCTGCACCGGCGGGCATAGCCACTGGGTCTACGCCCATAACGGCTTCCGCAAGCTCATGCTCAACGCCCTCTGCTGGATCGCGAAAGTCGAGGTCCCCCCTGCCGGCGTCCCCACCACGACACCGACCGTCGAGCAAATGGAGGCCAACCTCCCAAGCAACCGCCCCAAGAACTGGACGCCCCAGCGAACCCAGGAAATCATCGACCAGATGAACGCTGCCGGCGAAACGCCGTAGCCGGCAACTCATCTGCCCGGCGAGTTGGCAACGCACTGCGCAGCAGCCACCACCAACCTGCCGGCGCGGCCGATACGGTCTCGACAGCCCCCCCCGTCAGCGCCGCGGGCAGGCCGGGCACACGGCGGCACGGACCGAGCGTCTTGGATTAGGATTTCTCCGCCTCGGTTTTCGCGTCGGTATTCTCTCGTGAGGACTTGAGCAAGTCTGTAATGCGCTGCTCCACCGGTGCCAGCGGCTCGTGCTCGAACCCGGCCGGTACGTCCTGATACCAATAGAAAACGGTCGCATAATCGACCCAACAGCCGCCTTCTTGACGACGCTGGCGCAGGGACTCCAGCCACTGCGGGTGCTTGCGAAACTCATATTCCCAGTTGATCGACCACGTCAGCTCCTTGGCGAAGCGGATGGGCATGTGGTCATGAAACCGGTAGATCGAGAGCAGGTTTCGCTGGCCCGTCTGCACGAGAGGCATACCGGCATGGCAGCCGGCAAACGGTTTCTGGAAACCCCAACTGAACGTGAACGAGTCTTCCGATCCCAGGTAGTCCAGATGGCGCTGCCGACCGTCAATGTCCACTTCGTTGTTGCCCTCCATCACGAACGCAAAATCCTTGAAGCGCGGCTCGTCGGTGACGACGCTGAACTGCCGGCCGAGAAGGTGACCGGCCCCCCGGGTGTGGAAGAACGTCTCCCGCGTCTCGTTGGTAAGCTGGAACGTCCGACGCTGGTACGTCGCATGAAAATAGCCCAAGGCGGCATTCCACTGTTCCAACGGCTCCCACTCGACGTAGCTGTAGTTGTCCAATCGAACGTCCGTGTCGTTGCGCAGCACGACCTTAGCGCTCTTCTTGAAGGGCATTGGGATATAGGTGTTGTAGCTGCCCGGCGCGCATTCGATCAGGGGCGTGGTGAAGTCCATGCTCTTGCCGTTGCAGCCGTCGCCGAAGAAATCGCCCAGCGGGCACTGCACCGCCGGTGTCTCGGCGCCGTCGTAGTAAATCAGCAACACGACGCCGCGCGTGGTGATGTCAGGTTGGTAGTGCCGCGTCGTGTGAATGTGCCGGATCACGCCCGGGCCCTCCAAGTCCGCGATAACAATACCGTGATGCGCATTCAGCGGATCCAGATCCTGGTAGCGGTCCACGTGCCACCCGCCGTTGCTGAAGCCCGTCTCAATGTCTTTCTTGATGATGGGCAAGTCCATCATCTCCCCATCAGCCCCAGCCCAGAGGCCCTGCGCCGCAGCGTACATCACCATCATCCAACCACCCACAAATGCAACACACCTCTTCATGAAGACCTCCTGTAGAGACTACAGTGCAGATATCTCGGCGGGGCATTGGCCCCGGTCAGCTTTCACCGCGCCGGGTTATAGCCGCGACGCATATACTCCAGATCGTCCGTGCCATCAGTCACCGGCCACCGGATACAATCCGGATAGGGCACATACGTCATCTCCAATGTGCTCTTCTGCTTCCAGTTGTGCTTCTCGGCATGGGCATCGGAGAAGGCCAGCACACTGAGATTCCCGTGACGCACGACAATGGGGTCCCACCAGCGATCACCCTCTCGCTCCAGGTTCCAGGACCCCCAGTTCCAGCCTCCCACGTCGGTCTTCTCTTCCAGGAAGACATACTTGATGCCGGGGTTCTTGATCTGTGTCAGCTTCGTGTACGCGGGATATCCCCAGTGCTGCGTGAGCCAGCTATCGGCTCCGGTTCCGACGTCTCCGTTCATACTGCCCGGAATGCCGTAGCTGCGATGTGTCATCTCGGTTCGGTGTCGCCTGTCGCCGGGGCAGTGATAAAGATCGACGTCGTTGGCATACGGAAAGAGAGCGCCCCGTTCGCATCCTCTTTTCTTGTCATCGAGCGTGGCGTCCGTCCCCGAGACCACGGTGCCATCTTCGGTCTGCGGCAGCTTGACCCAATCGTAGGCCAGGCTCGGCGACGCGGAATGCCCGTCGTGTCCGCCGATCAGTTTGTCGTCGTTGTCGTGCGCGTACATGACCCAGGCCAACACGAGCTGGTGCAGGTTGGACAGGCATGCCCCCGAAGCGGCCTGCTGTCGGGCTCTGTGCAACGTCGGGATCAAGATGGCCATCAGCAGCGCAATGATCGCGATCACAACCAGCAGTTCAATAAGAGTGAAACCGCGCCGCCGCCCCAGCAGACACGGACCCGCGCAAGATATCAGTTTTTCACCCATGACCATCTCCTAACCACTATGCCGACATTGTACGCCCATACGGCGCAACAAGTCAAGAAGAAGCGATTCGCAGTTTGTAGGGGCAGGCCCCCGTGCCTGCCCACTTCTCTTGACACCAATGCGTGTTGGGCCATCGAACAAGGGGCAAGCACGGGGGCTTGCCCCTACGGGGTCGCCGCGTGATCCGCTTCGCCCGACAGTCAAGACTCGACATAAGATAACGCCTGACGGCGTCACCACAAACGACCGCCCAATATCGTTGTTGCCGTGGGGCAGAAAATGTGGTACCGTACGGTGGCTCGCGCGCTCGTCGGCGCTGCGGACATGCAGAAGCACTCTCGGATCGATACGTTTGGGAACATGGGGGCCACAAGGATTGAACGATGAAGATTGGCTTTCATACCGATGCCTTCAACAGTGCGTATTTCAGCTTCGAGAAATGCCTGGCGTGGGCGCAGAAGAACGAGGTGCGCTACATCGAGTGCGGCCTGATCGACGGGGTGAGCTGGATTCACGGCCTGGGCTACCAGCCGCACGTGGCGATGTACGAAGACCCCATGCTGCTGCGCCGGAAGATGGAATCCTACGGCGTGCAGTTCTCCCAGGTCGATGCGGCCTACCCGCTCTCGGGCAAGGACGGGCCGCTGCGCGGCGTCCCCTATGTCATGAAGGCCATCCAGTGGGCCCACCTCATCGGCTGTCCCTTCGTCGATACCACCGACGGGATGCAGCCGCCGGAAGGGCTCAGCGACACCGAGGCCATGGACCTGATGAAACGCAGCTACGAGCAAATCGTCGAGGTCGCCGAGGCCCACGAGACCGTCGTGAACATCGAGCCCCACGGCCACTTCACCACCAAGCCCGATATGATGGCGAAGATGCTGGACTTCTGCGACAGCCCCTACCTGCGCATGAACATGGACACGGGCAACACCTTCATCGCCGGCCAGGACCCGGTCCCGTTCATAGAGCGCTTCATCGACCGCGTCAGTCACGTGCACGTCAAGGACGTCTCCGAGTCGTTGGCGGCCGCCGTTCGCGGCGAGCAAACCGGCATCGCCGTGAGCCAGTGCGCCATCGGCGACGGCGTCAATGCCGACAACATCCGCAAATGCCTGGAGCTGCTGCGCGACCACGGTTACCAGGGCGTCCTGAGTATGGAATGCGAAGGCCAGGCCGGTCCCATGATCGAAAAGTCACTCGCCTGGGTCCGCCAGACCCTCAAAGACCTGAACGTCCCGGTCGAGCAGTAACTCTGCGTACACATGCAAGGATGGAACCGTTACGAAAACGTTCTCCCGGAGCCAGGATATCACCGTAACACAACCGGAATACTATGACTACGATATCGATGGGATTAGTAGCCATCGAACCGGACTCCGGCGGGACCGTAACAACATGCTCGTGACATCTGGCGAATTCAATTCTGGAACCAGAAATCTACTCAGTCATCGGTCAGGTTTTCCAGATAGTTCGTGACATGCAAGCGGCATCTTGATAGTATCCAGTCAGTGAAAGTCGTTCGCACCAGTTTGACCATACCCATGTGGACACCCGATGGGTGGGGGGCTTGTTTGCCTACCTTGCTGTGATTTGCGCATCCGCTAAGAACACTTCATCACTTTCAGAAAGGGAACAGAGAAATGAGGGAAGTTGTAGCAGTAGCAATGGCCCTGGTCGTGGCCGCGTCCGTACAGGCGGCTATCACCACCACAGGTAATATCGATCCGGCCGATCCGACATCCTGGACCTCTTCAACCAACAGCTACATCGGAAAAAACGCCGACGGCACTCTGACAGTCAACGGCGGCTCTGATGTCGAAAGCCGTAACACCATCATAGGCGGTTACCTCTCAGGTGACAGCGGTGTTACCGGTACGGTAACTCTGGACGGCACCGGTTCAACCTGGACAAACAGCTATCTCATGGTCGGCAACTATGGCACCGGGATGCTGAATATTACCAGCGGAGGCCTCGTAACGAGTAACAGCGGCGCTTCTGTGGGCGCCAACAGCACAGGGGGCGGTACCGTAACTGTAGACGGCGCTGGTTCACAGTGGATAACAGACACAGAGGGCTGGCACTGGCTTTATGTCGGCGACTACGGCGATGGCACACTCACAGTCTCCAACGGCGGTGTCGTCAGTAGTGCAACAAGCGTCATTGGCAATTACACCGGCTCGGGTGCGGTGACTGTCACGGGCAATGGCTCGCAGTGGACAAATAGCGCCGAGCTTGTTGTCGGCTTCGAGGGCACCGGCACGCTGACCATCGCAGACGGCGGCCTCGTAACCAACACAGACGGTACGATTGGTTATGACAGCGGTGCCAGCGGCACTGTAACCGTTAACAACGGGACATGGGCCAACAGCGGCTATCTTTATGTCGGCGATGACGGCACGGGTACGTTGACCATCCAGAACGGCGGCACGGTCAGCGCTCTAACGAGCTATGTCGGCAGTTCAAGCGGTTCCACCGGTACGGCGACCGTAACCGGGGCCGGTTCAAGCTGGACCCACAGCGGCTATCTTGCCGTCGGTGAACTGGGCAACGGCACGCTGACGATAGCCGAAGGCGGCACGGTGACCAACGACATGTGGGGCCGGATTGGCTATGGCAGCAGCGCCACCGGCACGGTGACGGTCACCGACGCCGGTTCGACCTGGACAAACAATGATTACCTGGAAGTGGGCACGCAAGGCAACGGCACACTGAATATCCAAAGCGGCGGTGTCGTAAGCAATACGAACGGTTTCATCGGCCATAGCAGCGACTCCTCCGGCACGGTGACCGTAACCGACAGCGATTCACAGTGGACGAACTCCGGCTATCTTGCTGTCGGTTTCTATGGCACCGGCACGCTCAATATCGAAAACGGCGGCGGCGTCAGCAGTACATACGGCCATGTTGGTGACGAGAGCGGCTCGACCGGAATGGCAACCGTTACCGGCAACGGCTCGACCTGGGCAAACGCCAACGATCTTATTGTCGGCGAATCCGGCACCGGTACGCTGAATATCGAAAACGGCGGCGCAGTAAGCAATGTAACCGCCTATATAGGCTATAGCGAGAACACCACCGGCACGGCTACCGTCACCGGGACCGGCTCGACCTGGACGAGTTCCGACTATCTCACGGTTGGCGACAACGGCAACGGCACGCTGACCATTTCGGACGGCGGCGCGGTCAGTAATACACAGGGATATGTTGGTTACGGCGACGATGCCGTTGGTAATGTTGCTGTCAATAACGGGACGTGGACCAACAACAGCTATCTTTACGTCGGCCACGGCGGAAGTGGCACGCTGGCAATCGACAACGGCGGCTCCGTGAGCAATACATCGGGGCACATTGGCTATGAGAGCGGCTCTACCGGCACGGTAACCGTCAATAACGGTACCTGGACGAACACCGGCGCTCTTTCCGTCGGCAGAGACGGGACCGGCACGCTCACGATCCGAAGCGGCGGCACGGTGAGCAATACCTTTGGCTATATTGGGAATCGAACCGGCTCTACCGGCACGGCAACCGTGACCGGCAACGGCTCAAGCTGGACCAACGTTAACTCTCTCTATGTCGGCAACTCCGGCGACGGGACGCTCCGCATCGAAAACGGCGGCGCCGTGAGCAATACCTTGGGCTATGTGGGCGGTGTCACCGGTTCCACCGGAACGGCAGCGGCTACCGTAACCGGCAACGGTTCCACCTGGACCAACTCCGGTTATCTGTATGTAGGCCGAGACGGCGGCGCTTCGCTGACGATCGCAGACGGCGGCGCCGTGAGCAGCATGGCCGGCTCTATCGCTACCGAGGTCGGCACGACCGGAACCGTTACCGTTACCGGCACCAACTCCACCTGGACAAACTCCGACCTTCTTTTTGTCGGCTGCGGCATTACCGATAGCCAGCTTGTTACCCGGGGCGCCGGCACGCTCAACATCTCCGACGGCGGTGAGGTCATCGCCCCGTACGCCGTGATTGGTTCTACGAGCACGCTTTCCGGCGACGGCACGCTTACGCTGGACAACGGCAGCGGCACGCTGACCAACCACGGCACCATCGCGCCGGGCAACAGCATCGGAACGTTAACCGTTGACGGCGACGTGGTCTTCGAAGACGGCAGTATCCTGGAGGCCGAGATCGACAACGCCGGCAACTGCGACAAGCTCGACGTGACCGGCGACGTTACGATCAACAACGGCGCGACGCTTGCCGTCAACTCCAACGGTGAAACGATAGAAGACGGACAGCAGTACACACTGGTCGAAGCCGACGGAACCGTCACCGGCGAGTTTACCACCCTGGATACAGCCCTCGTCGCCTGGGACACGTCCGTGGAAGGCAGCCTGGAGTACGATGGCTCCACGGTCGTGCTGACTTCCAGCGTTCTGGGGTTTGACGACCCGACGCTTCTGTATACGGAAAACCAGCAGGCCTGCGGCCGGGCCATCGAGCAAATCTCTGACGGCGGCGGCGATCTGGGCAGCATCCCGGACGCCCTTCAGCACCTCGCCGATGATAGCGATGTCCGCAATGCCTACGACCAGCTCAGCGGCCAGACCCGGCCTTCCATCGCCTCGATAGCCCGTACGGGCGTCTCCGGCTTCGCCGGGGCGGTGTCCGGCAGACTGCAAAACGCACGCACGGCGAACCTGGGCACCGGTGGAGCCATGCTGGCGATGGCCGACAGCACCACCGCAGCATTCGGTCCCCAAAATAATGCCGTCGTCAGCGATGTGGCCGCGCTCGGCAACGCCGGTCCATACGATACCGACAGTAGATATGGCGCCTGGACAAAAGGCTTCGGCGTGATCGGCGACCGCGACAGCGAAGACGGCGTCAACGGCTACGACTACGAAATCGGCGGTGTAGCGGCGGGACTCGACTACCGGTTCACAGAAAACACCATGGCCGGTGTGACATTAGGGTACTCCGATACCGATATCGAATACCGCAACAGCCCCGACAACAGCCGGATTGACTCTCTTTATGCCGGCCTCTACGGCAGCTACATGGACACCGATGGCTACATCGACGGCGTCTTTGCCTATGCCGACCTCGACAGCAAGACCGACCGGTATGTCGGTTTTGTCGGCGAGAAAAACGGAAAAGAGTTCGACGGCTACGAGGTCTCGACCTATATCGAAGCGGGAAGGAACTACTACTACAAAGATATTCTGGTCCAGCCCCTTTGCGGCTTCGAGCTGGGCTACCAGCGACAGGACAGCTACACCGAAGAAGGCGGCGAAAGCGCCCTCCACTACGGGAAGCAGACTTTCGAATCGTACCAGAGTTCTCTCGGAGCCAAGATATCCAAGTACCTCTACAAGGAAGGCGAGCAGAGTCTCTGGGCACAGCTTCGCGCCAAGTGGATGCATCAGTTCGGCGATGCCGCTGCCGACGTTACGGCGAGCTTTGCTTCTGCGCCGGGCTACCGTTTCCCGATCAAGGACGCCGAGCTGAATCGCGACAGTGCGGTTCTCGGCACAGGGCTAACGTACAAGGCGAGCCGGAATACCGTGCTCTTTGCCGATTACGACGCCACGCTCAACGGCGATACCGTCGCGCACGTCTTCAGTGCCGGACTCCGGTATATGTGGTAAGGCAGGAAGCCGGACAAGTCGCAAACACCGGCGGCCCGCGCCGCCCCCTGCAAACGGAGGAACCCTGCACCCTGCCCTTCTCCGGCAGTGTGGGGGGCGCGCCTATAGTCGGGTGGCGCGGCCTGCCACCGAAACGTGTCACGCATGACGAACGTGCAGACCCGCGCCAGGATCGACGTAGCCAGCGACCGAGCAGGCCTCGAGATCTGGGGAAAGATGTAATAGATATGTGTCCCCACATGTCCGATTTCAGGACAAGGGAAATGGGTATTGGGTCCATAGATATGAGAAAAAGATGTGAGCCTCACAATCTCCTAGTTTCCGGCGGTTTCGATGTTCTTTCGGAATTGCATGACAACAGCATCGACTCAGCGGTAACGGGCTATTTCGAATCCACCCAAGAATAGAAACCTGCTAATATTGTATCGAGTCTTGATCCAAAGACCTTGGGAAATCCATTTTCTCCCCTTTCGGCGCTGAAGAGTGATTTGTACTTCTCTAGACCATACTCTTCTACCAGGTACATAGAAAACAAGCCTGACATTGGATAGGCAATACATCTGTTATTTTCATTAGGAGCATTGAAAAAGCCATTTCCTGTTATCAATGATTTCATATCGTACTCTCTATATTTTTTCACAACTTCTAATGCCGCAGCAATTTTTGATGAATCTTGGGTGAATTCATAGTACATCTGTGCTCCCTCTGCAAAAAAGGTATTTCTGATACCTACAAGTTTGTCCCATATTGCATGGAAAGCTTCGTGACTTATTAGCCCTCTGTCTTCGCCAATAACATGGATTAATCCGTTATGGGCTGCGCCAAAACTCACTGAATCTTTTAGGATATCACAGCCAAGATAGGGAAACCAATTCGAGAACAATCTCGCCGCATTAGGCCCGGAATGCACCATGCATTGTATTTTGAAATCTGGCAAGTCCAAGTCCATGGTCTTGCATATCCGTTCAACCAGTGCGTCATATTCAGTTGAAATGCCTTCCAGTGACTTCGCAACATCAAACGTGAAGTACTTTGATGCTACCGACTCATAGTCTGACGTCCTGATCTTCTCCACGTCTATTTCGTGGCCATTTAGCGTTCCATATGCGACATATCTATTATCAGCAATTATGACATACTTATACAGAGCGCAATAGCTGTTATACAGGTTCCAGATGGGAGCACTGGAATTGCCTGTCTTTGCCACAATGCCCGGCGAGATATAAAATATCCCGTCATTCACATCGGTGTATTTTCGCCCCCGAAACGAAAACCCTTTTTCTTCCCGCAAGATTGGAAGGTTGAATCTACTCCAGTCTTTGTAATGGTGAATTGGGGCGTGCAGCACAAGTAGCTTCTTGAAATCAGCATCACTGAGTTCTGATTCATTCTTGAAAACACAGTTTTTGTAGGATCGGGCAAATGCCTCCTTGATTTTCTCCAAACCGGAACTTTCTTCTGTCCCTTCGGGAATAACAAAGACTTTTTCAGCTTCAAAATAGTAATAACCTGCGATCTTCTGGAAAGCCTCATGATCGGGACGAGGAATTGATTTCACGTCGATATGACCATCAGCGTCTACCTCGTATTGCGTGGTGTCTGACTTGAAAGCATCGAGCCCTTCAGGCACATACTTCTCCAGGACTTGCCCAAAAGAAGAATAGCTCATAGAAGCAAGAATTATTGCATAGACTGTGTTCTTCATTGTATGCCTCCTTAACTGGAATGTCCCATTTGCACTCCGATATACGATATACTTGGGACAGCAACCGTTCTCTGTACTGTGTCCCAGCCACTGATAGGTGACTGTCCCTGGTACTCCCAATCACCTTACAAAGAGTTAATAAACGTTTAATGGCTGAATAGCGGATGAGTTTTGTTTAACCTTCCCATCGTTATGACTCCTTACCGAAAAGAGCTGGTATAGGATCAGTTCTTCGATGTGGGCATTATGATAAATACCTATTACCATTTTGTTACGGTATTGTCCTTTTTCTGTGAATTTTTCGGAGGGGGAGCGACAGTCACCTATTTTTGAGGCATGCTGCATGAGTCTTCAAGGAGCGAGTGTGAGCGGCTCCGGCCGGCGGATTGCCAAGGCTTTGGGATTGACTATTTGCCAATTGATGATTGGGTCCCTGACGTTTTGGAGGAATTCCGGGGAGGAATTCCGGGGACACCTTATAATGGCACTAAGTTAAGCTGTCAGCCTTGCCTTATCACGGGGTATTTTTAGGAAGCCGAATTTTCGTGTTTGGCGTTTTATCAGGCGTGGCTCGATACGATTAGGTCGATAGGCATTTG
>Ga0272442_10006601_pt1 | contig 15227 bp, 15 predicted proteins | sample SSMForm2O_FD_200262 | JGI IMG/M metagenome (GOLD analysis project Ga0272442, IMG submission 200262) | Marine sediment archaeal communities from Little Sippewissett salt marsh, Falmouth, MA, United States - SSM-Form-2O | ecosystem: Environmental > Aquatic > Marine > Wetlands > Sediment ...
CTGGTGGTGTTTGCCTTCCGTTCGAGCAAACGGGCCGGCGCGCCCACTGCTACCCGTCCAGCGGGAATTATCTTCCCGCGGGTAACGACGCACCCGGCCCCGGTCATGGCCTTTTGCCCCACCTTGACGGGTGCCACCATAATCGTATCCGAACCAATAAAAGCGTGATCAGAAATCTGGGTAATATTCTTATTCTTCCCGTCGTAATTGGCGGTAACCACTCCCGCCCCGATATTAACGTTCTTCCCGATACGGGCATCACCCAAAAAACTAAAATGCTTCATAACGCATTGCCGTCCTAAACGTGAACGCGATACCTCAACAAAATTCCCCAGCTCAACCCCCGCGCCAATGCGGGTTCCCGGCCGCAATCGGGCGAACGGGCCGATGCGGCAATGCGGACCAATGCGGACATCGTTTTCAATAACCGTAAACGGCCTGATCACGGTATCCCGGCCGATGGTAACATTTTGATAAATGTATGTGGTCGACGGATCGACAACCGTTACTCCGTTAAGCATGAACTGACGCAGGATCCGTTGACGGATAATATCCTCGGACCGGGCCAAGTCAATTCGGCTATTTATGCCTAACCCCTCGCACGGATCTTCAGTCTCCAATGTTTCTATCCGGGCCTTCTGCTCGTTCAAATAGGCAATGATATCCGTCAAATAATACTCTTTCTTCCTGGGATTGATTTTGATATGCCGGATCGCTTCCCGTAACGCCGGTGTTCGGAAACAATAAACCCCGGCATTAATCTCCATGATATTTTTTTCGTATTCGGTGGCGTCCCGTTCCTCACGGATGGCGACTGCCTTGCCCCCGAAACCCCGAATAATCCGTCCATAACCTTCGGGATGCTGGGTCACAGTGGTTAAAAATGTAACCACTGCCTGTGATTTATTATGCCTCTGGACAAGATCCTTCAGGGTCTTCTGGCGTAGCAGGATCGCATCACCGCTTAAGATCAGAATATCTCCGTCGAAATGACGGAACGTGGATTGAGCGGATCGAACCGCATCCCCTGTCCCGCGCAATTGCCGTTGGATAATAATATGTATCTTGGAATCCTTAGGGACAACAGCACGCACTTCGGAATTCTTGTAACCCAGAACCAGATGGATCTTGGCCGACCCGACCCCACGCGCCAAACCCACAACATAGTCAATCATGGGTCGACCGCAGACCGGATGCAAAACCTTGGGCAAATCCGATTTCATGCGGGTTCCTTTACCGGCCGCCAATATGAGTGTTTGCAGATCTTTCATCATTCTTTACCGGGGCAATGAGCCTTTATGGAGTTTTTCTTTATATGACCGAATTCCGATCGTTCTGTTGCCCGCCAACCGACGGGAGTACTGCCCAGCCAGGATTCGAACCTGGAACCACAGCTCCAAAGGCTGGTGTGTTACCATTACACCACCGGGCAATCAGCTTTTGACCATCCCGTAGCAATGCCCTGCCGTAAAAAATGGCTGTCCATGGATACTTCCGCAACGTTTCGTTTGAACGGTACATCTTCGGCCTATGCGGGTGAGTGCTCCGGGGAAGAACCCTGCTGATGGTCAACCTCGATTTTGTAAGCATCCAAAATTTTATTCTGAAGATAATCGCGGAATTCCTGGTTTACCGGATGGGCGATATCCCGATGTTCGGCCTTAGCATCATGGACGGCTGTTTCCGGAGTGTCCTGAGTCAGGAGCTGGGCGCAATGACCGCAATACCGGTTCCCGGCTTCATTCTTGAAGCCGCATTTCCGACAGGGGATTCTGATCTTACGGGAAGGCATGGCAATAAACAAACCACTGGCACCTTGAATAACTTTAATATTTCTGACAACAAATACCTGATCAAAGGTCACGGTGGCATAAGCCTTCAGTTTCTTATCCGGACTCTCTTTCAAAAAAATGCGTATTTCCGTAATCTCCATTAAGCCTCCTCAAGCTTACACAGTATCAACAACGTAAACCCGGCTGTAATGACGTTTGAGTCTGTGGGAGAGCTGATGAGCTTCAAATCGGGAAGCTGCGACGCAGAAAAGTGAAGGGCCGCTTCCTGAAAAAATAACACGACGGTTCATCAGTCTTGAAACCCGCTTTTTGATATGCGCCAGTTTAGGGCAGGTCTTTAAAATTCCCGCTTCTAAATCGTTCGAAAGGGTGTTATTTAGTTTATTTATATTATTATTTTTAAGATGTTGAATAAGGATATTAACATCATAGGTTACCTTTGTCAACTGCAAATTCAGACGCATAAATACTTCTCGTGAATATATTTTCAGCTTTGGGACAATCAAAACCTGCCAAATTTTCTTTTTGATATTCAAAGGTCTCAAAACATCTCCCCGCTGTATTCCCACTGCCCAGGAAGCTTGGGCTAGAAAAAAAGGAACATCACTGCCAAGCTGGCATCCATATGACATTAATGTGCTACCTGACAGGCCTAAAGACCAAAGCCGATTAAGACCCGTTAAGGTTGTAGCCGCATTGCTCGATCCTCCGCCCAGGCCTGCCGCCACCGGGATATTCTTAATTAAACGGATATCCACCCCTGTTTTAACCCGGTGCAAATCCTTCAGCAGGCAAGCGGCCTGAAACACCAAATTGGATTTGAGCGGACGGAGAGATGAATGATCGCAAGTCAGATTGATTTTCCCGTTCTGATTGGTGCGTAAAATGATCTGATCGCAAAGATTAATCCGTTCAAAAACCGTCTTGATGTTATGAAAACCGTCCGGGCGTTTATCGACAACTTTCAGAAAAAGATTCAACTTGGCGGGAGAAGGAAGGGTTAAACGACTCATGGAAAATCAACGCCTTTATTCAAGCAACTCTATCTTTTCACGAATATCTTTTCGGTCGGGCTGCATATCGAGGGATAAAGACCAAAATTTACGTGCCGCCTCAGCTTGATCAAGCTGAAAATAGACGTCCCCGAGATGTTCATAAACGACGGGGTCTTCTAGAAAACGATTGGCTTGATTCAAATAAGTCAATGCCTTGTCATATTCACCTTTTTTGAAATAGATCCAACCCAAGCTGTCCAAATAAGCCCCGTTCTGCGGATCGGTCTTCAAGGCCTCGCGGACCATGGCCTCAGCCTTATCGAGATGTATTCCCTCCTCGGCATAAAGATATCCCAGAGAATTCAAACAATCCTGGTGATCCGGCTCAACCTTGGTACAACGTAAGAAATACTCCTTAGCTTCGATGCGCTTCCCCTGTTCCAAATACAACGAACCCAATAAAAAGAGAACATCAATATTCGTTGGGTCCAATTTCAAATAGACCTCAAACTGATCAATAGCCTGCTCGTATTGTTTTTGGGAGTAGTACAACTGTCCCAGGTACCCGTAAATCTCCTTATTCTCTGGCTGGGCTTTACTGAAAGATTTTAAGATCGCCTCGTATTGCAATGCCGCTTTGTCAAAATCTTTCTGACTGGAATAGATAAGGGCCAGTAAATACCGCGCTTGGATATTATGGGGATCCTGATCCAAGACAAGCCGTAACTCTTCCTGGGCTTCAGCAAGCATCCCCATGCGGGCATAGTCGGTTCCCAATCTCAAGTGGGCGGCATAATTATCGTCGTATTGCGCAGATTTTTCATATTCCTGAATGGCTTTCTCGGTATAACCCTGGAGATCATAAACGACACCCATAGTGTACGAGGCCAGACTTTTGCTCCGTTGTTGCTGGCTTTCCAAGTCGGTCGATGCCAAACTTGCCGGTAGGAACCCCGCCCCAAACAGCATGAATAATAAAAGTGTCCGTAAATATTTTGACCGCAAAATCATCACTTAGAGCAATTACGACCAATCTCTCTTTTTAAGATGGCGCAGTGACTTTCTGAGCTTTTTTCGTTTATGTGTCGTAATCTTTCTTCTTTTTCTCTTTCGTCCACAAGGCATTCGTTTACCTTTCGTGAATTAATAAATAATTTTATTCAACGAATATTCAATAATCCCCTGGGCCCCGGCGTTCTTGAGTTCAGGAATTAATGCCCGAACCCTATCCTCCCGGATGACTGTTTCCACGGCAATCCATCCCGGCTGGCTCAATTGCGAAATCGTAGGTTTCTTTAGCGCTGTCAAAACATTCAAAACTTTCGGCAAATTCTTCTGTTGGACATTCAATTTCAACCCGACCATGCCCTCCGCATCCAGGGCACCCTGAAGCAGGATCCTGATCTGGTCCATCTTATTCTTTTTCCAGGTATCCCGACATGAATTTCTATTGGCGATCAATTGGGTAACCGATTCACAGACCGTCGTGATGACACGTAATTTGTGTGCACGCAGGCTGCTGCCCGTTTCGGTTAATTCAACGACCGCATCCACCAATCCCGCCACTACCTTGGCTTCGGTTGCCCCCCAGCTAAATTCCACATCAGCTCGAACACCGTTCTTTTTAAGAAATGCCTCGGTGACATGGACCAGTTCTGTAGCCAGCCGTTTCCCCTGCAGATCCTTGACCTTCCGGATCACCGAACCCTCGGGTACCGCCAAAACCCAACGCACCTTATTGGTGGATTGTTTGGCATAACACAAATCGGATAAAACCTCAACCCTAGAAGCATTCTCCAGAATCCAATCCGCTCCGGTAATCCCGCAATCCAGAACGCCGTCTTCAACATAGCGCGACATTTCCTGCGCCCGCAAAAGGACTGGATCCAATTCAGGGTCATTTATATACGGGAAATAAGACCGCCCGGAAATATAAATTTTGAACCCGGCCTTTTCAAAAATCTTAATCGTTGCTTCCTGAAGACTGCCTTTCGGCAATCCGATCTTAAGTTTTTTTGCTTCAGACATAGTCATTCTCTTGCAAATAGGATTAATGAAAAAAGATATTATAAAGGTGCGCCGAAAAAATGTAAAGATTTTTCATTCCCGGAATTTTTTCGAAGACAATCCAGCACCCTGTCTGGCAACGAGATAATGCGCTTGTCAAATATAAAATCAAGCGTTATAATGTAAAATTCTTAAAATGTTTTCTTTATAAACGCTAAATTTTGATGTTATTATATCACAAATCATAAGGAGTCCCAATGTTAAAAATATTACGCAAAAAAGGAGTTATGCGCAAACTGCTGTGGATATTAGCGGTTGTGATCATCCTCGCCTTCGGGTTTCTGGGCCAGGCCTATCTTCTGAACCGATCCCGATCTCAAAATATCGCCGGCCGGATTTATGGCCGAGTCGTTTCCTTAGATGTTTTCCAACATCACTATGAACAAATCCATCTACAGGCCGTCATGCAATACGGCCGCAATCTGGAAAACCTCCTGCCGCTTCTCAATCTGGAGTCCCAGACCTGGGACCGCATCATCGCCCTGCGTGAAGCGAAACGCCGAAAAATCCGCGTCAGCGACCAGGAAGTCGTTCAGGCGATACAAAACAATCCTTTATTCCAAAAAGACGGCCGTTTCGACTCCGGGATTTATAAAAATGTCCTTTATGCTCTGCGGATGTCGGCGCGGGGATATGAAGAAGGCCTGCGTGAATCACTCCAGATCACCCGGCTATTCGAGCAGGTCACCGATGATCTTGAGGTCGCGGAACAGGAAGTCCTGGAAAAATTCAAATCGGAAAACGAAAAACTCCAGGTGAGTTATATCTTTTTCCCTACTAATAATTATGCCGAGCAGGTTGTTTTTAATCCCGACGCAGCCCGGGCCTATTTCGAAGAAAACAAAAACATGTTTATACAACCACCCAGTATCGATGTGACCTATGTCTCACTACCCTACCCCGCGGAAGCAATGCAGGATGAAGAAGATGCCGTGTTGGAGCACGCCTTGCAGATCGCAGCGGAACTTCAGGACGAGCCCGATATCGCTTCGGCCGCCGGACGCCACGCACTTGAGCTCAAAACAACTGGATTCTTCAGTATGGAAAAGCCGATCCTCAAGGAAGGCTGGACCTTTTCCCTGATCCAACAATTGTTTCGAAATGACGTGGGATTTATCCCCCCTCCGATTGAAACAGCCCAGGGGATCGATCTGCTCCAGATCACCGCACAAAAAGATGCCACACTCCCTGATTATGCTGAGATCGAACCGCAAGTGCGCGAGGCCTGGATTCAGACACAAGCGCGCCAGCAGGCCGAACAGGAAGCCGACGCTTACCTGAAGAAAATCCGAACGGGATTGGGGAATCCCAAAAAATCGGCTTTTATTCAGTTTGCGAAAGATCAAGGTCTGGAAATCTTACAAACACCTGTTTTCACACGCGATCAATATCTGCCGAAACTCGGGCCGGCCAGGGACTTCAAGACAGCGGCCTTTGACCTTGAACCAGATCAGCCGATCAGCGATGTCGTCGCCACCGCCAACGGGTACGCCATCCTGCATCTGGATTCAAAAATACCGGTAGATATGCAACAGTTCCAGGGAAAAAAGTCGGAGATCGCGCAGACGCTCTTATCGCAAAAGGCCACAGAGTCGTTTAACGATTTTATCACAAAATTAAGGCAGGAAGCGCGTTTGGAAGATAACATCACGCGCCTTCTAGAACAAAAAAATAATAATGCCAATCCCGGGCAGCAAAACGAGATTCGGGATTAAAAAGCAGGCCTTCACTCATTAACCCCTGCCTGTTCCAGGGCACTTTGTCCGCGGGGGATATGCTGTGGAGTTGCAACGAGCAGCCCGGAATAATTGTTCGGGAATGTGTTTTTAACCGTCCGGATGATGCCCTGGGCATCAATCAAGAAATAAACCGGAATACCGAGCACCCGGTACCGATCAACCACCTCTCCAGTCAGATCAAGACAGATATCTGCATTAATCTTTTGACGCCTTAAATAACCCTGCACCTGCTGGGCGGATTCTTGAATGTCAACAATAATGACCCGGATGCCTTTTTGTTCTATAGTGGATAACTGTTTATATAACTTTCTTAATTCCTGGCGACAATGAGGGCACCAGGTTGCCCAGAAAAAGACCATTGCAGGCTGACCAGCACGGGCAGCAGTCAGATTGACAGCATTGCCCCGCACCGTTGTGAGTGTGAAATCTGGCGCGGGTTGGCCGAGCATCGGATGGCTAAACATAAAAGATTGTGCCGAGGTCGGCATATTCGCCATCAGCCCGAGCAAAAGAATGCAAAAAATAATCCGTTGGTGGAATGCTTGCATGTCACTTATTTGGGAATGCCGAGGCGTTTATCCCTTTTTCACGCTTTTCCCGATCCATTCGAGATAATCGACATATCCCGAAGAAATGGGTAATGCTAAAATTTCCGGGATCGAATAACTGTGTCTGGCCCAGACGGCTTCTATGATCTGCGGAAACAGCCGGCTGAGACTCTTAATCACCAAAAGCGTTTCCTGGGCCTCATCGATTTTGTTATCCCACCAAAACAGCGAGGTCATGCCGTTGATCATATTCACGCAGGCCGCTAACCTTTCCGACAGCAGATGCCGGCCAATGTCCTGGGCCTGCTGCGGGTTAGCCGCCGTCACCAAGACAATAATCCCGTCCGTTATCGTTTCTTTTTCTGCCTGTTGCTCATTATCCACATTCATGCTCCTTTAGGACATACCGATTATACTGGGATAAATCTTTTTTGCAACCAAGAAAAATCCATTTTTCAATCCTGCAGCATAATCAGTGAAAGATGGCGCCCGGTGCTTTCACCTTCTCCCCGGAACGAAAAGAAATCTTTGCAACAGCAGGTGCAAACTTGGGATATACCGATATTCTGTTCCCGGAGCCCCGCTTGAGCGAGTTGATGCTTGTTGACCAAGGCCAGATCGAGATAATTAACGCCTTCCCGTTCTTGGATCTCATCAGGAAAACAGTTTCTGAACTCCTGTCCAACGCGATAACAGCAAGCTCTGATGCCGGGACCTAAATAGGCCCTGATATCAGACGCACGGCTGCGGTAGCGGTCCTGCATGAGTCTGATCGCTTGCTGAGCGATCTTCTGCCGGCTGCCTTTCCAGCCGGCGTGAATCAAACCGATACACCGCTGATGCGGGTCATACACAAAAATCGGCAAACAATCCGCGGTACGGATACTCAACGCGATACGGGGCAAATTGGTCAACATCCCGTCTGCCTCGGGCCAATCCTCGCTTTTGTCGTCCGTGTTATCCACCACCCAGATATCCGCCCCATGAACCTGGCGGACCGCTACGATCTGGGCCTCGCGGGGTAAACAACCGGCGAGATATTCTTTTTGTTTTTGGGTGAAGGACCGGGTTTCATCCCGCAAACAAAAATCAACCCGGCGGTCGGAGATAAAAGTAAAAACTTCTTCGGGGAAAAAATTATGCGCTCGAATGGGTTTCATGCTCCCTGTCGGACAGGTCTAGATCCAGCACCTGACCTTGTTCGGCCGTAATATTGGAATGACCTTTTTTGTAATCCTCAATATGCCGGATCTTGGTATCCAATTGACGGAAACTTTTATCCCGGACATCCCGGTACTGTGTTTCCAGTTTGTCCAGCGCATCACCCAATTTTTCGAAGCGCTCCTTAAATCTAATGTAGATATGGCCGAACTGTTCGATCAAGGTGATGATCTTGCGGATATCTTTCTCGTAACGGAAATGTTCGTGCGCCTTACGGATGATACTCAACATGGCGTAGAGGGTAAATGGCGAACACAGAACCACCTTCTGGGCCAGGGCAGTATCCAGCAATTCCGGGTATTTTTCCTGGATGAACCCAAAGACCTGTTCATTGGGAATAAAAAGCAGGACAAAGTCCAGGGTATTCTCGGCCGGATTGATATATCCCCGGTCCTGGATTTCCTTGATGCGGTCCTTGACGTTCTGCAAAAATTCTTTCTCACAACGCTCTTTCTCCGCGGTTGCCTGCGTATTGATCATTTTGATGTAATTATCCAAAGGAAATTTGACGTCCATATTAATCTTAAATTGTTCCGGTAGCAGAAATGTAAAGTCCGGTTTGGTTGCTGCCTGGTCCATCTTCTTCTGTTTGATGTAATTGACGCCTTCGATCAGGCCGGCAAAACGGATAATATCATCGGCCATACGTTCGCCCCACTGGCCGCGCAGCTTAACGTTACCAAGAATATTATTAAGATGCATCGTCGTGTCCTGCAGCCTGGTGGTTGCCTGGGAAGCGTTCTTCAGTTCATTGGCCAGCCCGCCGTACTGGGTATCGCGCTCTTTTTCAAACTCCCGGACCATCTGCCGGTATCGTTCCAATTCCTCTTTCAATCCGGCAACCGAACTGTCAACAGCCTGTTTCCGCGTTTCCCATTCCAGCGCAGCCTTATTTTGTTCAGCCATAAATTGCTGCCGGGCTAGTTCGAGAAAATGCTCCTGATGCATTTTCATTTCACTCCGGACAAACCGCACCAAAAGAAACAGGGCCGCCGCTATCACAGCAACCAACCCGACGATACCGCCGATCATAAACATCGCTGGCATGACTATCCTTTCTTTCGTCAGTGGATAGGACTGACGGACCGGGCCCGCCGGATCGCTCCTTCCCCGTATTTATCTTTGATCCGATCAATGGCCTGATGAACGTGTTCCCGTTTGCTCTCATGGGGATCGTCAAAAAGACTTTCCCGGATATACCCATCATCAAAATGGGCCAATCGAATCCCCAGCAGACGGACCATCATGCCGGGCCGATAAAATCCTTTAAAAAGCCGGCAAGATTCCCTATAGATAACATCGCCGAAATTGGTGCGGCCCGCAAGCGTTTGGGCACGTGTGTGGGTTTTAAACCCTTTCAAACGGATCTTTAAAGTAAGCGTGCGGCCTTTCAAGGCATTTTGACGTAACCGACGGGAAACCTGCTCGCTCAGTTTCAACAATACGGCCTCGATCTCCCCTAGAGAGCAGGTATCTTCAGCGAAGGTGTATTCATGGCTGACCGATTTTGTTTCTGCCTCCATTTGAACGGGCCGCGGATCGATGCCATGGGCTAAGGCATGCATATGCATCCCATTTTCACCGAACAATTCTGCGAGGAAATCAGGCTGCATCTTGGCCAGATCCCCGATCGTCCGGACGCCGACTCGGTCGAGTGCCTGCTGAGTCTTGGGCCCGACACCCCAAAGACAACCCACATCCAGCGGCCATAAAAAAGATAAAACCTCTTGTGACCGGACTTCCAGCAGGCCATCAGGTTTGCACTGGTCGGATGCAATCTTGGCTACGAATTTAACCGGCGCAATTCCTACGGATACCGTTAAACCGACGCGGCGTAAGATCGTTTGTTTCAAATGCCGGCCCAGTTCAAACGCGCCCGAAAACAGATGCAAGCTTCCGCTGACATCCAAAAAGGCCTCATCAATGCTGATCGGTTCGATCTCAGGTGTATAATCGTTAAATATCCCAAAAATCTCATCGGAAACGGTCTGATATTTAGCGAAATCGCCCCGCAGAAAGACAGCCTCAGGACAGCGTTGATAAGCGATGGAGATCGGCATGGCCGAATGGATGCCATAGCGCCGGGCTTCATAGGAACAGGTCGAAACGACACCGCGACCTTGGCCCTGGCGTGGGTCAGCGCCGATAATAACCGGTTTGCCCTTCAGGGCAGGATGATCGCGTTGTTCGATCGCGGCAAAAAAGGCATCACAATCAACGTGAATGATAACTGAGGTTGACATGCATGCTATGGCCGATGAGGATGAGTCGACCTTTAACTATTTAACGAATTAATAATAAATTATTTCTCTTCAAGCAGTTTAATAATTCTTTCCAAACGGGCCGTGATGGCAATCGGCACAAAAATAATCCAGACAAGGATGAAAATTTTAATACCGACACTCCAGATAGCCTCCTCCAAACCCGCCCATTGCTCGACCATGCCATTCCTCCTTCATTCCTTTGGGGTTCGAAAACAAGATCGGTTTATTATATAAAACCCTTACAATGTTGTAAAGCCGCGCGGAAGCATGTCGTTAAGCGGGCAATTGCTACACAAAGGACGCGAGCGGCAAAACTCTTTACCCAGCCTAACCAGAAGGGCATGGTATTCATTAAAGCGGAGGTAATCGGGTTCCAAATTTTCTGTAAAGACCTGCTGTAATTTTTGATAATCCACCGGGCCCTGATACAATCCATGCCTCGACATGATCCGGTAAGTATAAGCATCCACCACGAACACCGGTTGGTTGAAAGCGTAAAGCAGAATCGAATCCGCGGTTTCGGGCCCAATCCCGTTAACCTTAAGCAGTTGTTCCCGCAACCGCGGCCAAGGCTCACGGGCCATCTTCATCAGACGGCCACTGTATTCATCCTGCAAGAAATGGACGAAATTCTTCAAACGCCGGGCTTTGATATTGTAATAACCGGATGCCTGAATCAGCCGGGCCAACCGAGAAGATGAAATCTTGTTGATGGCTTCGGGATTCAACAAATTCCCAGCCCGCAGCTTGGCGATCGTTTTCTCGACATTGCCCCAATTGGTGTTCTGAGTCAAAATCGCACCGACAATAATCTCAAAACGGGTCCGGCCCGGCCACCATTTCTGCGGCCCGAAAGATTGAAAAAGTCTGCGATAAACCTTATGAAGGATGGTTCGCGTCGGAAGCATAGCGGATGGCTCGCGAAAACATCTCGGTGTTAAGTTGCGCTCGCTGGAAATATCCCGCGCTCAGGTCGCTTCGCTCAATTCGCGCTACAACGTTTCCGGCTCGCTGAAAGAACGAAGAAGTCAACGGCGGCGCAATTTGGACCGTAAAATATCGTCGAAGGTCCAATCTTTCTCTTTCTTCTTTTGGGATTCCTGGACCGCAGTGAACTGACCGGGATTGAGTTTGTTTTTACGGGGTTTCTTGGAAGAACGTGCCATTTTCCACTCTTTGAATGATCTCTGGCGGGGTTAACCGCATCAACCGCTGGCATTATTCAAATTTATAAACCTTCTTCACCTTTTCGAAAACCTCCCATCGGCAATCCAGGCCGGCTGGAAAAACCGCAAAATCTCCAGCATGAATCTCGACTTCATTATGATCTGTCAACACCTTAACCCGGCCTTCATAAAAATAAGCTTTCTCGGTTTCGTCATAATGCCATGGAAATGCCGACGGCCCACAGGTCCAGACGCTCCAGGGCCCCGTCGCAGTCGCTTCCGGAGGAATACCCATAGCCTCCTTTTCCTGTTGGGTCAGCTTGCTGATCTCGATTTTCTTCATCGTAGTCACCTTTCCTTAAATAATCAAAAAATTCGTCTTTCTTCCTTCTGTTCGGCGTCAAAAAAACATGACGGATTTAAATTTACCCTTGCTGTTTTGGAGGCAGGTGCTTATGCTCCCAGTCCACGACCCTGCCCTGCCGGTCAAAATAAAAATAAACCCGATCGCCTTCGAAATATGCCGTGGCTTCGCGGTAAAACCACTCCTCGGCCTCTATTCCGCCGATATTTGTTACGCGTTTGAAAACCGGTTGGCCGAATTCACGCAATATCTGTTCACGGTTCAGGTAATGATCCATCTCACCCGCACGGACAACGCTCATCAACCGGGCAAAACGGCTGTCGTGTTCCGTGATAAATTCTTCCTGTCGATCTTTTTCTCGAGAATAGGCCTGCAACGTCAATAATTGCTGCATATGCGCCAATTTAGCGCAGCCGCTACTGGCCAATAAGACCGCAAATAAGAAAATGAGCCTCTGCATGGATCAGGGAAACGAATTCAATCAGCGCAAGGTTTATTCATTTTAACATAAAACACTCATTTGAATACAGATAATATTACTCAAATTTTGAATTCAAGGTCATAAATTATGCTGCATCCAGCGAGACGAAGGTCTTTGAAGTGCAAACCCTTTCCTAAACGAGCAGGAAACATCGCAGTGCGAATTAAGCGACCTGAACGCGAAGATGTTTCCGGTGAGCCCTTCCTGAACAGGAAAAGGCCTTTGACGAGCCCTTTTTTATTTGCTGATCCGGTCGCGTTCATCTTCGAGTTTGTTAATCCGGGATTCGATGCCACGTAAAAGTTTCGTAATCTCTTTCAGCCGGCGACCGTATTCCTGCAGAATCTCCTTATTCTTCCCGAAGGCATTTGCCATAAACCGGGCCTTGGCATAACTTTCGTGCTCAAGGGCCTGTTTTTCTTCCAAGAGTTTTTTAATAGTTGTCTTAATCTCGCTCAGACGCCGGAGGGCCTGTTTATGAATCTCCCGGGCCTTTTGAATCTTTTGATTTTCTTTTTCTTTATTCTTTTTTTTCTGTGCTTTTTGAGCCTCTTTCTGTTTGCGCAGCCGTTGCTCATGCTCCTGCCCAAGGGTCTGCCCCTGTCCTTTCTTAAGCAGATAATAATCCAGTCCGCCGGGAAAAGTCTTCAGGTGTCCGCCCTGGATCTCGACGATAACACCGGCAACCTGCTTGACAAAATACAGATCGTGGCTGATAAAGCACAAAGTCCCCTGGTATTCCTGAAAGGCCCGGGTCAGGGCTTTGACTCCGTCCAAATCCAAATGCGTCGTGGGTTCATCGAGCAGAATGAAATTGGGCGGGGAGATCAGAAGCTTGGCCAAAACCAGACGGCTTTTTTCTCCACCGGATAAAACCTGAACCGATTTAAAGACATCCTCGCCGTGAAAATTGAACAATCCCAGCAGGCCACGCATCTGGGTCATCGGGATACTGCTCCGGGCGGCCGAAGACAATTCATCCAAAACATTCCGCTGGGGATTCAGGACATCCAGCCGGGTCTGGGAAAAATATCCGCGTTCGACGTTCAGTCCGAGTTTAACTTCTCCCCGGTCCGGATGAAGGACTCCGGCTGCCATTTTCAGCAGCGTGGATTTGCCGGCACCGTTGCGCCCGACCAGGCACACCTTCTGCCCCCGGGTAATCTCAAAACTCAGATCCTGATAGACCTTCTGCACACCGAAGGATTTGTCAATCCCCCGCAAGCTTAAAACCGAATAACCGCTCTGCCGCGCCGGCGGAAACTCGAAATCCTTAATACTCTTTTTCTCAGGCGGGAGTTCGATCTTCTCCAAGCGTTCGATCATCTTACGCTTGTTGCGCACCGCCGCGGCCCGGTTAGGTTGCGCGTGAAAACGCTGAGTGAACCGCTCGAGCTGCTCCTTTTTCTTCTCAATAACCTTTTGTTTCTTTTCAAGTGTGCGCTGATCGATATCCTTCTGCTGTTCATAAGCCGCATAATTCCCTTTGGCCTTGATGATTTGGGCATTGTCCAGAACTATGGTATAGGAAGTAACATCATTCAAAAAGATCCGGTCGTGGGAGATGATAACGAAAGTCCCTTCAAACCCCGAGAGGAAATCCTTCAGCCACAAAGTCGCGCCTAAATCCAAATAGTTGGTAGGCTCGTCCAATAAGAGCAGGTCATACGGATACACCAGAAGTTTAGCCAGCAGGGTCCGCATCTGCCAACCCCCGCTTAACTGGGCCACGGGTTTGTCAAACATATCCTCGCCGAAACCTAAACCGCTGAGGATCCTGGCAGCCTTGTGTTCCAGCTCATAAAAATCCATGATCTCCAGTGCTTCCAGGATCTCGCCGTAACGCATGGAATCGGCCTGCTGGCTGTCTTCCAATTGTCTTTTTTCCCGCAAGAGGGCTTTGATGCGTTGATCCCCCGAGGTCACTTCATCGAGAACGGTCTGCTGTGAGGTAAAGCGCGCCTCCTGCGGCAAATAACCGATATTGAGATTTTTCTGGATCTGGATATTGCCGCCCGAAACCTCCATCTCGCCCAGGATGATCGAGAACAGCGTCGTCTTGCCGGTACCATTCGGCCCGGTCAGCCCGATCTTCTCGCCTTTAAAGATGCTCAATGACACGTCCTTAAAAAGCGTACGTTGATGAAAGTCTTTAGAAAGATTGCTGATGGTGATCATGGAAAAGTCAGGATTAAAAGATTAAAGTCACAACGTCACACGTCACACGACACACGTAATACTAAAACTAAGTCGTACGATCTGTGACGTGTGGTGTGTGTCGTGTGACGTTCTTCAATGCCTCAATCTCTTTAGTCCGTAGACGACGATATTGGCCGCTCTTGAGATGTCCTAAATGAATCGGTCCCAGACTTAGGCGCTTAAGATGCACAACCGGATAGCCGCGCTGTTTGAGCATCCGGCGGATCTGGCGTTTACGGCCCTCACGCAGAGTCATTTCAAATACCGTGTGATCCCGGTCCGAATGAACATTATCGATCTTAGCCGGTGCGGTCTTGTGGCCGTCTAAGATGAGACCTTTCTCCAAAAGCCGGCGGTCAGATACTTTGAGTGTCCCGTGGATCCTGACTC
>Ga0272442_10006602_pt1 | contig 15224 bp, 12 predicted proteins | sample SSMForm2O_FD_200262 | JGI IMG/M metagenome (GOLD analysis project Ga0272442, IMG submission 200262) | Marine sediment archaeal communities from Little Sippewissett salt marsh, Falmouth, MA, United States - SSM-Form-2O | ecosystem: Environmental > Aquatic > Marine > Wetlands > Sediment ...
AGGCATACATGGCTTCTCTCGGTATAACCTTTGGAAAACAATATTGATCTCGCACAATGAAAGGCACTATTATATGCGGCTATCTCAGCCATTTCAAGCTCTTTGATATCAAGATTCTTTTTTGCTGCATTCAGGAACCGCTTTGCGGATTCAAGAGATGCGATAACCCTGTTTTTGCAGAATCATCTCTTCTGATCAGTCCTTTCGTTTTGCATTCCTGAAATTTTATAATTCCACCCCTGAAAGAAGTACATGATTTTCAATTACATTTTTGATAAAGGGCTCGTTTTCTTTTTTCATTTTTTCGAATGTATGCCAGGGAATAATTGTGAGCTGAATTGTTTTCCTGATTTTTTCCTGAATTTCAAGGACTTTATCCTTATCAACCTGGTCAGCATCTCCAATCACCAGTATGTCCAGATCACTTTCTTCACTGAATGTTCCCGAAGATGCACTTCCATATAATGCAACTGATATCGCATCTTTTGCGATTTGGTCTATTTTATGCTCATTAAGCAGAAGCAGGATAGTGCATTTTTTAAGTTCTTTTACTATGGGATTTTCATTGTTGAGGATTACAAGCCGTGCAGTCCCGGCTTTTTCCATCGTGACTATCCCGGTCTCTTCAAACAGGTTTGAGTACTTCAGTACTGTTGCCGGGGAGGCACCAAGTTCTCTTGCAAGTTCATTGATATGGATCCTGGAATCAGGGTTCATCAGGAGCCACCCAAGTATTTTATTTCCTGCAAATTTATTGAATTCAGATATCATTCAATACATTGAATGGTCATTCAATATATAAAATGATTATTCAATATATAAAATGATTATACATTGAATGATGGGTCAGGAGCCATCATAGATTCACTTACGATCAAACAGTGTGCAAACCGCTTGCACTGGTTTCAATAATCTTATATGATTCCACGTCTTTTTAATAAGAAGACAATCCGATGGAATTGTCCCCCTGTGTCCCGGTAGGGTAGTGGATATCCTAGAAGCCTGCGGAGCTTTTGACCCGGGTTCAAGTCCCGGCCGGGGCGTCGGAACGGAGGGTTATATGCCCTTCGTTTCTTAATTCCTTTTAAAATTGAGACGCGCGTTTTTGATACTATTCTACTACTAATTATATATTAACCATCGTTCCTTGCAGCCCAAGGCATTGAAGAACTAATTACTTATATCGAGAAGCTTTCCGAGAGGCGGAAGAAGTTCCCCCCCAACCGAGCCGGCCTTCCTTCTTTGCCGCGTATAATCTCCTACCTTGAACAATCACAGGTGGCCAGTGCCCGGCCATATAATACCAAACCATCCCTCAGTTTGTTCCTTGCCTTGTTACGCCGCGTTAAACCCTGCCAACTTCGTGTTATATCAAACAATGACCAAAAAAATATATTTAATACAATTAATTAGTTTATAAAAATGCCTAAAAAGCCAAAAAAATCAATGAATCACGAGATTGATCTTCTTATTAGACAATATGAAATTGCATGTAATTTTTTAGAGAGGCGTCATGGGAAAGATGGTTTTCAAGCCTTATCTGAAGAATTTATTATAAAAGATGAGACTGGTTTATTTGGTACATATCCGGAAGATATTGAAGTAAAAAATTGGTATTTCCAAACTTTAGCTTTATTAGATACAATTTTCGGAAAAACCGATAGTTTTTCACGCAGATTCAGAAGAATCGAGGGAGATATTACCATAGATGATAAAGCATTCTTAAATGCGCAATTCAATACACACGCGAGTGGTGACATATTACGAGAAGGAATAAAGCTATTAGAAAAGGCTATACAATATTATGAAGCAAAAGCAGAATATTCCTCCAAAGAAAAAATGGACAAGCCAGTTAAAATAAAAGGTGTCAACATGTCCGTTGATAATGAATTATATGACGTTGCTTTATCATATGCTAGTGAAGATAGAGATTACGTTGAAAAGGTGGCAAATCAATTAAGAAAATCAGATATAAAGTTTTTTTTTGATAAATATGAAGAAGTGGCTTTATGGGGGAAAGAATTACCGATAATCCTCCAAGAAATCTATAAAAAGAGGACAAAAGCCGTTGTAATTTTTCTCTCTAAACAATATTCCGAAAAGGTCTATCCAAGATTTGAATTTCGAGCTGCTCTTGAAAAAGCAATAAAATCGGATAAAGAATTTATTTTACCAGCAAGATTCGATAACACTGAATTGCCAGGATTATCTTCAAGTATCGTTTATATTGATTTAAGAGAGAAAACACCAGAAGAATTTGCTGCTATCATTATTCAAAAAGTAAAAAGTGATGTGCCCCAAATAAAAGAACAAGTCATTGGGATGAAAAAACCCGAATTGTTATCATCGCAATTGCCTCCATCTCGAGTTTTGAGTTTGGGTGGGCATTTGGAATTGACCCCTATTGATAAGTATGTTTTAAAAGTCTCATGCGAAAGGGCATTACAAGACAATGTTCCATTATTTGTAAATACATCCGAAATTCTTACAATATCTCAAAAGGAAGGGTATTCTGACGAAGAAATAAAAGATTCGATAAAATTCCTCGATGAATGCGGTTATATTGAAGCCGAAATCGTTTTAAGTGGCGATATCCCCATGTTCAAAGTACTTCCCGTAACTATAGAAAAATATTGTGACCAATTCATCGAGGGTTATGATGATATGGTCAATTCAGTTGTTTTGAGTATTATTGAAAGGCGAAAATATTCAAATTTTGATATTGCAAATGATACAAAACTCAAATTATCATTAGTAACGCATATTTTGCAATATTTTTCTTCTTTTGGAACAATTAGAACAGTAACTACTTTAGATGGTAAGGTGAAGGTTAATCCGTCATATCTAACCGTGTTAAAACGTTCATTGAAATGATTATCTCGAAAATTGAATTTTAATGCTCCATAGCATTATATGAAGGGAAGATTACTTCCACTTTTCAATTTAAATTTAAATTGGGCTTATTTTATAGCAGAAAAAGAGACTTATCTAAATTATTATTTCAATCCCTAGCCCTTTGGTGCTGTGATTTCTTTCACAAATGTGAGCATGTATCCTAGAATAAGTCCCAATAGAAAAGTAAAAGTAGATCCCTCAATTTTGTCAGTATAGGTTAAAACACTGGCAGAAATGATAATTATTACAACAATAATGACGACAGTATTCACCATTTTTTTATTGAATGTCAGTTCGCTTTCCACCATTTTCTTGTTAAACTCAAACTCACTCTCTTTAATTTTCAACCATTTCTCTGACAATTCACTAATAAGCAATCGTATTGGTTCTGCATTCTTTGCAATCGCATCAATGATAGTATCAATGGATCCGGTATAGGGCTCATCTTCAATGGGTTGAGGATCGATATGCGATATTTTTTCATCATTTTCGTGAGAATTATCCATTATCCTCTCTCTCCTTCTGAAATTATTGTCTGATAATCTTCTTCCGGTATTTCTCGCATTGCCTGGCCCCTGATATGGCCTGACCACATCTTTTTATTGGTGATGAAATGCAATTTTGGAACAAGCGGCTTGAATTCGATTGGTTCTTTGAAAATTTTAATTGGTTTTAATTTAAGTCGAAGGGGAAACACTTCATTCCCAAGTTTTGGAGGCGATGTAAATATTGTTGAAGAATCTTCATACATCGGAGAAATGACCTCAAAAACGCTCGTGATTGCAGGAGGAACTATTTCTTTATTGACCATTTTCTGGCCGACATACATACAGATGGTATCTCCCGGTTTCACATGTTGAATGGTGTTGATGGATCTTTTTGGAACTCCCCATATATTTTTTCGAATTGAGATTTCGGAATTTTCACGATTTGAAATGGCAAGCCACCGGGTCATAAAAGTGAATTATCGTTCTATTTGGATAAGTCTTTTTTCTGTCTACTTCGTTTTTTTACTTTGGCATTGTCCTTTTCTTTCTCCTCCCGTATCCTCTTCAGCAACACACTTGCCGGCTCATACTCCCTCCTCTCCTTTTTCGCCAGTTCCGCCTCGGTGGGCACCAGTTCCCCACGGAATGCCTTTGCAAGGATTGTCTGGGTCAGCCGGTCCGCTCGTTCCTTTCCGGTGGCCACCCGCTGCTCAATGCTGTCAGCGAGGGCGAAGAGAGATTCAACACGGCGAACGATTTCGTGCTGTTCGGGGAGAGGGGGAAGGGGCACCGAGATATTTAATAATTTTGGCTTTCGAATAAATGGTTGGTCAACTCCTTGGAGGTCTTTTTGCAGATTTAAAATAAAAAAAGGGGAGTTTAAAAAAAGATATAAATAGGGCTTTAAATCTTGATTAAAAACATCAAAACGACCAACTCTCTGATATAAAATTGCGGGAGTGTCTGAATTTTTTAAAATCCCGATTTTCAAATTATTTCCGAGAATAGGCCTATTCAAGGCCATTAAAATGTCTCCAGGTTTTAAACACAGATTGGGATATTTTTCCAAATAATTATGAGGTAAATATGCCAGATCGTCCCAGATAATTTTTCCAAATGAAACATTAGCAATTTGCAATAATCTTATTCCATTTTGAGAATATTCGGATTTTTTAAAGGCAAATCCGGATGTTAAATCCGTCAACTTGAATAATTGAGTTATTTGCCAAGTTGCTGGTATTTTAGGGTTGATAATCGTATCATTTTGATCTATCTCAATCTGCGATATTGATTTCTCAAAATTCTCCTCCCGCCACCCCTCCGTCAATCTCCCGCTGCACGCCGCTGCGAGGACCGCCTGCCGGAACGCCTTGAGCAGCCCTGGCACCCTATCGAGTCGCTCCCGGGAAGCATTCACCTGGGTGAGGAGCGCTTCTACCGCACCGACAATGCGGCGCTGTTCGGCGAGGGGTGGGAGGGGAATCGGGGTATTATTTACAAAATCATTGAAGTTTAAATTCCGTATGTTGATTGACTGAGATTGAAATCTGATGAAATCGCCTTTAGAATATGCATATTTTAAACAATAATTCACGAAAGATGAATCTATCTCTGGATTAATTCGAATTTGCCTACAAAAGTTTGAACATATAAGGGGATATTTGGAATTTTTTAAGGTCTCTTGATCTATGATGAGAGATCTACCAACAGGTTGTTCAGGACCTCCACCAGATATTTCCACGACAATATCTCCACATTTCAAGTTTCTCTTAAAGAGGCTATTTTTCTTTATTAATCTCAACGCGGCAGTTTTATCTCTATCCTTCTCCCAATTTTTAAATTCAGTCCCTCTAATTACCTTAACAAGAGCATTTTCGTTGGTGTTTTCTGTTTGGATATCTTTTCCCCATTCGCCACCAAGTGCATGAATGATTATTTCGGATAGAAAAGCGTTTGCCCACCCCTCTGGAAGCTCACTCTTTCCATTCATACCCGTTCTCCAGCATCTCCACGATTGTATTCAGGTCCTCAACCGCCGCTTCCAGTTCATCGATTGCCTCTGTGGCGAGGTCTTCCGGTGCAATGATTTCATCTGCATCGCCAAGTCCCTCGTCCCGGAGCCACTTGAGCGAGTCAATCTTGAAGTCCCTTTCTTTCAGTTCTGTTATATGGAACGAATGCCACCGGTCTTCCTTGGATTGTTGGGGATTCCGTGGAGCCCGTCCATTCGGATCTGAACCATAACATCTCTCAAATTCAGAAAAATGTTCAGGCGTAAGCGGACGCTCCTTCTTCGTGATAGAGGGCACATTTGTCCTCCCGTCATAAACCCATGTCGTCTCGGTTGGTATCCCCTTTGTGAAGAAGATCACATTCGTCTTCGTTCCGGGGGAGTATGGAGAGAAAGTACCATTCGGGAGGCGGAGAACTGTATGGAGGGCACACTGCTTCGTCAGGTCCTCGAATACGTCTCCCGCCTGGTCAGCAAAAAGCACATTGTCAGGAACCACGATGGCCGCTCGGCCTCCTGGCTTGAGGATGGTCATCACATGTTGGACGAAATTGAGCTGCTTGTTGCTCGTCTCGATGAGAAAGTCCTCTCTCCCTGGCGACTGGTTCGCACCCTTTGTCCCGAATGGTGGATTGGTCAAAACCACGTCATACCGGCGTGAGTCCGGCACCTCGTAAATGGAATCACCGAACTGGATCTCCGGATCAAGCCCATGAAGAAAGAGGTTCATCAGTGCCAAACGGCGGGGTCGCTCCACGAAGTCCTTCCCAAAATAGGTGTCGTGCTTTATTCGCAGGGCAAGATCGCGGTCAAATGCCCCGCCTCCGGTCTGCTCCTTCAACCACTCATACGAGCAGATCAGGAATCCCCCTGTCCCACAGGCTGGGTCCATGATAGTAAACTCGCGGTGTGGCCGGGGATCGGGTTTCATGCACCGGACGATGGCTTTAATAAGTATTCGCGGTGTGAAATACTGCCCGGCTCCTTTTTTCCCTTCGCTTGCCGCCTTTTCGAGCAATCCCTCGAAGGCTGCTGCTTTCACATCGATATCAAGGGCAGTCCATTCTGTCTCGTCGATAAGTCCAACCAACTTCTTCAGGCTCACCGGGTTGTGGAACCGGGAAAGAGCACCGGCAAAGACATCCCCAAGGAGGCCCTCCTGCTTTCCCAGCGTCCGGAGCAGCTCGGTGTAATGGTCGGTAAGATCAGTCCCGGACTTCTCTTTCAATGTATCCCACGAGCATCCGGCTGGAAGTTCCAGGCCTTTCTCATGGGCCATCTTGAGAAAGAGGAGATACGTGATCTGCTCGATATAATCCCCATAATCAATACCCTCATGCCGGAGGGTATGGCAAAATCCCCACAACCGCTGTACAATATCGCTCACGCAGCAACCGCCTCATTCAATTCCTGTATTAATGTGGGAAGATCGGGCCCGAATATCTGGCTTGCTCTCCGCAATCCCCCATGATCCATAAAAATGGGGATTATCTCAAAGTCCTCTTCATTGATGGAGAGATTTGCAATTAAATGTTCCCGAATTCTCCCGAGCCATGCTTGTTGTTCAGCCGTGAAGGTCTTCCCTGCCGTTATCCGGTCAAATGCCCGGGCCACCCGCTCCTCTGCGGTAAAGAGCGGCTCCTCCTCTTTTGCCGCATGTTTCACCATGGAGATGATATCCACAAGCGCCTTATGATACCGGACCTGGTGAGCCCTCTGGAGATTCTCCATTGTGAACCGCATTGGGGTCGCAGCCAGCTTTGTTATTAATTCTTTAATGGGATCTGTTCCCCACTCCTTCGGCCGGTTGAGAAGGATGCCGATGGCCTCGATATGATCCGGATTTTCCTTTACGAACCGGGAGAAGGCTACAAGATAGTCCACCGGTTTGTATTCCCTTCCCTCCGCGTCTCTGACCAGCCATTTCGAGGTGACTGTATCCTGCGTGAGTTCATCAACAAAAAATGTCCGGGGTGGACGTGGATACGTATGAAGAAGGTTCTGGAAATCGGGATTTCGGAGAAGCCCCATTGTAGCGGTGAAATCTTCCCGAAGCCTGCGGTCAAGTGAGACCGCGAACCGTCTCACATCACCGTTCTCGATAAAGGCAGCGAAGAGGTCGCGGGCGTCGCCAGACATCTCCTTATCTATCCGGTTCAGCCGCTTCACAAGGATGCGGGTATTATATGCCCGGTCCCGGTTATCCCAGATATCATCAATAATCTGCTCAATCGTTCTCGTCTCCTTGACGGGCGGTTCCGCAGTGACACCAGTAACTTTCTTGAAGTAATCTAGGAGCGATCCACCAAAACAGTCAAAGACTACAAAATGGGATTTGTCGGGAATATTCTCGCCCTTCCGCGTCCCCCGGCCCATCATCTGTTCAAAGAGGATACGGGATTTCACCGTCCGGAGAAAAACGATGTACTCAAGGTCCGGGATATCGACGCCGGTTGAGAGGAGGTCCACCGTGACCGCGATGCCCGGTGTCGGACGGTTCCGGAACTCCCGCAGGTGCTGGAGTGGGCGGTCCACCTTCCCGGTAATCTTCTGGACAAATGAGTCCCCCCGGCCAAAAATATCCCTGGCAAGATCGACAAGCTGGTCAGCGTGGGAGATATGGGGCACATCCTGCTCGGCAAAGATGAGAGTCTTTGGGAACCGGCCGTATCGTTCCTGGTGCTCGTCCGCGTATTTCTTGATCTCTTCGAGAATTTTCCGATTGGAATCCCGCGAGGTAATCTTTTCTTCGATCTCAGCAGTCCCAAATTCACGTTCGTCCTCTAGGACATCAACACGACGGGCTCCAGATTCCGGATCAATGACATCGACCATCTCCCCTTCGTGGAGGAAGATGCCGTTCATCCTCACCCCCGACTCTATGGCGACAACATCGTAATCCACGAGATATCCTTCCCTGACAGCCCGCTCGTATTCATACCGATACACAATATCACGGAAATAGGCGGTTGTGTGAGCTGCTGGTGTGGCGGTTAATCCAATTTTTACTGCATCAAAATGATCGAGGGTGTTCCGCCACACCGAGATCTCCGCGGTAGTATATCCACGGTGACATTCGTCAGCAATGATCACATCGAATGCATGGATGGGAATATCCAGCTTCCCAGCATCCTCGTCGCCGGATTCATCACATGAGGAGAAGACGGAGGAGTGGCCGAAGAGGTTGATAGTCATCCGCTGAATCGTCGAAACATAGACAAATGCATGACCGGGCTGCGGCTTGGTCAGATAGGATTCTGGCATCACCGTGCTATCAAAAGCCTCCCCTTCCTCAAGATCGCCCTGCTGGAACCGCTGACTATAGACCTCGTAGGTCTTGTTGAATTTCAACCCTTGCTCAGTCTCAAATGATGCAAATGCCCGGACCGCCTGGGCAGCAAGGGCACGCCGGTCAACAAGGAAAAGAATGCGTTTTGCAGCCCCTGATTTCATCAGGCGATAGATGAGGTTCACGACAGTGAAGGTCTTCCCTGTCCCCGTGGCCATTGCAATGAGCATGTTACGTTTCTTATCGGCCATTGCGGTTCCCACGGCCGAACATGCTTCACTCTGATAAGGACGCATCCGGGGATTATCCGGAACTTCAGAAAACCGGTGAATGGCAGCATCAAAATCCTGGGTCAAAAAATGCCGCAATGCTGTGGGAGTGTGGAATTTCGAAATCGGCCGTGATCTATTATAGGAATCACGAATGTCGTGGTACCATATCACCTCTCCATTGGTCGAATATAGAAACGGTACATAAAACTCCCGGAAATGCAAAGAGTTCTTCGTGGCTCCCTTGGAATATCGCTCGGCCTGGGTTAATACATTCTGGGGACCAAGAGAAAGTTTCTTTGCCTCGACCACGCCAAGGATGATCCCATCCACACAAAGAGCATAATCCGCAGGCCCATTATCAGTAGGATACTCCTCTATTGCACAATTTTGGTAGGAAGAAAGAGGTTTTCCCTCGTCATATGGAACGACAGTCCAGCCGGCTGCCTCTAATTTTGGATCAATCCGCAGCTTCCTGGTCTTCCTCTCGCTTTTGTATGTCATTCCACCTCACCAGAGAATAGCAGAGTACCTCGTTGGCATATTGAATACAATAGATTCAAAAATAGACTAAATAAATGTAGCCCGAATAAAAATACATTTCAAAATCTTGTCATTGGAGAACATTTGAATTTTCAAGGGACATTTAACGACTAATGAAAGATCCGCCTCAATATTTTTAAGTAATTTATCTCCACTCATCCCCAAGCCCTCAATTGAGGGCAGGAGTATCAGCATGGCATATTTTATCCAGCAGAGCAATGTCAAGTCGGCAACCCGTGAGCTTGCAGTTCCGATTGCGGATGTCGCCACCTTTGCAGGAATCGTCCAGGGCATCCTGGACACCAACCCCTTCGGGTGCATCGCATACGAAACGTCCAGCGGCCCCATGCCGGCCATGGACAAGACCCGAGGTCAATCCAAAAATTTTAACATGTTTTTACCTTCTTGAGTGATATGTATTTTTCCTCGTTTTGTTGAAGGCCGTATTTCTATGAAATTCCATTTCCGTAGGGGTTCTAGGCATTTTCGTTGAAGTGCTAAATAATAAGCGACTTTCTCATTTCTGATTGGCCTCCCTTCCACTTCAGAAAGTGTTAATAAATCACGGTTTTTTAATTCGCGAATTAATTCACTTTTTGTGACGTTTTGAACTTGATTATTGCAGCATTGATCTATAACAGCTAGCATTTTGATCAATTCGTCTGATGGTCTTTCAATCCTATAGTTCGGAAGTTGATGAATCAATCCACAGCCTCTTGACATTTGTGTACCTTCTTCAGGTAATGGCAAGTAGGTATCGGGTTTAGCATAATATGGAATCAAATTGGCTGCAAGGTCTTTGAATATCATACAGGCCATCATTCCGGCAATAGCATGTATCTTTGTCCCCGTTGAGACATTAATAAAAATATGATTTTCCTTCTCTTGTACTACAATCTCCCGAAATGCACGCAGAACATCATATAAGTCACGACTATCAAAGTCGCATCGTTTAATTTCTATCTCGCAATTCTCATTTCGTTGATGAATCTCACTCTCGACCTGCTCAAGATATACCCTTCCCTTATCAAGTTCAGGATCCCTTTCCGTTATTAACCAGACCTTGTCAGCTTCCATCTCAATAACTGGAATGACCACTCGATCAATCTCGAATCCTACAGGAGCAATATGGACTCTCCTTGGATAGCGTATCATCAAAGGCATATCTATAATATCCAAATAGAATTATTTTTCATATTTACATAATTTTCGTTAATAGAAATATAATGATCCTGAAACCATACATAGCTATATGAACGGAGTTCAGTACCAACAGATGGTGAGTCAATGAGGTGAGACCCTGAATAATCCAATAAATACGGAATTTTTTTCCGATACCAATACAATAGCGAAAGAAAAATCAGATTCCCAACAAAGCCAATACAATCTTCCGATATACAGACCTGCTAATCGGCAGCTCATTCCGATTATCAAATTGAATGAACCTAAAACATTCCGGCCATGGGAGAAAGTGGACTGTTTTGGTGTGGTAATAAAGACCCAGCATCTCTTATCGACAGATGGTAAACGCACTAACAGGATCTTTGATCAGATTCAATCTGCTGGAGGTATCCATCCATTCCTCGGATATGAGGGAATCGTCATCTTATCGTCTATCATGCCAGATAAGGCGATTTTTGGATTTTCAGTCGATTCGTATGCAGAAATGATTGACATTATCAGGCCGGATTTTTATCTAACACCGGATGGAGAAACCTATCTCGGAGAGATTGAGATATCAGCCCTTGAAATCAATCGGATTACAAAGGATACAGACCTTCTCATCAAAGAGTGTTCTTATAGCCATCCAATTGGGCTAATCAAAGGCTGTAACTACCAGCAAATCAACAGTCATACAGAACAACTACTGGAACGCGGCATCTCTCGATTTGCATTCCATGCCGGGGATTATCTCTCTCGTGGAACTTCATGTTCAACTGATACGGCGATTCAATTTTCCTATGCTATCCGAAAAAGGGTGCCATGGCTTGGTATATACGGTATAGGGGCAATGAAATCGCTCAGGAATTTTTCTTTTGCAGATGGCTACATTACACAAAGCCATTTCGTCAATCCATTCTATGGCCGTTTCAGGAATTCTGACCGAATGAACGACAGCGTTCAAAAAATATCAAGAGATGATATCATGAATGAATTATTCCATATTAGCCGAGATATTTCGGCAATCGAATTACAATCAACACTTTCACGTTGGTTGTTACCTAATGAATTTGAACAGCCTAATAAACTTAAAAGATTATCCGGATGTGATTTAATTGAAGGGGAAATGTTAAAGGGAGGCATTTAGATGGGCGGAGGTATTAGAGGGATTAGGGAAAAGTACGCAGAAAGACGATATTTTCCTAATACACAACAAGGAAAATCACTCAAAGACTATTACACGCCTGCAAAACCGCGAGTTTTCATCAGTTTCCACATAGATGATGAGAACCAGGTGAACCTATTGCGACATCAGGCAAAAAATTCGAATCAATTGGAATTCACTGATTATTCTGTCAAAGAGCCATTCGATGAGAAATGGAAAACTCAATGTACGGAGAGGATAAAGCGATCTACTGTTGTAGTCGTTGCCATTGGTGAACACACACATCGGCGAGAGGCAGTCGATTGGGAGATTCGAAAAGCGCACGAACTTGGGAAACCAGTAATCGGGATGAGAATTTATAGCGATAAAAATCACAAAATTCCGAAAGCAATGTTAGACCATGGAGATAAAGTCATTCCATGGAAACTTGAGGCTATTCAGTCTGAACTTGAGAGAGTTCAGAAGGATAAGTAGATGGATTCTACAGAGCAGTTGATGCGGCAATATGAACTCATGGTGAATTCGTCTTTACAAGTCACAGTGTGGAGACAAGGTGCAAATAACTTTTTTTTAGCAATTAATTCGGCATTGCTAGCTTTTGCAACATATTTGTATAGTATATCAGTTTTTACCGGAATATTGATTGGAATCGTTGGTGTTGCTATTACAATATTATGGCATAATACAATTGGGTATTATCGATCATTGAACAAGGCAAAATTCTTGGTTATTCAAGAAATCGAAAAACAATTACCAATTTCAATGTTTAAATGTGAGGAAGACCATTTTTCGAAGGAAAAAAGAAAAATTGCAACTTCAATTGAGAGTAAAATTCCGATTCTTTTTGCTATTGCATATATCGTCTTAATAGTTATTTTGATTATAAAGGGGCTCTTTTTTTATGGGATATTTGATACCTCATAGTGATGCGTCTCCTTCAAGAAAAAATTGATAGACCATCGAAGTGTTTTCCGATGCGGTATTTATTAACCAATCTAATTTGCGTTTCAATCACTCTCCCCACAGAAGTCCTGATATTCGCACCACTTACAGGTCTGGAAATCCGGCGTTGGAAAGAACTCTTCTGCACATACAGCGTTGATGAGATTCACTACTCGTTCCTCGAACGCACCGATGGTTTCGGCGGTTGGGATATAATCATAGGTTTTGTTAGGTGAGAGATAATACAATGAAGCCCGGACAGGGAGTTTTCCATACAATTCACGAATAGCGAGACTGTAGAGGTTCATCTGCATATCTTCCTTGATAGTATTCTTTGAGAGTGTTCCGGGCTTTGAACCGGTCTTGAAATCTATCACCGCAATATCGCCTTCAGGTGTTTCTTCGATGCGATCAATAACACCCCTTACTGTCCTTCCTCCAAGCGTGATCTGGAACCTCTTCTCGGCTTCGAGGATGCGATTAGGATTAGCGGACTGCCAGGCAAGGTATGTATCGAGAAGGTCCTCGGCCGTCGCTCGGTCTTTCATCTCATGACTCTTTGATTCATACGCTGCGGTAGACCAGGCAGAATCGAGTAAGGCAAGGGCCATCTCTTTGGTGGGAAGAAGTCCTTCTTTTTGCTTCTTTGAGAGATGTTCAATAACTGTATGAACCGATGAACCTAGATCAAAGAAAGTCCGTGGAATTGAAGGAATTAGGATAACATATTGGAATTTGTACTTGAGGGGGCATCGCTCATAGGTACCTAGGCCTGATGCAGAGAATGTATGCGCTTCTCCAACTAGAGAGGGGGTATATCCTTGTATGAGTGCCTCAATTTCTGCATCGTTCTCGGAAAAGGTGAGGAACGAATCACGATCAAACGAAGAAAGACTCTCTCCTTCTGATAAAAGTCGTAGTTTTTCGAGTGTGACGATGTGCTGAAGAGCAGTCTGAAGATGCAATTGATGAATTGCTCTCTTTGCCTGATATTGAATACTATGTTGATATTGCAACATGGGATTTTCCCCGCGGAGAGTCGGCGTGGATATTATCGCGGGGATCTCTATCTGCTCAATAAGTGATGTGTCTTCCAATGGAAGCTCATCAAGGAATTTTGAATGTTTGGTGGGATTTTTATTATTCCCATACCATTTTGCCCTTGTAAGGTAGAGGTGTTCCTCCGCCCTTGTCATAGCAACGTAAAGGAGACGACGTTCTTCCTGCTCAAAGAGTGCCTTTTCATCATCACCAGTTTTCATTCCTTTTGAGAGGTCATTTGGAACATAGAATTCCTTCGACTGATATCGAAGAGGGAATCTGTTCAATGCAAGATCAACCACAAAGACGACGGGGAACTCCTTCCCTTTACTCTTGTGAACGGTAAGGACTTTCACGGAATCTGCAACATCCGTCTCCCCGACCTCAATAGAGAACCCTGAGAGGAACCGAAGATAGGTGAGGAAGCTATCAACTGTCGCATCCTTTGTGATCTCTTCATATTCACGAGTGATAGTAAGGAATTGGTTGAGAAGGAGGATTTCCTGTCCTGTTTCATCTTCGAGAGCTCGGGCATAAAGGTCCGTCGCATGCATCATGAGATGGTGGACAAGAGTAGTGAGAGGTCCCCGATCTTTCTCCATGATGAGGTCATCAAGAGTACCGAGAATCTCGTTAATCTCAATTGAATAATGTGGTGCTAGGGAGTCAACATTTCGCATCGCCTCGAATACCCCGTCATTATACGGATCTCCAAATGTTAATCTCCGAGCAACCGCATTGATCTTTTGCACCTCGGTTTCGGGTATTCCCGAGATCTTCATGACTCGATTGAGAGGTATCCCTGCTGTGATAGGATTGTTGATGATCTTTAGATATGCCAGGAGGTCGCGTATCACGGGCGCGGAGAAAAACTCCATCTCTCCCACAAATTCCGCGGGAATGCCACGATTTCGGAGCAACTGATAGAATTTCGCACCATCGCTTCTTCTTCGGCAGATGATTGCAAAGTCCTTGTATGTATACGGACGTTCCACTTTCTCCGTGCGTGAAATGAAAGAGGTACCGAGCAATCTCTCAATCTCTCCTACTACATATGAGGCCTCAGTCGTTTCATTCTCACATTGCACTACGTGAACTGGATCTCCCGGCGGATTCTCTGTTAGCAGGCGTTTCTCTCTGCGGTTAGGTGCATGATGCATCAAGGCGAGGGCTAGGGAGAGGATAGTCTGTGTGCTCCGGTAGTTATGAGTGAGCAGGATCTCTTGTGCATCCCGGAAGTGTCGCATGAAATCCTGCATATTGGTAAGATAGGCCCCCCTGAATCGGTAGATAGTCTGGTCGTCATCACCTACCACACAGAGATGGTCCCCGGCCAGCATCTTGATCAACTGCAATTGGGCATAATTGGTATCCTGGAATTCGTCCACAAGGATATGGGTGAACCGCTCCTTATATCGCC
>Ga0272442_10006603_pt1 | contig 15224 bp, 8 predicted proteins | sample SSMForm2O_FD_200262 | JGI IMG/M metagenome (GOLD analysis project Ga0272442, IMG submission 200262) | Marine sediment archaeal communities from Little Sippewissett salt marsh, Falmouth, MA, United States - SSM-Form-2O | ecosystem: Environmental > Aquatic > Marine > Wetlands > Sediment ...
CGGCGGTCCGAGATTTGTCAGCCCGGCAGGCGCATTGTATTCATTGATGAAGGACGTCTGAGTTTTGGCAGTTGGACCGTGTATTACGACGAGGAACGCTGGTGGGACCCTGTTCCGCTTCGGCACGGCAAGGGAACCACCTTTTCCTTCGCGGACAACCACGCCGAGTACCAAAAATGGACGGATCCACGTACCATTGATATTGGCTGGAAGGAGGTCGAAGGCTGGACGGGCGGTGGCTATCATGAGGAGCATCCAGACAATGAAGACCTGCGTTGGGTACAGCGGCATGTCTGGGGGAAGCTCGGCTATTAGCCACGATGGAGACGGCGGATTATGTTTCAGCATTTGGCCCGTCAAGATGCTGGCCAGAAAACGCTCATTCCTGAGGCTACGACTGGTAACTGGTTGCTCCTCACGGAATCTCACGGGGATTATGCTATGGGACGTGCCAAAATACCCGCAAGAAAACGACGCGCCTTTACCCTCATCGAACTGCTGGTGGTCATCGCGGTCATTGCCGTTCTCATGGGAATACTGATGCCGGCCTTGAAAAAGGCACGCGAGGTCGCACGTATGGTCTCGTGCAGCAGTAATCAGCGTCAGGTCATTCTGGGGCTCTTGACTTACGCCCAGATCAACGACCACAAGCTGCCCCCCAGCCCAGGCCTGGACGGATCGGGCTGGCACCGGCCTAATGACCTGAACTTCAGCATCACGTTCTGGTCCAAAGGCTATATTACCGAGGCCGAGGTCGAATCCGTCAAGGACCGTTACCACTATGCCGGACGGTATCTGGGCACCATCCTCGAGAACAGCGAGGTGTTCAACTGTCCGGTATCCAAGATTCGTGACAGCGAGATCTGGCCACCTTATGGTCAGTCCAGGGGAACCTACGGCGAGTTCTATCGTACCGGGCGTTATGCCTCCCTGCCCTGTACGTATTCTCTGCTCTACAGTTTCGATGGCTTCAAATCCGTGGGCGACAGGCCTTTTGACGCGCCCAATCGGACCCTGGACAGAAATACGCTGGTTATCCAGGATACCCTCATGTACCTCAGCAGCAACCCGGATCTGAGTTTTTCCGCGGATCCGGCCAAGTCGGCCTACAGTTACCATAGCAGCCATTCGTTTCGCGGCGCCGTGCACAACAGACCTTATTTCAGCCTGAAGCGACCGAATGCCGATTTCAGTCGTCTTCCCTCAGAGATGACCGGTCTCAAGTTGAACGCCGGATACCTTGATGGCCATGTGGAGAAGTTCAACGCTGCAGAATCGATCCACTTCACCCACAACAACCTGGCGCACAACTGGTTAACGCGGAAGTACAGATAGGAGGGTCGTCATTCCGATTGCCGCACTATGGTGTCTTTCCTGGGCGTAAACGCGGATACCAGTGATATGAGATCATACCTTCTGCTAACAGGGACTCACCAGCGTTGTACATTTAGTGGATGGAGTATTTGCTATGTCGGCGGCAGGTGTACTGCTTATGCGGCTAAATGGGAAATCCCGGATAAAACCGCATAGCTTCACGACGTAATGCAGAGCAATGCTTTCTATTTGGTGACGTATGAATGGCGCAAAGAGCAGGAGAACAATGAATGTCAGGCTTCAATGTCACAAGAACATCGGTGTCTGTATTGATGACAACCATGCTCCTGGTAGGCTCTGCGTCGGCGGATAACCTGGTGGGTGATGTGAACGCCGGCGGAGAAGTGAATACAGACGGCCTGAGGATTTTGGCTGGGCCGTGGCTGGCCCCGCCGACACCGCCTGAGCCCAGTGTGAAGATCAATGAGTTCATGTCGAGTAATTACAGTACCATCGATGACGAGGGCGATTTTGATGATTGGATCGAGATATGCAACGAGGGAAATGAAGCTATTGACATTGGTGGCATGTACCTCACTGACGATCTGGAAGAACCGACTAAGTGGCAAATTCCGGACGACTCCCCATCGGAGACTACTATCGGTCCACAGGGTTACCTTTTGATTTGGGCAGACGGCGTTCCGGAGCAAGGACCGCTGCATGTGGATCTCAGTCTCAAGAAAACCGGGGAGGAGATTGGTCTGTTCGACAGCGACGGCATGACCCTGATGGACAGTATCAGGTATGGTCAGCAGGTAACCGATATTTCTTTGGGTCGCTATCCCAATGCCGGTGATAGCTGGCACTTTTATCGTAGCCCTACTCCGGGGATGGAAAATACGGGTCCGGGTCTCCTGGGGCTGGTGGCCGAGCCGGAATTCAGCGTCCGCCGCGGTTTTTACGAGGAGACTTTTGATGTGGTCCTGACGTGTCCGACTCCCGGTGCAACGATACATTACGCGCTCGACTGCACTGATCCGACAGAATCTTCCACCCCATATACCGGCCCGGTTACAGTCACCGGCACGACATGCCTGCGTGCGGCGGCCTTCAAGACGGACTATTTGTCTTCGGTGGTTGTCACTCATACCTATATTTTTATTGATCACGTCATCGATCACCCCGAGATGGCCAGCGACATAACGCAAGACCCCGTGTGGGGCCCTCAAATACACGACGCCCTACTGGAGATTCCTACCATCTCTCTGGTGACACCTTACACCATCCCTGACGAATCTGATGACCCTGTGGACCTTTATAAGAGTCCACCTGAAGTGCCAGTATCAATCGAAATGATCTTCCCCGACGGCACCAAAGGTTTTCAGGCCAATGCAGGCGCCGAGCGTTTCGGTGGACAATATACTGTGTATCCCAAACAAGCTCTGCGGATAAGCTTCAAGAGCATCTATGGACCAAGTCGGCTCAACTTCGATCTGTTTGGCGATACCCCTTACGGCGGAGATGACGCCGCCGATAGTTTCAATCAGATCATTTTGCGTAACGGAAGCCACGATGCCCTTTGGTACGGCGGTTATCCCCATTCCAAGGGGGTCTATACACGCAACCGCTATTGTTTTGATCGACAAATGGAAATGGGACACCTCTCATTACGAGGGAAATTTGTGCATATGTATCTCAATGGCGTCTATTGGGGACAGTACCATTTGATGGAAAGACCCACCGCCGACTATATGGCTACTTACTTGGGCGGCGACGAAGGAGATTATGATGTTATGAAAGGTCGCAGTGGTATCTTTGTTGCGGAGGGGGACAGTGCGGCCTGGGACTACATGGTTGCCAATACCAACAACTACGAAATCGTACGGGATTATCTGGACATCGATAACTATATCGACTACATGCTCTTGAACTTCTACGGGGGAAATGATCATGACTGGTACCCGCATCACAACTGGGTTGCCGGCCGCAAGCGGGAAGACGGCGGCAAGTTTATGTTCTTTATGTGGGACAATGATTTCCTTATGCGCAGATTGCACGGCAATGCTGTCGATAACGGCGGACCGGGCAATATGTTGAAATCATTAGTACAGCACGAAGAATTCAAAATACGGCTTGCAGATCGTGCCCAGAAACACTTCTTCGATGATGGGATGCTTACTCCTGCTCGCGTTCAGGCCGACTTTACTGAATTGACTGATCGCATAGCCAGAACCATTATCCCCGAATGTGCCCGATGGTCGCAGGAGGGATCCGGGGGAGCCTACACTCCCGATTCCTTACAACCATACGTTGACTGGATTACGTTCGATCACGGCAATGTTCGAACTGATATCGTTGTTCAGCAGATGCGTGCTGCGGGCCTTTTCCCCAGTATCAACGCCCCCTCTTTCAATCAGCACGGTGGCGCGGTTCCTTCGGGGTTTAATCTGCAGATAACGGCGCCTGCCGGCACGGTTTTCTATACGCTTGACGATAGCGATCCGCGTATCTTTTCTGGTGGGGGCGGTTCGTCAACGGTCACTCCACTGCTGGACGAGGATGCCGCCAAGACGGTGCTTATTCCCACCGAAACCGATCCCGAAGATGACGCGTGGAGAAGCGATTATGGTTTCGATGATGACATGTGGATTAGCGGCAACGGCGGAGTGGGTTACGAAACAGGTTCAGGATACGAGAATTATATCGACATCGATGTCAAAAGGCCTATGGATGAAGTGAATCGCTCCTGTTATATCCGCATTCCTTTCACGTTTGCCGGGGATCCCGGCGATTTCAACTATATGACGCTGAAGCTGCGTTATGATGACGGCTTTATCGCCTACCTTAATGGTACACGGGTGACGGAGATCAACTTCTCCGGAGAACCACAGTGGGACTCCGAGGCCGATACCTACCGCGAGGCGGCGGCTGAGTTTGACAACTTCGATATCAGCACCCATCTGGGCGAGTTGCGGAGGGGCAATAATCTGCTGGCTATCCACGGTCTCAACGACGCATTGGGCAGCTCCGATTTTCTGATGTGTATCGAGTTGGAAGCCGGCGAGAACATACCTGGCGATGTTTCCGATAGTGCGCTCGAATATACCGGTCCCATCAATCTTGCCGAAAGCGCGCGTCTCAAGGCCCGGGCGCTGAGCGGTCTTACATGGAGTGCGTTGAATGAGGCTGTTTTTGCCGTGGGGCCGGTGGTTGAGAATCTGCGCATTACCGAGATCATGTACAATCCGCCGGATCCCAATGCTGAATTTGTTGAACTACAGAACATAGGCCAAGACTCCATTAACCTCAATCTGGTCCGTTTTGCTGATGGCATCAGGTTCACCTTCCCTTCCATCGATCTGGCGCCGCAAGCGCACGTTTTAGTGGTCAGGGATGTCGATGCCTTTGAAGCCCAATATGGCCCGGTCCTGCCGGTTGCGGGGCAGTACCAAGGCGCCCTCAGCAATCAAGGCGAGCATATAAAACTCGTAGACGCTGTTGATCGGGTCATTCATGATTTTGACTATGACGACAAGTGGTACGAACGTACTGATGGTGATGGTTTCTCTTTGGTTTTGACATGGCCAGCTTCGTCTGATCCGACCCAATGGGGTGACCAGAACCGCTGGAGTCCAAGTCCCACCCTAAATGGATCGCCTGGTGAATAGAGGGCGAAAGGGGTGGGGTCTAATTCCTGCCATTGGCCAAAGTGACGAGTTGTCGTATTGAAAACACTTTTTATCGCTTCAAAAGGATCGTTTGGGGATGACCGAGATCAAAGCATGATGAAGCTCTGAAACGTGAAGCTTTGATAACGAAAAGTAGGGATATAGAAGTGATGTAAGTGGTGTAAAAAGCAGGAGAATGATGAGTCTGGCGAGGAGTTTCAAGTTGCTTGCTCCCGGATATTCCCATGGTCATCGATCCCTTTGAGACCAAGAAGCGGTATCGTAAACGCCCGGCCCTGTTCGGGCGGCTTTGTGTGCAGCAGGTCAAGCCATACGGTTCCGTGGAAGATGTGCGAAATACGGTCAAGAAACTTATCACCGAATTGGGCCAGGGCGAGGGAATATCCTGGCGCCGGCACGTCACTTGACAATATCAACGCATTGTATGAAGCTACGATGGTGCAATTTGGCACCTAAAAAGACAAAGGAATCTCATGATGAGAACAGTCACATTATCATACCTGTTCATAATCCTTGTAATTGGCACATCTATGGGTCAGACTGCTGAGCCTGCTGCAGCGAGTGACAAGGCCGTGTATCCCGGCGCAGATGAACGAACGCCATCCTATTCGCAGTACTTTTCATGGATAAACAACACCAACGAGGGGAGCACGGAAGCGCAGACCCTGGTCAATCTGGACTTCTTCAAGTGGCTACACGATGAATATGGCATGGTGCTGGACATCTATGTGATCAGCGCCGGCGCCATAGACAAGGCAGGCAGGTACGGGAAGATGGATTCGGAGGCATTCAGGCGCCAGTTTCCCAATGGCTTTGGCCCCATTTACGAAAAGGCAAAGGCCATGGGCACGCGCCTGGGCACCTGGGGTGGTCCGGACGGATTCGGCAATACGCCTGAAGAGGAACAGGCGCGCATCGACATGATGGTCAAGCTCTGTCGTGACTATGAGTTCATCCTGCTGAAGTTCGACGGTGTGGTCGGCGGCCTGCGTCCTGAGAAGCAGGATGCGTTTGTGCGTATGATGACCGAGTGTCGCAAATACTCGCCCGACCTGATCCTTCTGAACCACCGGCTCAATCTTGGCAAAGGTCTCCCACACGCAACCACGTATCTCCTGGGCGGAGCGGAGACCTATATCGACGTGCACATGTGCAACAACCAAACGGCGCCGCACCATCGGGCCGGCGCCATTTCTCGCCGGGTGGTTCCGGACCTGGTCAGATTGACAGAGGACCACGGCGTGTGCATCTCATCGTGCCTGGACTATTGGGAGGACGATCTGATCCTGCAGGCATTCAACAGGAATCTCATTCTGGCGCCGCAGTTGTACGGCAATCCATGGTTCTTGCGTGACGATGAGTTCCCCAAGCTGGCCCGGATATTCAACCTCGCCAGACGGTACCGTGATATCCTGGTGGACGGCATGGTCTTACCCGAAGTCAGCTACGGCGAAAAGGCCGTTGCTCGCGGTGATGGCTCAACTCGACTGATCACGCTAAGAAATCTCAGCTGGGAGCCGATCGGGTGCAAGATTAGACTCGACGAAGAGATCGGTTTGGCTGCGGAAGGCATTGTTGAACTTCGCCAGTATCATCCAGGCGAGAGGGTGATTGGGACATTTGCAAAGGGCAGCATTGTCGATGTCGAGGTTTTGCCGTTCAGGACGTGTCTCTTAAAGGCAACAACGAAGAAAGATGAGTTTGGTTTCAAGGGATGCGATTACGAAGTGTGTCGCGATATTCCCGGTAAACCTGTGGTGGTTAAGCTTCTGGGTATGCCTGGTGAAAAACGAAAAATTGAGTTGGTGCCAGGTAATAGAAAATTCAAAAGAATCGAGACATACGGTATTAGCTATCATGAACTTATCGAAGGCAAGAGCGTCGAGATTTCTTTTTCCGGTAAACCGCTTACGGAAGAGTACCATCGTAAGCTCGGTGATTTGACGGACTGCAAAGTACCCGCCGACGCTGAGGCCCTTTATGAAGCTACTTGTTTCGCCGCAAATAACAATGCCCTTGAGGTTCGATCGCTTCAGCGTTCCGGGCCTTCTCATGTGCCGCAGGTTCAAAAGGCAAGAGAGGCTTTCCTGAAGCAGCCGCTCTTTGGCGACCGCGGCCTCTGGGACGGGAACCTGTTTGACGGCAATGACGACACGGCGTTTTACACGGCACGCCGGGTGGGCATGGCACCGCTCGCTGGCGGTTCGCTGCGCATTGACCTGGGCGAATTGATCCGCCTCGACACCCTGATTGTCAGGACCGGCAGTGAATATGCGCTCCAGCCGTTCAAGTACGATGAGACCATCCGGGCCCAGGTATCGAGCGATCTGAAACACTGGACGCCGATGTCCCTGGTGGCGGACAAGGAGATCATCATGGACCTGGATCCGGAAACAAAGCTGCGCTACATCCGCTTCAACGGAACACCGGACAAGATCATCGAAATCGAAGGGTACCTCAATGGCAGAAAGCTCGACCGGTCTACATGGCGTGCGTCCACGCTGTTTGCCCGCTATTCGCGCGTCGGTGCACGCAAGGCATGGCAGCATTCGTTTACGCTCAACGAGATCCCCAGAGGCAGCTATCTGGCCATTGCACTCAACGGCGAGCACGGCCTGGAGGGGGCATACGCTGCGATCCGCGTGAACGGCAAACCGGTGGGCGCGCCGGACAGAAGTGTGTCATATCCTTCAAATACCTGGGAATATCCGGCCCGCAAGCGCACATCGAATTACACCTACTATGTCCCACTCACGGAGGATATGAAAGGCGCGACCATCGATGCCGTGGTGCTGGGCTTGCGAAGCGGTTGCGACAAATTCAAGCCCGAGGTATGGATCACTGCATATCCGGCGCCGTTCAACGAACGGTGGCTGACATTGACTGAAGAATAGCGTGTTATCTGGTCAATCCCAGTACAAACGTAAGAAAAGAGAAGCAGATAATGAATAAGAGAAGAACGATCGTCAGTGTGTGGTTGTGGATGTCGCTTGGGTTCACGGCGGTTGACGGTGCGCTTGCCCAAAGGAAGATGCCGGAAATCCCTGATTTTACTCAGGGCGGTCAAAAGGACGATCGTCATGATTGGAACCTGGGACCGACCGGGGCCAGGGGCTGGATCTGGGGCTGGAAACTGGAAACCACCTACAGTCGCCAGATCCTGATTACAGAAGTGGACGAAGGCTCGCCAGCCCATGGCAGGCTGCAAGTCCGTGACGTCATCCTTGGCGTTGGTGGTAAACCCTTTGACAGCGATGCCCGGAAAGCCTTTGGTAACGCAATCACCGAAGCTGAAAAGACCGAAAACAGGGGCATCCTGAAGCTGCTCGTCTGGCGAAATGGCCAGGCCATGACGGTTACACTGAGACTGCGGATTTTGGGCAGCTATAGCGATACGTCACCATATAACTGTTCCAAGTCGCAAAAGATCCTTGACGCAGGCTGCAAGCACATTGCCGCCAACATGAAGGGAGGCATCCAGGGTACCATCAACGCACTGGCACTTTTGGCATCCGAGAAAAAGGAATATTCGCAGATCGTCAGGGACTTTGCGCATGAGATAGCACCGCCGGACCTGAAGCTTTCCATTGCTACCAAGAAGGGTATGCCTGCGTGGACCTGGGGGTATAACAATATTTTCCTGACTGAATACTATCTTGCCACTGGCGACAGGTATGTGTTGCCGGCGATCAAGGAGTATTCGGTCAAGTTGAGCATGGGGCAGAGCTTTGTTGGTACGTGGGGCCACGGTATGGCGTGGCTGGACATTAACGGCGGGAAAATGCATGGTTCGCTCGGCGGGTATGGCGCCATGAATCAGCCCGGCCTGACGTGTCATATGTCGCTGGTGCTGGCTAAAAAATGCGGCATAGAACACCCAGAGATCGACAGGGCGATCGACAAAGCGAACAGGTATTTCAGCTTCTACATCAGCAAGGGATCCATCCCATATGGCGACCATCGGCCGGGCTGGCAATGGCATGACGACAATGGCAAGGATTCCAGCGGCACGATCATGTTTGACCTTCAGGGCATGGATGAAGGGGCGAGGTTTTTCTCCAGGATGACCGTGGCTTCCTATGGTGAACGTGAGCAGGGCCATACAGGCAACTATTTCAGTTACCTCTGGGGACCGCTCGGCGCAAACCGTGCCGGGCCGAAGGCAGTAGCCGCCTTTCTAAAGGAGCAGCGCTGGTTCTATGACCTGGCGCGCAGGTGGGATGGCAGTTTTGTATACCAGGGCGGTGCCGCCAGTGAGGATTCTTACAAGGGTTGGGACTGTACCGGGGAATTTATCCTGCCTGCGACGCTGCCTCTCAAGAGGCTCTATGTAACTGGCAAGGGCACGCACAAGGCCGTTGAACTGACAGGCACTGAACTTGCCTGTGTGATCGAGGCGGGCAGGGGCTACACGATCTGGGGCAAGGGCCTGGAAATCTATGAAGCGAAGACTATCGATGAATTGCTCACGTGTTTGCGCAGTTGGTCGCCTGCAGTCAGACACCGGGCGTCTGTGGTGCTGGCCGGCAAAAATGCGGATGTGGTCCCTGAACTGATCAAAATGCTTGGTGACCCCGATCTTTCTGCACGCTATGGTGCTTGCCAGGCCATTACCGAGTTGAAAAGCAAGGGAGCACCGGCAGTGGACGCCCTTATCGAGCTGCTCAGGCATGACGATGTGTGGCTGCGTATCCAGAGCTGTTATGCTTTGGCCGGTATAGGTCAGCCTGCGCGCAGGGCCGTACCGGAAATGCTCAAGCTGGCCGTGCGCACGGACGAGCAGGACCCGAGACAGTTTACACAAAGGTTCCTCGCGTTCACACTGTTCTACCCGGGCGGGGCGCTGGGCAATCCGGGGCTCCTTTCGCGCGACCTCAAGGGCGTGGATCTTGATCTGCTGTATCCGGCAGCCAGGATGATGCTTCGCAATGACGACGGACGCGCACGCTCTGCAGTGGGATCGATCTACAAGAACCTGACCATCGAACAACTCGCCCCGATATTGCCCGAGATTCTGGAAGCCATAGAGGTTCCGTCCCCGAGCGGCATCATGTTCGCCAGCGGAATCCGGCTGCAAGGTCTCGATCTTCTGGCCAGGCACAAGATCAAAGAAGGGCTTCCCATGTGTCTCAAGACCATGGAAATTCACAAGTGGGGCAAGAAGAACCGCGTCAATTCCTGTCTGAAGACGCTGCGGAGCTATGGTCCTGCAGCAGCCAGGACGATCTTGCCGGAACTGAGGGAACTGGAAAAAGACATGTTGAATCATTCAGAGGCAAAGAGCGTCCTGAAGGATGCTGTCACACAGATTCGCGAAATCATCGAAGAGGCTGAAAAGGCCACGGGCAAACCGGATTTCGTTCCGTTGAGAGACGTCATGAACAAACCAGGATAAGAAAGGCCAACCAGAGAAAATGAATAGAAAAAGAACGATCGCCAGCACGTGTGTGTGGATGTTGCTTGGGGCTGTGGTAGCTGACTGCTCACTCGCCCAAGATAAGATACCGGAGATTCCCGGGCTCACTGCTAAGGGCAAGAAGTGGATGCCAGAGATTCCTGATTTTACCCGGGGCGGGAAAAAGAACGATAAGCACGATTGGAACCTCGGGCCTACGGGCGCGCGCGGTTGGATGTGGGGGATGCGTCTGCGTACCGATTATGCACGTCAGATCCTCATCACCAAGGTGGATCCCGGTTCGCCGGCTGACGGCATTCTCCAGGTCGATGACGTGATCCTGGGCATTGACGGCAGGAAGTTCGACAGCGATGCACGTATCGCTCTTGGCAAAGCCATCACCGAAGCGGAGAAGGCCGAAAACGGCGGACTGCTGAAACTGATGCGCTGGCGCAACGGAAGAACCGAAGACGTCACGCTTCAGCTCAAGGTCATGGGAACGTACGGTCCCATGGCCCCGATGGATTGCCCCAAGTCGCAAAGAATCCTGGATAACGCGTGCAGGTACATAGAGAAGAACGGTATCGGCAGAGGCATCACCGGCCATGTCAATGCCCTGGGTCTGTTAGCCAGTGGTCGAGCCAAATACCTTCCCATGGTGCGCGAGTACACGCATCAGATCGAGGTCAAGGACGCCTATGAAATGTCTTCGTGGAACATGAGCTACATGAACATCTTCCTCTCGGAATACTACCTCCTGACCGGGGACAAGGCGGTCTTGCCCAAGATCCGCGAGATGGCGTTGTACCTGGCCAACGGCCAGAGCCGGGTCGGAACGTGGGGACACAACAATGCCGGTCCCGATGGGATTCTCAGAGGGTATGGTGCGATGTGCCAGCCCACTCTTTCGTGCGCGGTGTCTCTGGTGCTGAATCAGAAGTGCGGGATCGACGAGCCCGTCGTGGAGCAGGCGATTCGCAGGGCGGAGATCTTCTTCCTGCATTTCGTGGACAAGGGCAACATCCCGTATGGCGATCACTCTCCTCGCGAGGTGCACGACAGCAACGGGAGGAATTCACTGGCGGTCATTCTGTTCGATCTGCTGGACAATCCGGACGCGTACTGGTTCTATGCCCGCATGACGGTCGCGTCGTACGGGGAGCGCGAGGAGGGACATACAGGCAACTTCTGGGGCTTCCTTTGGGGGCCGCTGGGCGCCATGCGTGCGGGCCCGGAGGCAGCCGCGGCCTTCATCAAAGAGCTCGAGTGGTTCTTCGACCTCGAGCGTCGCTGGGATGGCGGTTTTACATACCAGGGCGGCGCCAACATGTCTGGGGCCGAACACACCACCCCCGGATGGGACACGACAGGCGCCCGCATTCTGATGTATGCCATGTCCCTGCAGAAACTTCACATCACCGGCAAAGGCCTGCAGGCAGAAAAGGCCCTGACGGGCAAAGAGCTGGAAGATACGTTGCTTGCCGGACGGGATTACAATACGTGGTTCAGAGAGGGATACATCGACGCGGACACGTACGACGCGTTATCGAGCGATGAATTGCTTAAGCGATTGAATACCTGGTCACCACCGATGCGGATACGCGCAGCAAAAGCGCTGGCCAAAAAGCCGGGTGGTTTCATTGGTCCGCTGAAGAAGATGCTGGCGAGCAAAAACCGCGACACGATCCTGGGTGGCATATACGGCCTTGAGTATCAGAAACAAAAGGCCGAACCTGCCATTGATGCACTGGTGGGGCTGCTCACGCACGACGACGTGTGGGTCAGGTTCAGGGCCGGCTGTGCCCTGTGCGGCATTGGAAAGGCTGCCAGAGACAAGGCCGTGCCGGTCATGCTCAAGATGGCCACACGGACGTTTGTCGACGATCCGCGCGAGATGAATCAGCGGTATATCAGCTATGTGCTGTGGGGAGGCGGGGTCAACGGCGCACCCTACGGCCTGCTGCAACGGGACATGGAGGGCGTGGACCATGACCTGCTGGTGCCTGCGATCAAGAAGATGATCCGGAACGAGGACGGTCTTACACGTAGTTTTGTGGCACGTGCAATTCGTATGATGAGTTTTGAAGAACTTACCCCATTATGGCCGGATGTGGTTTATGGTTTGCAGAACCCTGCGCCCAGCGGGATTATGTTTAATGCCGACATTCGCGAGACCTGTATGAACGTGCTGGTAAAGTATCGTTTCAAGGAAGCGGTACCCTATATCGCCGAATACGTACGCACCATGAAGCAGCACGGGTCGGAGAATCGAATATACCGTGTCATGGATACACTCAAGAGCTACGGCGCTGCGGCAAAACCGGCATTGCCGGGACTCTACGAGGCACGAACGTATTACCAGGAAAATCTCGGACCGGGCAAACCACTCGACTTTCCTCAGTGGGCCCTGGACAAGTTTATGAAAGGATTGAACGAGGGCATAAAGGCCATTGAAGAGGCCACGGAAACGCCCACGGACCTGCGCACCATCCAGGATTATATGCAAGAGGGTGCCGGCCAGAGGACGCACCTGGACCTGTCGTTGTTGAATGCGACTCGCCATTCAATGGCGATCGCGTTTCGGCATTTTTGTGGTTCCCAACAGCCAAACGGTTCCTGGAAACACGATCCGGCCATTACCGCGCTTGTGCTCTACAGTCTCATGCTGGAGCCGCAATACACTCCGAATGACCAAACTGCCGAGGCGATCAGGAAAGGATATGCCTTTCTGGAGAGATTTGTTAAACCGAACGGCGGCATCTACCATGAACACTACCGCAACTATTCAACGGCTGTTGGGTTAATGGCCTTTGCTGCGGCCGGCAAATCGGAATACCAGTCGGTCATCGACAATGCCCGCAAGTACCTGATCAGGTTCCAGTTGGACGAAGGCGAAGACATTTCACCTGCACATGCGTATTATGGAGGCATTGGCTACGGCGGCGACGATCGTCCTGATTTGTCCAATCTTCAACTGGCCCTGGAGGCCATAAAAACGGCGGAGGAATTTGCAGCCACGTCCGATGGCATATTGAAACGTCCGCATCCCGCTGAGCCGGTCTTGAAAAGCAAGACATTGGCGTCCCACTGGCAGAAGGCCCTGGTGTTTCTGAGTCGGACTCAGAATATTGAATCAATCAACGATATGGACTACGCCGCTGGTGACGGTGGCTTCATCTATGAAACCGGTCATTACAAGCCGGAACGGAGCATTTCTTACGGCTCCATGACCTACGCCGGACTCAAGAGTCTGCTGTATGCCGGCATCGACAAGAATGATATTCGAGTCAGAAAGGCATACGCCTGGATTTGCAGCCATTACAGCGTTGAAGAGAATCCAAATTTCGGAACCTCTTCACTGTACTATTATTTCATGACCGCCGCAAAATGCCTGAAGACCTTTGGCCAAGATACGATTTTGGACAGCAAGGGCAACAGGCATGACTGGCGAGAAGACTTCCTCAATAAGATCATCTCCCTGCAGCACGAAGAGGGCTACTGGGTCAATGCTGACGGGCGATACCAGGAAAATGTCAAGGATTTGGCCACCGCGTATTCTGTGATCGCCATGAAACATGCGCTGCAAACCTATTAGGCCTGTGCCACAGGCAAACATGTGCTCTACGAATGATAAGACAACTGGTTGCTGCTGCTGGAGGTGAAATGAGCATAGAGGTCAGAGGAGGCAAGACCGAGATCCCCGCCGCAAGGACGGCTTTTACCTTGATCGAGCTGTTGGTGGTGATTTCGATCATCGGTTTGTTGATGTCCATAATGATGCCGAGTTTGGCCAAGGTCAGGGAACAGGCACGCAGGGCGGTTTGTGCAAGCCGTATCCGGCAGTTTGTATTCGGTTGCCATACATACGCCAGCAGTCGCGATGATCTCTTGCCGGGCGGCCACAGTGACGATCAGCTTGCACACAATGAAGTGACGATCATGCTGGCAGAAGAAACTCGAAATGAACTGGTGGCATTGATCGATGATGAACGGATACTGGAGTGTCCGTCTCTGACCAGACCTTTTGCAGAGCCGGGCGGCTGGTTTATCCCGGGCAATGGGTATCTGATCGGGTACAATTATCTCGGCGGTCATCGCGCAACACCTTGGGCGCCGGCCGCGGATAGTACGATTGATCCGAATGAGTATGACGCGTGGGTATCACCCCAGAAGGCCAGTGCCAAGGGGAATTTGGCCTTGGTGACCGAACTGAATACATGGTCGACCTACGAGTATAACCTTTATACCTTTGCCCCGCACGGCGCCCGGGGCGCGATCACCGAGGGCGGTGACAGCCGCAACAGCAGTGCCGGCGGCATGCGTTCGGATGAACTGGGAGCGATCGGGGGAAACCAGGGAGCACTGGATGGTTCGGTCGTCTGGAAACATATCGAAGAGATGAAGCTCAGACGCGCGACATATCCGTTTACGAGTTGTTATGCACTATGGTGAAAAGGATGAAATGTATGCCAATGTCAGTCGCACCGGGGACATGAAGGGCATGAGGATTGATACGATTCTCTTGAGACTGAAAAATGATCTGTGGCAGGAGAGACGGAAAGGTTTCAAAAATGCGTTGGAGTCCAGTTTTATCATGTTTTTTGTTGGCTTTGTTTTCTTGCGGAATTGTCCATGCTCAGGACAGACCTGCGAAAATGCCTCGTGAGGACGTTGTTCGGGTTCCGGCTATTGGGGAAGGTCTGTGCGTCAGCAACGTTTTCCAGACAAATATGGTTATTCAGCGGAACGAACCCGTCAACATATGGGGTTGGGCGGATTCCGGCGAGAAAGTCACGGTCTCGTTTGCAGGCCAGACCGCCGAGGCC
>Ga0272442_10006605_pt1 | contig 15223 bp, 8 predicted proteins | sample SSMForm2O_FD_200262 | JGI IMG/M metagenome (GOLD analysis project Ga0272442, IMG submission 200262) | Marine sediment archaeal communities from Little Sippewissett salt marsh, Falmouth, MA, United States - SSM-Form-2O | ecosystem: Environmental > Aquatic > Marine > Wetlands > Sediment ...
GCTCGTGTCTACGGACTTGCCGTCACGGTTTTGCCCGCGCAATTGCGGCCAATCCGCAGCCAGACTGCTGCAAGCCACTACCATTAAAACTACTGATATCAGCGTTACTTTAACCTTCATTTAGCTCACTCCTAACAAATTATTATCTGGAACTTCCCATTTAAACGCTTAACAAGCTTGATTATCGATTATGTACGACATCAACAATCTTTTCAATATCCATCAGACTATTACTTTTTTGCACGAAGCCATCTGGGAAATCCGCGGTAAAATCATTTCTTAAATTTCGTACAAGATTCGCAGCTTCTTTCAACTCAGCGGTACTTCAGGTGGGTCAACAAACTCTGCACACTCTCTGTGTTACCTTCTGAATGTGAAAGACGTTTGGAGAATCCGTTTTATTTCATAGTTAAATCAAATTCTTACCATTCTATTTAAGGGGTATACTTCAGGAAGTGTCGTTTGCCTTGCAGGATCGGAAGTACGGTGTTGGACTACTTTTCGTAACTCACTGTATCGGCGTCTCTTACAAAATTCCCCGCGTAGGGCTCGAACCTACAACCTTAGCGGTTAACAGGAATTGGATTGAATGTTTGTCTCAGGAAGTTAGGCCGTAGGGCTCGATCAGTCTTCTGTGGCCCTTAAAGTGGTACTGGCACTGGTCCGGCGGGGTGCCGAGGACTTCGATCTTCGATAAGTCACCCTGGCCCATTCCGGCTTCGGCCATGCTCGTCAGATACATGATCTGGGTCGGATCGAATCCCATCAGCTTGGTCGCCAACGTGTCCATCGCTAATGGATCGAGGCTGGCCAGCGCCATTCTCGTATCGACAGGTGTGCCGCTGCCTGGGCCGTTGCCTTCCATCGCCTCGAAGCCGTCAATGACGCCGAGATCGGGATAAATCTCCTGGGCCAGATGGAACATGTTGTAGTTGAGCAGCGACTTGCGGGAGAAGTTGTACTCAGAGTGCATCAGGCGCTTATCGTTCGTTTTATAGTCGTTCAGCGGCGCGCCGAGCAGCACGTTCTTGAGCGACAAGGTCGTCACGACGCGGTCGTGGGTCTTCATCTTGGCCGCGGAGATAATGTACACGTCCGGGTCCAGGAACGTCGAGATGATCCGAATCGGAGTCGGCCGGTGCCCTCTGCCGAACACGTACCGGTATTGCCACGGCTGCTTATTGAGGTCCACCAGCTTAACATTATATTCCTTCTCAAGCGGTAGATAGCCATAGTTCTCGTATCCATGAAATGTGCCTTGCCGGGAGATCGTAGATTCACCGATGGTGATCTGCCTGGTGTGGTGGGGCTTGAGGAAATCCAGAATTCCCCGGACCGCATCGACGTGTGTGGCGGCGAGCTGACGCGTTGTGATCACAAAGTTCGGTTTAATAAGAATCTTTTTCTCACCGATGGAAGCAATCACCTCATCTTCGATTTTCTTCAGCGCCTGATAGACGTTGTCCCGGCAATCGTTGCCCTTGACTAAGCAGACTTTCGCCGGCCCCGGCGCAGACCTGAACAGACCATTCTTCTTGACCCATCGACTGCCCGGCGCTGCAAGAGATACAGCCGGACCCAATAACTTGCCTCCAAGCCCAAGGCCCAAAGCCCCTAATCCAAAACCCTTCAGCACTTCACGCCGATTCAATCGCTCGTTCACCCTTGCCATAGCCGTTCCTTTCACAGTCCAAGAACAATCTTAAACCGGATTATACCCGATCAAATTTCATCTGTCGAGAGGGCAAATTCGATTCACGGTTTCAGTGTTTTGCAATAAACATACTTCATGAGGTTATTGCATATCACGGATGCGAACTTCGATGCCCTTCGCGTCCTTCAATAGATCAACGAGCTTGTTAGGGTTGGTCCGTCCATAGTGATAGGGGTAAAGAATCTTCGGCTTAAAGGCTTTGGCCGCATCGGCGACCATCTCCGGTGTCATCGTATAAGGTACATTCATCGGCAAGAACGCAACGTCGATATTCCCAAGTCGTTTCATCTCGGGCGTATTCTCGGTGTCGCCGGCCACATAGACTCTTTTATCGCCGAACGTGATGATATAACCATTACCCCGGCCTTTCGGATGGTAGGGCGTCGAGCCGCTACGCACATGGACGATATTGTACGCCGACACAGCTTCGATTTTCAGACCCTGAACGGTTGTAACATCGCCATTGCGCACCACCATGCCGCCGTCCACCCTTTCAGCGCATGCCTCGGTCAAAACCACATCGGTCCCGGCCTTTCGGAGCAGCTTGATCACCTTTGGATCAAGATGATCGCCGTGCTCGTGTGTAATGAGGATCAGATCCGCTTTGGGCATGTCGGTGTAATCCGCTTCTCTACTCACAGGATCTACATGGATGATCTTACTATTGAAATCGAACATCAGCGTGCCGTGACCGATGAAGATGATGGTTAGGTCCCCGGCGCTGGTTTTGATTGTGTCCTGCTCGAATTGGGATTCCGGTCCGGCCTGCCTTCGTCCAACACCCTGAACGCGCATCCGGACGGCGTAGAGCGAGGTCCGTGCCGTGACAAAGAGCGTTTTGCCGTCCTTGCCGCCAAAGGCGACATTGGCCGGGCGTTCGGGGATTTCAATCTCCTCGATTCTCCGGCCGTCCTTGTTATAGACCGCCACGACGCCGGCGGTCAGATAGACGTTGCCTTCGTTGTCGATGGTCATGCCGTCCGAACCTTCCGGAGCGAAAAGCCTCTTGTTCGTGAGTGTCCCATCCGCGTTGATTGTGTAAACATACGTTTTGCGGTCGCCGGGATCGGTGACATAGAGCGTCTTGCCATCGGGCGTGCCGATCAGGCCGTTCGGCCGGACCATATCCTCGATCACGCGCATAAGTTTCTTGCGGTTGGGCGAGAGGTAATAGACATGCTCTCCATCCTGTTCCATCCCGTCCCTATTGCCGTAGCGTGGATCGGTGAAATAGACACCGCCTTTCGGATCGATCCAGAGGTCGTTCAGGCTGTTGAACCGTTTACCCTGATACCGATCAGCCAGGACCGTTACCTTGCCTTTCGGATCGATGGAGACCAGCCGTCGGCCGCCCCCTTCGCAAGCCAAGAGATGCCCCTCGTCGTCGAAGTAAAGACCATTAGCCCCGCCGGAATTCTCACGGAAAGTCGAAAGCCTACCGTCCAGCGACCATTTATGAATGCGATTATTGGGAATATCCGAAAAATAGACATTGCCCTGCACATCCGCTGCCGGGCCTTCAGTGAACTGAAACCCCCCGGCGAGCTTTTGCACCTTCGCATCCTCAGCCACAACAGACGCCTTTGCAACACCATATCCCGTGAATACCACGAGCAACAGTAACATGCTCAAGCTATAACTTTTCCTGTTCATGGGAAGCTCCTTTCATTTTCGAGACCGGCATTCTGATTTCATACTTCATCAATACCAAATTATACCCGCTTGGCCATCATTTGCTATCCTTAGCCATTGGATTTGACGTGATCTTTACCTTGGCCAGATAAATGCTCGTTTTGCCTTCGTGGCTGGAGTAGTAGCTAAGATAAAGCATGTCGTTATGCCAAACCATGCCTGGATAGCTGGTATCGCCGCCGCTGGGTAGTTTTGTCAATTTGGTCATCGTGCCTTTTTCAACATCGAGCCAGGTCAGAGCCGTGTGGGCGCCGCCGGCGTGCATTCGTCCCGCAGCGATCCAATGCCCACCGGGGATGCGGATGAAATTGGGTCCACCGAATCCGTTGAACTCCGGTCCGAGGTCTTTCCATTGCCACTGCGTGTAGTCCGGCTTACTGATACCCAATATCGCACTGCTGGATTCGCTGCCGGAGCGATCGCGGCGTACAAGGGCATAACACATCCCGCTTGTATCAAGACGCAGCGTCACTTCGGACGGTCGGCCCTTCTCGAACAGCTTTTCGACATGTGTCTTGTAATGAATCCCATCGGAACTAACATGCAATTCGAGATAGTTACCACCTGAACCGGCCGGGTAGGAAACGCCATAGGCCTTCCCTTCGTGCCACGTGACGCACCAGAGCCATCGCCCGGGATCGACCACGATCTGCGGCTTCGTCCACCGCCCGCCGTCCTTTGAGAAACTGACAAACGTGCCGGTCGGAGCGGATTGGTTGTCCTTTTCGCGCGGAGCGGCCCCGCCAATGAGCATGAGCCGTCCATCCGGCGTTACGGACAGATGCGCATCTCTTAGGTCGAAACCGGTCAGTGAAATCAAGGCCCCTGATTCCCATCGGTCTGCATCTTTCGCCCGGAGGATTCGGATCTTTCCATCGGTTGATACATGTCCTCGACCCTCACGAAACGCGCAGTAGAACGCCTCGTTCCAGCGCACGAGGTCCGTGAATGCATTGTGCGGGGCCCGGTCCCAAATCTTCTTAACCTCAAGAACCTCCACCGTCACCGGTCCCGCCGCGAAACTATACGAGGTCCCAATCAAAACCAACGCCATTACGAAGTGTCGCTTGTATGCCATATGAAGGCCTTTCGATTTTGAGCGATGTCCGTCAAGATGATCTCAATCAATTTGCCTTGAGTTTATCATCCAATTCCTGTAAATCAAGATATAAAGACCGCAATAAAGGTAAGCATAAGATCATAGCACGAAAGAGAAATGATCGGATGAAAGACAACAATATGCCCCGTGAAAAGTTGATTGCACAGTGGCTCTATTTGCCCTTGTTTGGTCTATATCTTGCTTTTTCAGCGACTTGTCAGGCTCAGGATCGCGGCTCGAAATGGACCGTTTATCTGGCCCAGGATAAGCATCTTGACTACAACTGGTGCGGATCGACGACCGAGATCGAGCTGCGGATGACGGCACTGCTGGACTACTTTCTGGGCGCAGCCGAACAAAACAAGATTTGCTGGAACCTCGATGGAACGCTTTGGGACGAGGTTTACGAGCGTCATCGCGGCCAAGCCGGAAGGGCGCGTCTGCATGAGGCCATACGCAATGGCCGGATCGGTTATGCGGGCAATTACGCCGTCTTGCTCTGGGGCATCCTGGATACGGAAACAGCGATTCGGGCTTGTTACGGCGCTGTCCCGATTGAGAGGGACACAGGCGTTCCGGCCAGGACGGCGCTGGTCATGGAAAATCCCGGTATGACCTGGGGGATCGCCAATATCCTCAACAGTTGCGGCTTCGACTTCCTGGGCCGGGGGATCTATCGACTTCGGGCCGAAAGCTATCACCACCAACGAGATCCGTATCCGCTGTTCTGGTGGGAGGCCCCGAACGGCAAGCGTATCCTCACCCATTGGGATCTCTATCACGATACGAAAAGCTGGGGAGGCTATGCCGAAGCGTATTGCCTTGCGGCGATGGCGGGTGAGAAGTGGGATGCCTTTCGAGTTAAATCCGTCGGCGACCGAAACAGCCCGGAGGTTTTTAAGAAACGAAAGGAATTTATTCAACAAACTATCAAACGCTACGAAGCCTATGGCGACAACTACCCGATCTCCAGTATTTTGCTGTTGGGCACGGGATGGGACAACTGGACGCAAACCGAGGATATCTCAGCTTTCATACGAAAGTTCAACACAGAATCCGACGGGACCGTTCGGATAATTGATGCACGATACGAAGACTTCTTCGTCGCCGCCGAACGAGAAATCCGTCGAAAGAACCTGACCATCCCGATCCTCAAAGGTTCGTTCGGCATCTGCTGGGAGGAATGGGCGGCCCATCTGGCCGGACCGACAACGGAATTTCGTAAAGCACAACGGCTGCTCCGCCTGGCCGAAGCATCTCAGGCCCTTAAAACGATGACGGCAAAAACCGATGAGAAGAACCTCCGTCTGCTCCGGCATGGAATTACCGGGCTGTTGAAATTTGCCGAGCATGATTTCGGCGGGACGGATCGCCAGCGAGCCGCTTTATCCGCGGGTGCTCGTGCAAGTGCGGCAACTCAGGCGATGGATATCGCCCGATCCCTGGCGCCGGATCCTAAGACGAAGCCGGCCCCGCCTGCAAATGCTTTTCAGATGGAACAAACCACTTTCTCATGGCGAGGAGGCCGGGTCGCTTTTGATCCCGGGCGCTGTGGCGTGACGTCCATCGTGGATTCAAACGGGCGAAAATGGATAACGGATGGCAGGGAGAAAGTTCTGGGCGAATTCGTGCACACTCGATATCGCAGCCGAGCCAAATCGGCCTCTGTCTTCCCGGAATCTATTGAGTCGTCCGAAGAATGTGTCCTTCGCAATCTTATCTGCCGAAGGACAGGGCGTGGTGTGGAAGTCCTTGCAGATTACTATCGCTCGGATTTTCACATCGAGAGCACATGGTTTTTCCATGCGGCAAAATCCTGGATCGACATCACCTATCGTCTCTACGATGGATGGACGGACGATCCGCAGTCCGTGGAGTTCAACTTTCCGTTTTCCCTTAAGAATCCCCGATATCGATACGATGCGCCGGGAGCCATCCTTGTTGCCGGCCCGAAAGACAAAGGCGGCGACGACCTGCCGGGAGCCAATCCGGCGCTCTTTGCCGGCGTGAGCTTCGCCGCGGCCAGTGGCGGGGACCATACGGCGTTGCTTTTGACGCCGGACTCGCTCCTTTTGCGGTTCGGCTCGAACGTATCCGGCAATTCGGCTCAAATCATTCCAATGCCTATGATGAATTTAACCGGCAACGACCACCAATTCGGACAAGGCGGCCGGCGCGAGTGGATATTTCGTTATCGTATCGTCCTTCTTAACGAGGACTTCGACTCAGTGCGTGCTATTCAAGAGGTTCAGCAATTTGCAACACCTCCATTTTTGCAAGCACCCGGACAGACGCCGGTCGTGTCCGGCTTGAAAGCCCTTGATATCGACTTTTCCGGCGGGCCGCTGTTAGCGTTCAAAACCGCCGAAGATAACCACCGCTTGATCCTGCGGTTTTGGAACGTTCAGGACCACGCAATTTCGGGCTCCCTGAAACTACCTGCGGGCTGGAAAAAAGCAGAGATATGTGATGCCCTTGAGCGCCCCATGAAAGCATTAGATGTTCGTGAGAGCCGAATTCGATTCAAAGCAGAGCCAAGAGGAATACTGACTGTAGCGCTCTCAAAAGGTTCATGATCCTGCTGGAATTCATGCACAAGACGGCTACTCATCCGTGTCCGGTGAGGCGAGCCGCTTAAGCTCTTCAAACCAGTTCAGCGTGACATGGATCCCGAGCGGGGCCGATTCCTCCGGCTCCCGGATCATCAGGAAACGCCCGTCGGGTGCCACGTCATAATCCGTGTGGTCCACGCGACATAAATACTGTCCTTTGAATAGTTCTTCGATCCGGATTACCTTGAATTCCGGCGCCATCTCAACAATAGCTGCTATGACTTTATCCCCAGAGCGAAAATACAATTCTTTACCATCTCGCGACCATATGGGCTGGAAACCGCCTTCGGTCGATACCATAGTCTTGGGGCCCGGGCCAGGGTATGGCTCGACGTAAACTTCCCACCGGCCGGACTCATCTGAGGTGTAAGCAATCCACTTTCCATCGCGAGACCAGACGCCCAGTCTTTGATTGTGATTTCGCTGAATGAATGGGCGAGGTTGTTGATTCTCATCTTGCCTATCCAGGGAAACCACGTACATATCTTGATCACGCCTTGGATACATCAGGTCAGATAAGACAAGCAGCACTTCCGTTTCGTCACGGGAGCAGGCCACCGGGATGCCTGCAGGTCTTCCGAGCGATACGAGCAACTCCGGTTCGCCCCCGCTCATGCTTTGACGAATGAGTTGAGGATCCTCAAGACTATACGATGCAAATATCAGCGAATTTCCATCTGCCGTCCAAATCGGAAAAAGACTATTCCCGTCAGACGTTTGAGGATTCAACGTATTACGCGTCAGGTCGTATATCCAAATGTCGAAATGACTGCCTTCCTGGATGGTAAAAGCGACGCGTTGACCATCCGGAGAAATTCTCACATCGCCGTAGTTGCGCGGCGTCGCCCCTGCTATCGGTGTAAATTGGCCCTGTCGATCCACCCAGACCGGTGTAAGCTCGCTACTATGCTCCACGACCGGAATACAAGCAAACGATCCATCCTCGGAAACGGCGAACTGCGCCGATCCACTCCCGGGCGTTATGACATCCTGGACAACCGGAACGGCCGAACCGACCGCCTCAAGCTTTTCCAAATCGAATGGCACGGCATATAAGGTCTTATTCTCCGCATAAACGATGTGCCCTGTAGGGACGTATCGTGCATATGTTCCGCCTTTCAATATTGTGCGACGCTCGCCCGTCCGAAGCGAATAGAGCTCGAACCGATTGATCGTTCCGTCGAGACGGTAGCTCGTGAAAAGAATCCATTGACCCCCCGGCAGGATTTGAGGCCAGAGATGCCCCCAATCCCCCTGGCTTAAATCCGGTGCCGTAAGTTGCCGTAAACCTCCTCCGGAAGCGGAAATCCGCCAGAGGCCATCGTCTTTCTCCACGCCTCTGGCCGGCGAGAAGACAATCGTGTCATCCGCCCCCCAACTGCCGCCGCGAAAATGGACGGCGTCGGCCAGGATGATGGGTTCGCCGCCCTTGAGGGCCACCTTTTTGAGCTTCCTTTGGAAGTGATCGACATACCCGATCCACTCGCCGTCGGGCGAAAAGAACGGGCTGATCGCCCCTTCTGTGCCCGGCAGCGCGCGTGCCTTGAATTCATTAAGCTTTCGCACGTATATCTTCCGCCTTCCATCGCTCCCTTCTTCCACATACGCCAGGCGTTTGCCGTCGGGTGACAGAGCCAGCGCACAGTGCCATAAAGCCTCGAATTCGAAACTCGTCTCGGGATAAATGACAAAGCGTGCTACCGCTTGAGTACGCTGCCCATCCGGCCAGACATGACTTAAGATAGCCATAGCCCCAAGAAGGATACCGAGGAAAATGCAAACGACTCCAAATGTGACCAGCTTCTTCCAACTCGATGCGCGCACGTATTCCAATGAAGCCGTGGTGGTCGGTGGAGCCACCGCAGGCAGGTCTAACGTTTCGCGGATCTCAATGGCGGCGTCCGCGATGTCATGAAGCCGGCGGCGCGGATCCTTCTCCAGGCACCGACGCAACAGCACACGAATATTGTTGGGCGTCTCCTCCGGTAACTTCTGCCAATTCGGCTCGCCCTTTAAGATGCCGGCCAGGGTGTCGGAACTCGTCTCGCCCTCAAAAGCCGGAATCCCGGTCAGCATCTCATAGAGTACACAACCGAACGACCAGATATCGCTGCGGTGATCGATGGCCTTGCCGCGTGTCTGCTCCGGACTCATAAAGGCGGGTGTGCCGATGATCCGGCCGGGCTTTGTGAGCGTGCTCGCCTCACCCGTGACATCAGGTTTGACTGGTTTGGAGATACCAAAGTCCAGCACCTTGACCTGATCATCCGGCGTAATCTTGATGTTGCCGGGCTTGAGATCACGATGAATGATTCCCTCCCTATGCGCCGCCGAGACCGCCTCAGCGATCTGGAGTCCTATCGACAACACCGCCTCTAATGGGAGCCTGCCTTGAGCAATCCGCTCCGCCAGAGTCTCCCCGGCGACATATTCAAGAACCAAATATCCGACGCCTTCCGCTACACCAAGCTCCTCATAAATCGTCGCGATGTTCGCGTGATTCAATGAAGCCAGCAGCCTGGCTTCGCGTTCCAGCCGCGACCGAATCGTCTCAACGCCCATCACCTCCGGTGGAAGGCACTTGATCGCCACCGCACGGTTGAGTTTGGTATCCTGGGCCAGATACACAATCCCCATACCGCCTCGCCCAAGCTCCTCTTCAATCCGAAACCGGCCAATCCGACCGCCCATTCTCGGCATTGAACCATTCAAACCCGCCGTCGGAGGCAATTTTTCCTCACGCCTTCGGTTGTTGTGTTTGTCGGGATCGCTCATCGGCGTTCTTTGCTTGTCATTTATTTCACGCCCTTAACACGCATCCGCAGCGCGTAGAGTGAGGTTTGCGCCGTGATGAAGAGCGTGTGTCGATCCTTGCCGCCGAAGGTAACGTTCGCCGTCCAGCCGGCATCGATCGGGATGTGCTCGATCTTCTCGCCCGCCGAATTGAAGACGGTCACACCCCGGCCCGTCAGATAGATATTGCCCTCATTGTCAATGGTCATGCCGTCCGAGCCCATCGAGCAGAAGAGCGTCTTGTTGGACAGTGTCGCATCCGGATTGATATCGTAAACATACGTTTTCTTCGCCCCAAGATCGGCGACATAAAGCCGCTTGCCGTCCGGCGTGCCGATGATCCCGTTTGGCGTGTTGAGGTCCTGTGTCACCCGGATCAGCTCTTTGTAGCCGGGCTTGAGATAATAAACATGTTTGCCATCCTGCTGCATGGCCGGATCGCGGGTCCAATAGGACCTCTTGTAGAGCGGATCGGTGAAATAGACGCCTTCCCTGGGATCTTCCCACAGGTCATTCGGACCGTTGAGCTTTTTGCCTTTATAGTCCTTAACCAGAACGGTGGCTTTGCCATTCATATCAATTGACCACAGCTCATTATCCCTATCGGCACAGGCCAACAAGTTCCCGTTTTTATTGAAGTAAAGACCGTTGGCCCTACCCGGGCTCTCGTGCCACGTCGAAAGCGTGCCATCTACCGACCATTTGTGAATTCGGTTATTGGGCTGGTCGGTAAAGAATACGTTCCCCTTGGCGTCAACTGCGGGGCCTTCGGTGAATTTGAAGCCGTCGGCGAGTTTTTTTACTTTCGCCCCTAGCGCGATGATATCGGATGCTTTCACTGCCACAAGCTCAATGCCGTTGCCGGTGCCTAAATTACGAGAATACTTTTTCTCTCGTGGATTATTCCAGTGCTCGTGCACGCCGAGACTGGCGAGTCGCTTGATATTGTCGAAATGGTCCGGATCATAGAACGTTCCCGACGCGGGATGATCCGCGCAGGCCGCCTCATGGAGATAGTCATCGACGCCGGATTTGCGCGATGGATTCTCATACTCGGCGTGAAGAAAGTCGAAGCCCACCGAGTCGATCGCCACCGGATCCTGCGAGGCAAACAAGCTCGACGTCCAGTCCCCGTTGAAAGGCGCCGAGCTCCATCGCCGCGGGCCTCTTCTCATATCGGTGGGATGAATCCCACAATACAACCCGTCAAACAGATACAGCATGGTCTTGCCGCCGATGTGCGAATGTCCCATCAGATCCACATGATTCCGGTAGATACCCACCTCCGTAGAGAACGCGGCCTTGTGCAGATCAAAGTAGCCTTCCTCCGCCGGCCAGCGTATGAGTGAGCCGTAATGGTTCTTCGCACAGAGCGTGACGCCGGAGCCCCCATGGGCCTTGAGGTTCGCGAAGTTAATCAGGTATTCCGCTTCGACAAAGGATTCGGGAACATAGTCCTGCTCGCACCCTTTTGGATGGCAGCTCCAGTACAGCGGAACCTTCGATCGCTTCATCTTGTCCCGGCCGAACTTGCCGGTGCGGTCCAGGCATCGCACGCCCGGAAAGTCCTTCTTGATGATGTCAAAATATTCGTTGGCGAAATACGCCAGGCTGTCACAGATAGCGATGTCCGCCTGCTCGACGCCGACCTCGTTCACGAGCTGCCGCAACAACGCGATAAGCATCTGCGGCGACGTATTCATGTAATCCTTTTTGGTTTCCAAATTGTAGTTTTCCGAATTCACACCGCCGTGCGTAAAGATAAAGCCGACGAAATTCACCTTGATGACGATCTTTTCTCCGGGCTTATACCCAACGTTTCCCTTGTCTCGGATTTTGTTATGGTATTTGAAAAGCGCGTCCCACGCGTTCTTGTCGTTGGCCGCACCGGTGAGTTCACGGATAGAACGGGACATCATCGCACAGACCCGCTCGACATCCGTATGCTCGGGCTGCCACGGATGTCCATCTCCGGGACCATCCCAATCCGTCGCCTCGTGATCGTGCACCCACGCCACCCGGCCGGGATAAATCCCCCTGGCAACACCCATCGGCTTGTTGGCCGGCTGCGGTTCGGCGATCACCGATTTCTCGCCGGTCGCACTTACCGCAATCCACAAGGCGCCGATACTCAAGACGACACATAGAAGCCCCAGCAGATATCGCCGGCGCGCAAAGCTGACCTTGGCCTTTCTAAAAGCCATCACCGAAGCGCCGAGACCCAACAGCCAGACCACAAAGCCTGAAGCCAGTGGAAACGCCACTCGCTGGCACGGATAGAACGCCCGTGACGGCTTCGGAATCACGCGAATCAGAAACCACACCAGCGACGCGAGTCCCGCGACCGGAAAGACATACTTGAGCCAGCCATATTTCCATTTGCTTTTATCCGGCTTAGCCCGTTTTGAACAGGAATGGATGGTTTTTTTCGAGAATGGCATTTTGACCTCCAGAATAATCCGACAGACCTCTAAAATCCTCAACAAAGCAACCCGGCCTTCGCCATCGAAGCGAGCTTCTGATCATAAATTCAGGTCAGATTGTACTTAAACGGGAAAAAAGCGCCAAGAACAAATCCCTTGTTCCACACCGACAAACGAGTTTAAGCTTTACGTTTAAATCAAAATTTAAGCAGAAATTCCGGGATTAACACGTTGATTTAATCCAGCTCGTCGGCGGCTTTCGATCGCTTGCGCTTTCCCGTGAAGCGATCCAAATGCTTTGAAAGCTTTCCAAGACCGACCAGGACGATGACGGCAATGAGAGTAGATATAATGGCGAGCAGATAGAAGCGTGCGCCGCAGGCCATACCGATACTTGCCACAAGCCAGATGGTCGCCGCGGTTGTCAGACCGTGCACACCGGCTCGGTCCTGGATGATGGCCCCGGCGCCCAGAAAGCCCACACCGGTAACAATCTGAGCCGCAATTCGTGTCGCCGTGTCCTCCGCACCCGTCGCCATTTCTCTGGAGATGACGGTAAAAACCGCCGCGCCGAGGCAAATCAGAAGATTGGTCCGAAGCCCGGCCGCCTTGCCGCTAAGTTCCCTTTCCAATCCGATGCCTGCTCCAAGAATGGTCGCTAAGATGATACTGATCAAATCGTCCGGCCAAACCATGCTTCTACCTCTCGATGAGCGTCTCATCAACCTTCATGCCGAAGTGTCTACCGGCCTTTTCGATGTGCCCCAGAACCCGGTCACCCGGCTTTAACGTCGTAACTGAAACAGCTCCACCATCCGGACCGACCAATCGAATTGTCTCGGCATTTTGCAGAACCAAACTGATCGGCTGGCCTTCCGCCTCAGCTTCGATGAGCATCATAGGCCGCTTTTCGATCTTGTTTCGCCCTAAATAGGCGATCTGGCTCTTGCCGTGAAAATCCACGAGCATCACCTCGTCACCGGCTCTGAGATCGGCCAGATATTTCGTCTTGCCGCCCGGCGTCAGTGTGTACGCATGGACGGCGCCGGCGTTCACTCGGAACGGACGGGACGCCACGTAGGGATTGTCGATGGATTCGGAATGAATGAGAAAAAACCCCGATGCGGTATTGCCCACGAGCATCCCTTCGCCCAGCGTCATCTGCGTGCAGGTATCCAGGCAGGCCCGGTCTCCCATACCCAACTGCCTGGCGGCGGTGATGGTCGCGGCGACAAGGTCGACCTTTTCGCCGATGCCCTGAATGATCTCGGCGCATCGTTTGATTTCACTAACGTCGTCGGTCTTGAGGACCACACCGTCAACGCCTTTTTCCAGTATCTCGACCATCAGCTTGGCCTGCTCGCTGTTGCTCACCTGGACCAGAATATTCTTGCCCCGCCGGGCGAGGAGGTTCTCGATAGGGATGATTGTCCAATCGAGCATTCTAAGGACAACGATCCTCTCAGCAGGCACCGACGCGGCCTTGTCTTCATCCTCTTTGCCGGCGATGTCTATAAATTCCACATCCACGCCGGGCCTGAGGTCGCCATTGGCCTCGACCGTCTTGATTTTCCCGAACTGCCGGACCGTCTCGCTCTGACCCTCCGGCAGCACCACCGCTTCAGCCCCACTCTCCAGCGCCGCGATGGCGAGGCTCTTATCGTATGGAACAACATTGACCCATAGCTTTTTCATTATTGCTACCCTTAAGATGAATTCATTATTTATTAGGATATAGCTTGTTTTTCTTCGTGAATATTATAATAATGGCACGGGAAAATATGACAAACTCTTTCTCGATATTTTACACGGTGATTCGGTTAAAAATATCCGCTTTGATGATTTGTGTCAATTAAAGAAAAGGTGATGTTATTTATACACACATCCCAGATCTCCCATATTACAACGATAAGATATGGACAAATTAGCCTATACTCAAGGAGAAGGTCGAAGCGATGCGGACCAAACTGTCAAGTTAGCCATGCAGAGAAATTTCTGTTCGCGACGGGTGAGTGCCGTCAGACCTCTTTCTACCCACCTTCCGATATTCGTTGCCCTTTTACGGCACTTTTTTGGATTATTATCGGATTTTTTTGGTTTTCTCCCCGAATTTTCTGTGCTGATATGTCGCTTTTTGCCGATGTACCGATAAAAGCACATCTAAAATTGAGGCAGTGGAGCAGCTAAGTTCTCGCTCTGTTTTAGCCGGAGCGTGTAATGTGGAATGGAGTCCAGTAGTTTATCGTATTTCGGAGAGAACAGGATGACCGCAACCCCAAAGGATACAAAAACGAAAAAAATGAAAGGATTCATGGGCCATCTGACGTTGGGATTGTTCACCAACTTGCTGATTGTACCACTTTTACTCGGCATCGTGTTCTTCGGGGAGCCGAGGTATAAACTCGTTTGCGGAATCGGTGTCCTTCTGGCATGTGAGACATTTGTCATCCTCACCAGGCGGCTCAGGCGGAGGTGGAAAAATATCAAACCGCTGGGGTATTATTTTCTTCCCACCATGGCTCTTTTTTGGCTGTTGGATCAAAGACGCCACAGATGGCACGCGGAGGCGAAGATCGCACAGTTAAGAGAGCTGATCTCCGCATGGCCGGACGTGAGCCTCGGTCTCGTCACGGGGATTATTGATCCCGATCAACAAGAGAGAATTCTCACGCTGATGCTCAATGAGATGGGCGCCATGAAGGACTCCCGTTTATCAACGGTGACAGATCGCATTCGACAGTATCTGCCGGAGACTTTGAAATCGGTCAGAACGTGTCAAAACTTCCCGCTCTTCGGACAGGTTATGATGCGATTGTCGTCTTACAAACCGACGAAATACCGTCAAACGTATAAAAGTTTTCTGGGTTTAATGTCGGATACGTTTAATTCG
>Ga0272442_10006607_pt1 | contig 15217 bp, 13 predicted proteins | sample SSMForm2O_FD_200262 | JGI IMG/M metagenome (GOLD analysis project Ga0272442, IMG submission 200262) | Marine sediment archaeal communities from Little Sippewissett salt marsh, Falmouth, MA, United States - SSM-Form-2O | ecosystem: Environmental > Aquatic > Marine > Wetlands > Sediment ...
TATTTTACGATAAGTTCTTTCTTGTTTACGTTCGGCGATGCCGCAGGGTTTGGCTGTTTTTGTCTTAAACACGGGATATACTTAGAGGTTATTTTTACTTGCATCACAAAATTGGCTGCCGTATCATATACCCTTCAGGGTAGTAAATTCTCGCGAGTTAATCCGTAACTTACGGTCGCGGCTCTACATAGCCCCGCAGAAACGGAGTTTTTCAGTCGTGAACAGAAATGCCCAAGTATTCTGGAACTTTAAATGAAACAATTCAATATGGAGATAGTGCTATGGAAGCCAGTCCCGAAAGACCTCAGAATATGATAGACACCACCGATGCGCTGGAGGCCGTCAGTGCCTGTCAGACCATGAAAAACTTCCTGTTTACGCTGATTTTGATTGGATTAGCGTTGTGTCAAATCGTTTTTTGGATGGATCATTTTGGTCTGGTTAAAAAAGGCGGGTGCTCGGCCTGTAAAAACGCAGGATCGGCTTGTCCGGCGGCGGTTCCTGCAGAGCAATGCCCCCTGAATGCGTGCCCGATATCCGGGCCGCAGGCCAATGCGCAGAACACAGGATTGATATTTCTGGCCGCAACCACCGAACCAGTTGCCCCGGAAGCCGAACCGGTTAAGCCCATAGATCAGGCGATTGATGAAATCGTCAAGACGGCCAATCAGCCACAGCCGGAAAAAGAAATTCTGCTCGAAAAACAAGCAGACCAGATCCCCGCCGAAATCCCCACAGAACATGCTGCCCCTGAAATGCCGGAACCTCAGGCATCGCCGGAAAACGCAGAAGCTGTGAATGAAATCCCATTGAACAAGGACTTGTTTGGGGTTTCCTGTCAATTTGCGGCGGGAGTGGTGGCGGTCTGCAATTTCATCGTTCTGACCGCGGCGATCCTTTACTGTCTGTCATTGCTGATATGCCTGAAGATCTCATTGACCGGTCGGCTGGGCGGCATGAATCATATCGCACGGGCCTTCTTTATCTCACTGTTTTTGCTGGTTGTTCTGATTCCGTGGCAGCGGGTGATGCCGGGCGTGCTGATCGGTTCGATCTGGACACCCCGCGAACTTCTCTGCGGCGGTTGGGCCAAATCCGACGGCTCGGCGTTCTGGAGCGTGATGTTTTATCTGCGTTTTTGCGGCTTGTTCTTAGTTGCGGTTTGTCTGTTGTTGTGGACTCAAATCCGCTCCGCCAAATGGGCACGCGCCACCCTGCGGCGACTCGGTGTGGCTCGATAACTGTATTGAATACTGAACCACGAAGAACACAGAGGTGTTTAATTGTATACTGATCACAATTGAAAATTCCCGTTTCTGCGCGGCTATGTCAGGTCGCGGCCGTAAGTTATGATTTCGCTCGCGGGAATTTACTACCCTGAAGGGTATATATTGTAAACTGTAGATTGTAGATTGGTTAATTTTCTATGTCATTATACATTTATATAATAATCAATATACAATTACTTGTCCCCTTCGTGGTGAAACAACATACGAGAGTTTAAATGGAAGAGAAAATCGCGTTTATCGGTATGGGCATCATGGGGATTCCCATGGCGCAGAATCTGCTCAAGGCGGGCTACCCCGTCACGGTTCATACCCGCACGAAATCCAAGGCACAGCCGGTTCTTGATGCCGGTGTGGCCTGGGCCGATAGTCCTGCCCAGGCGGCAAAGGCGGCCGATGTCGTCATTATCTGCGTTACGGATACGCCGGATGTTGAAGCGGTGCTTTTGGGCGAAAACGGCGTGATTGAATCCGCACGAGAGGGCCTTATTTGCATCGACATGTCCACCATCAGCCCCGAAGCCACGAAAGAAATGGCGGCAGCATTAGGTCAGAAGGGCGTAGTCCTGCTGGATGCCCCCATCTCCGGCGGCGAAATCGGCGCCGTCGAAGCCAAACTGTCCATCATGGTCGGCGGCCCGAAAGAAACGTTCGAGCAGGTTCGACCGATTCTGGAAGCGATGGGCAAGACCATCACCCACTGCGGCCCGGTCGGTTCGGGCCAAATGACCAAATTAGCCAATCAGGTTATGGTCATCCATACGATTATGAGCATCGCCGAAGGGTTGGCATTCGCGGAAAAAGCCGGGCTGAATCTCGAAACCACCCATGCTGTCACCTGCGGCGGGGCGGCCTACAGCCATTCCCTCAAAGTGCTGGGAGCCAAGATTCTCGCCGGAGATATGAAGCCGGCGTTCATGGTGGATTTGCAGCTCAAGGATTTGCGGCTGGTCATGGAAACAGCTCAAAAAATGGGCCAACCGCTGCCCGGTACAACGCTGGCAATGGAACTGCTTCAGGAGCTCGCCGAACAGGGCCGCGGCCGCGACGGGACACAGGCCCTTATTGATGTGATTCGAAAACTCAGTACGAAATAAGCTGCACAGAGATATACACGACAGGCACATCTCTGTACGGCCTTTCTTATGATCCGGCGGCGGGCATCGATTACTGCCGGATGAATTACATTTCATGCCATCTCTTTAAATGACCTCGTCATACGCACTGGGATCGTACTTGATGACGATATTCAAAACAGGTTCAAAGCCGCTGGGGATTTCTGTTACCCCGGTGCGGTTAAAAAACAGATCACTGTTACCACTTAGTTCCATGGGTTCATCTGAATAATTCAACACCGAACCACCGATGATGCCGCCGGCGTTTCCAAAGAATTCCACGCCATTAGCCGCAATGCAGCCGTTCAATGTGTCAAAACTTCCTCCCATCGAGACGGAGAACCCGGGAGCCATCATAAAGGTACCGGTTTCATCACGCAGATCGCCAAACGATTCGGGCAATTCCGCGACAGAGTTACTGGAAACATTACCTCTGAATTCGATCGTATTGGTTCCGCTGTTGTCAGTATAGTCACCGTCGCCGACAATAACACCTGTGATGTCTGCGTTCCCGCTGAAATCGACCACATTAGGAGTCTCAATGAATAGAACCCCGTTTATTTGTACGTTGGCGTTAAAAACGGGGTTTGTTCCCGCGGCAATGCGAACATTGTTCAATGTTGTCAGTGCATTTAAATCCGTCGACGAATCAATGGTCGTGCTGCCTACATACTGCTCAAAATGTTCGGGATTGGGGACGGGAAACTGGGTCTGAGGAGCGCCGATTTCAACGTGGTTTGTAATTGCCTCAATTCCGGTGACGATGTTTCCGAATTCGTCCGTTCCAATACCCGCCTGGCCACCCTGCAGAGTAACATACCCGTCAGGATTTACCACTTTCACATCACCGGCGATCTGTGAGTTACCGATGATCTCCAAAGCTTGGTTATAGTTCAAGCTTTCAATATAGACATCGGACTCCACGGAAATATTCACGCCGTCCAGCAGAATATTACCCGATAAGCTCAAAGGTCCCTTTGTTGCTACGCCAAAGTCAAATACCGAATAGGGCTCGGGCTTTTCGCCATAGATAAAGCTACCCTGAATCTTTCGTTCGAGACCACTCGCAGCTCCGGTGACGAGAATGTCAATTCGGTCTGCATCGTAATTTGTAACCTCTGCGGTAAAGTTTTGATTATTGGCGGAGTCGAGCGTTACAGGCGAAGATGCGCCAATCGATACGCCTGTTACCACGCCTTCGTCTTCAATTGTCGCAGCATGCATTCCGGCAGGCAGGATGCCTCCGACAAGCTGGCTTTGAAGCTCATTAAACCATTGGCTCTGGGGCAGGGTGCCGGGAATCTCGGCCTGAGCTAAATAATAGCGTACCACTTCCAGTCCCGATTCCGCACACGACCGTGCTGCATTGACTTTGTGCAGATTCGACGCGACCAGTGAATTGCCCGATGACATCGAGAACATCGCCACCGACAACGCCGAAAAGACCACCACGAACAGCATGGCAATGATCAGCGCAACGCCTTTACGTTTTTTTGTGTACAATTTCTTCCTGAACATAATACAACCCCCCAAACAAAGGTCTGGTTTCTGTTTCCGTTTAAAATATACGATTCAATTGACGTTTCGCCAACAGGAAAGGTAAATATAAAAGACGGAAGATTCCGATAAAAACAGCAAACTGGACCCCGGTTCAAGGCCGGGGTGACGTATAGTTTATAGAGTAATCTGTGAAAATCCGCGAAATCTGCGGTTTCATTTTTCTTCCGCGTGGTAGGAACTGCGTGTAAACGGCGAGCTCTGCACCCAGGTAAATCCTAATGCTTTGGCCTGCTCGGCCCACCATGCGAATTTTTCCGGGGTGATGTAGTCTTCGACTTCCAGCGAGTTTTTATCGGGCCGTAAGTATTGCCCCAGCGCCAGCCGGTCGCAGCGGACCATCCGCAGGTCGCTGAGTACTTCCATCACCTGTTCATCCGTTTCGCCGAGCCCCAGCATGATTGAAGATTTGGTTTCTGTGTCGGGCAGGACTTTTTTCGCTTTTTCCAATAGCGTCAGCGACCGCTGATAGTCGCCGCCGGGACGGGCCTTGCTGTACAGGGCCGGCACGGTCTCCACATTATGCCCGAACACAAACGGCAGGACGGGCTCCAAAATCTCCAATGCCTCGTCCTGACAATCTCGAAAGTCCGGCACCAGCAGCTCAAACTCCAACTCCGGCACAATCTCCCGGCACCGCAAAATCACATCCCGAAAATGCCCCGCGCCGCCGTCGGACAAATCGTCCCGGTCCACACTGGTGATGACCAGGTATTTGAGTCCCATCTCTTTGGCCATCTGTGCCACCCGCTCCGGTTCCGTTGCGTCCGGCGGCAGCGGCTTACCGTGCCCGACGGAGCAGAATTTGCAATTCCGTGTACAGATATTACCCAGAATCAGCACCGTCGCCGTGCCCCGGCTCCAGCAGTCCCCGCGATTGGGGCAGTTGGCATTCGTGCAGATCGTCTCCAGCCCCAGCGTGTTCAGTGTATGATGCGTATGCTGAAATGTCTCACCCGCGCCAATCCGTCGCTTCAGCCATTCGGGCAACCGTCGTTTTGTCTTTTGATCGTCACTCATAAAATCCTCAGCATATACAACGCAAGCGTCGCTAAAGAAGCAAAAGACGCAAACGTTCAATATTTAATTCATTTTTTATTGCGCCTCTTGCGCCATTTGCGTCCATTGCGTTAATATTAATCTATTCAGGACTTCCTTAACCGTGGGCATATCTGCTTGCTTACCGGTTTCTTTTTCGACGGAGGTCATTTCCACGCCGTCCAGGCCGCAGGGGACGATGGTGTTAAAGATGCTCAGGTCGTTATTGATGTTGATTGCCATTCCGTGAAAACTGACCCATTTTTTTAGCTGTACACCGATCGAGGCGATCTTCTTCTCGCCGATCCACAATCCGGGAAATCCCTTCCGGCGGCCGCTTTCAACGGCCAATTCCGCCAGCAGGTCGATGCCGATTTGTTCCAGCGATCGCACATAGCTACCCACATCCAGTCCCAGCGTCTTAAGCTTGATGATCGGATAAATCACCAACTGCCCCGGATTATGCGCGGTTGTCCCGCCGCCGCGACCGATGTGGACGATATCGATCCCTTTGGCCCGCAGGGTCTCCTCGCCTTCCAGCAGTTTATTCTCGCTTTTCCGGGCGCCTAAGGTGATCACGGCAGGGTGCTCGACAATCAGCGCGGTGTTGGGAATTTCGTCATGCTGCCGCTGTCTGCACAAATCCAGTTGCAGCACCAGCACTTGCTCATACGGCTGTGTTCCCAAATCCACAATTTTCAGCGTTTCTGTCATAAACACAGCATACGCCAAAATCCGCCCAAAAGCAACATTACCTCCTCCAATAACAATTATTTGACAGTTTGAGTCTGGTTTCGGTACAATGAATGAAACAAAAACACCATTTCGACGTCTTATATTAAAACAGGAGCCGTTATGCTGAAAACCATTTGGAAACTCATTCGCACTGCCGTCATCGTCATCGGTGTATTATTGACATTCTTCGCAGTACTCGAAATCCTGCGTGCTTTTCAAATCCTGTACGAGCTTCACCCCGTCGCCGGCTATGCATTCCTGGTTGTGGTGCTGGGGCTGCTCCTCTGGTGCATTATCTATTTCTGGGGCAATATGGCCGTCTTTCCCAAACCGCTCAAGCCCCCGGCCATTGCTGACTTCCAAAATGCCGCCGATAAACAGTTGAAAAAATACATCCGCTATCTGTCCCGTTACCTCCGGCGGCTTGTGGCCAATCCACACCTTAGCGAACAGGAAATCGCCACCCTCACAGATGCTTTGTCCCAACTTCAAACTCCGCCGGGCGGCAGAACCGAAATGCTGAACCTCATCACCTCCATCGAGGACAACCACATCAAGCCGGTGCTCAAAACACTCGACGCCGCGGCGTCAAAGCAGGTGCGTGATTCCATGCGGGACATCATGGTCGGTGTGACGCTAAGCCCCTATAAATCGGCGGACCTGATGATCGTACTCTATCGCAATCTCGTGATGGTGGTGCGGATTGTTAAGGTCTATCGTGTCCGCCCGGCACTGAGCGAACAGCTTCGCATCTTCTCGGACATCATCAATGTCATTGCGACCGTTAACTATATCAATATGGGCAAAAATCTCATCGAGGGCCTCGGCTCCAAGGTCCCGGGCATCGGGCGATTTGTCGATGATATCGCTCAGGGCATCGGTGCCGGTTTTATGACGACGATCACCGGCCACGCGGCAATGGATCGCTGCCGGAGTTTCCGCGGCTGGAACGAGGTCGAAGCCAAAAAACATCTCTTAAGTCACGTTGGCGATTTTTATAACGACGTGAAAGACATTTTCTTCAAAGACGTCTGGTCGGGCCTGCGCGGCCGTGCCGGTGCTGCCGCCGAAGGCGCAACCGATAAAGTCGCCGACGCCCTCAACGAAACCGGCTCCATACTGGATAGCTTTGTAAGGATGCCCGTCAAAGCCGTCACCACCACCGGCCAAGCCGTTTACGACACCACCACCAAAAGCGTCTCGTTTGTGGGTAATCTGATCAAAAAACCGTTTAAGAGGAAGGAGTGATTATGATAGATTACACTGCGATACTTCAAAGGAAATTGTATTCTATGTTTAATGACGATTCGATTCGTGATCGTGTTTGCATCGAATTAGACCGATATGGGATTGAATCTCATGAACAAGAAACTGACCGAGTCAAATTGGCGATTTTAAAGATTGCAGATTCGGATGTGAAAGAAATTCAGGCACAGGTAGATAGTGCAAAAATTGATTATCGTGACATTCTGGCATATGCTGAATATCCTAATCAGATGAAAGCTGGTTGGAATATTACAGATGAACGTCTCATGGAAATAGACAAGCAACAATATGAAGCATGGCTGGAAAAATAAATAGTCGCCTCCGGCGGCCGAATCAACGGATCCCTCCGCTGCGCAACACTTCGCTCTGCTCAGTGTTGCTCCGGTCGGGATGACACTTTTTTGTTTTTGTTGCGATTATCCAAAACTGTCATTCCGACCGGAACATTGCGGAGCGGGCGGAGCAATGTGGAGCGGAGGAACCTGTTGAAACAGTAAATTCATTATCAGCCCCGCAGGGGCGTCATAGAAGGAAAGCAATATGAACGAAAACGAACGAGAGTATGGTCCGCAACCTATTATTGACTTAATGAACGAGCACGACTTAAAAGCGCATGACCTCGTCGCGGCTTCGACCGAGCAGATCACGCATAAAATGGTCTCTCGTGCGTGCAAGGGGCGTAAGCTTTCCCGCCGGGTGCAATTGAAACTCGTCCATGCGCTCAACACTGCGACCGAAGAAAATTACACGCTCAAGGACTGTTTTACTTACTGACATCGCATAAACGGCCCCATTATAGGACACCTTCGCAGACCCTTGACTTTTCACCTGAAATATGTTATAATACGCTTACTGTGATGAGAGAAATCTGTTCATTTTATGGGGGGTACCGTAGATGAAAATTCTCAAAAAAGTATTTGGCAAAAAACAGAAAAAAGAAAAGTATGAATCGCCGCGTTATCTCGATCCGTCCGGGTTTGCCTTAAACGCTTGGCGTACTATTTAGTCATGATGTACTCCCTTTCTCCTGCATTTCTTTGCAGGGGACGGGGAGTTTTTTTCTCATCGAACCATCATCCCGGCATCCGGCTAAAATGCTACATCATGCCGCGCATCTGAAGGTATTTCAACATCGCAAGAATCACCAGGTGTCCCGGATAGAAATACCGGTACAGGTATTTGTTCGGTCGGGGGGCCTTGATCCCGCGGATAAACGGCACGCCGATGGCCAGCAGTTGCCGCAGGTGAACCTGCATCAGATAGGTATAAGTTGCTGTTGCAACAGCAAAAGCCATCACCTGAAAATATCTTTCACGGAGACAGTAGAATATAAACATCGTCAAATATAGATACCAGCCGTAAGACACCGGAATCAGCATCATCAGCAGGCCGGCCGCGGCATCGGACCAATTTCGCTTTTCAAACGCATGAACGGTCCAGCCGAAAATCCAAAAGCCGAAGATAATGTTCAATTTCTCGAGGTCCACAACATACATCGCCGGCAGTTGTGACACCGCTGCCAGCCAAAACAGCCGTTCGAGATGAAGATGCCCGCTCCGCAGCGTCATCACGAAAAGAATCGCATACAGCGGCATCGCCAACCGACCGAAATACCGCAGCGCCGGAATCTCGTACAGATGTCCGGCATGATCCATGACCATCGTGATCATCGCCAGCCATTGATAGGCATTGCGAAGGGTGTACTTCTCAGAAAGTGATTCGACTTGTTCGATCAATGTTTTTTCTTTAGCTTCCACATCTGGACCGCGTCCGGCGGTCGGAGGTACGTTGGCGTCAACGTCAGCGGGTCGGTGTACTCCGCCGCCGCCGCCATCCGTCGTCCCACACGAAACAACCCCGCCGCGGTTGCCGGCCAGCAGGACTCATCCAGTAAAAAAGTCAAGGGTGATACAAATTTTTCAGAATAATAAACCAAACCTTCACCCAGCAGGCCGACAGTATGCCGGCCATTTTCCGACAGCCAGTCCAGCAACTGCTCCGAAGTCACAATCTCGGTTCCAAAGCACTTTTGCCACTGACCATCGAACCGATCAAAAACCGCCGCGTAAAAAAAATCTTTTTTTGCGTCCAGAATTGTACAAATGCAGTCCGGTTTTTTTGTAATATTTTTTGAAGAGACTGGAAAATTTTCTGCAATGACATCCATCGTGTCGGCGGCGACAATCTTTGTTTTTTGAGCAAATCCGAGCATTTTCGCCGCTGTCACCGCGATTCTAAGTCCGGTAAAACTGCCCGGCCCTGCGGTAATATAAACCTGCCCAATATCGCACGCTGATGCCTTGGCTTGCCCCAAAAGTGCCTCAACTGTGCTAAAAAGCTCGGCTCCATGCCTCATTTTGCCTGAAAACGGGATTTCTGAGATGAAATCGTCTCCCTGCCCGATCGCGGCTGATCCAAGCCGCCCGGAGGTTTCTATCGCAATGATCAGATCATGTCCCATAATTAAAATTGAAGGTTGTCCCAAAGTACTTATTTTGTGGAAAGATAACCATTATCAGTATCAAAAACAACCCTATCTATTCCAGATTCACTATTTTTTCACTTGCAATTTCATTATTTTAACAATATACTTATAGTTCTGCCGATATAGTGCTTAAATCGGTCTTTTTATGGAATTATTTGATAAATCTTTTTCTTGTCTTATTTTGGGAGGTTTATGGTGAGCTACCTGACTTCAATGCGAAATCTTAAGTACCGATGGTTTATGGTCTTACTCCTGCTGTGCGGAGTGCTTTATGCAACGCTGACCGCTGCGCCTGCGAACATCGATCAGGCCAAACGAGCGAAGATCGATACGACAATCCGTATTATACAGGAACAAATCAAGCGAGGCCTTTACCCGGCGGCGCAGATGCAACTGCATACCCTTCAAACCTCTGAGGAGTTTTTAGCGTATATTACGGAATCCCAGAATCAGACCATTATGCAATTGCAGGCAAAAGTGGATCGTGCGATTGAGGAACGCGGACAAATTGCCCGCATCCTGCAGCAAAGCGATGTGCTCGAATCGCAGGGGGAATCCCTCGAAGCCCTCAAACTTCTTCGGCAGATCAAGGACAGCCCGTTTGCGACCGAGCAGGAAAAGCAGATGATCCTTGAAAGTTACCAGGGATTAGAAAGCCAAGTGAGCCGGCAGCAGCAGAAATGGCAGGCCCTCTATGACAGCAGTGTTGCCGCATATAATAATGGACAGACGGATGAAGCCCGTCAGGGTTTCGTTCAGGTCATCGAATCCGGTTATATGGTCAAGGGCGACAAGACGCCCGCACAATATATCTCCATGATTGACTCCGGGGCTGCGGTGCAGCCGACGGTGTCGGCAACGGAAGAGATGCCGGTCATGGAAGAGTTGAGCCCCGTGACAACCCCGGAACAGGGAGCCCAGGTTCAATTCGACCCCGTCACAATTGATGTGGATATCGAACCGATGGAATTGCTGGAGCTGGAAGCGAACAGGCAGGCCGCCGACAGTGCCTCAGCACAGGCGCAACAGGACGAACGCTCGTACCTGGAAGTGATCAAACGCGAACAAGCTGTACGCGTCGATTATACAAGAGCAATCGTCACGGATGCGATTGAGAAGGCCGGGCAGGCATTGGATAGCAAGCAGTTCGACCAGGCCCGCCAGTCGTTGCGACGGGCGTTTTCAACCATCGAAAAGAACAAAATGCTGCTGGGTAATACCTACGGCGAATATAACGCAGAACTGACCAATCTTGAACAAAAAGTCAGCGAGGCCCAAATGGCGGCCGATCAGCAAGACAGGATCGAACAGCAGATAGCTGCCGATAAACTGACCGGCGAAATTCGTCAGACAATGGAAGAACAGCGAATGCGGGCCGTTGCCGATTATATGGAGCGGGCCTATGCGTTTCAGGACGAACTGCGTTACGAAGAAGCGCTGGGCCAGTTGGAACAGTTGTTAGCAATTGACCCGCAGAATCAGCGGGCGTTGACTCTCAGGCAAACGCTGGAGCACATAGTCAACTTCATCGAGCAGCGAAATATCCTGGAGGAAATTGACCAGCAGGAGATTAAAGCATTACTGAAGGTTCAGCGAAAGGCCATTCCGTATTCGGACGAGATCAACTACCCTCGTAATTGGAAAGAAATCGCCGAACGCCGCGATGCAGCTTTAGAAAAGGCCGAAACTCCCGCAGACCTGGCTGTCAACGAACTGCTGGATCAGACGGCAGACCTGTCTCTTTTAACAGAAGACACAACACTGGAAGAAGCGATTGATATACTGAAAAATTCCGTAACTCCCCCGTTGCCTATCGTGGTTTACTGGAAAGATCTTGCCGACAACGGCTTTATCGAAAGAACAACCCCCATCAACCTAAGTGGCGAGGGACTCACGAGCGCCGTTTTAAGATCCGCTCTGAAAAGTGTTCTGGAAGCGGTTAGTGCCGGTGGGTATGCTGAACTGGGGTATGTCGTTGAGTCGGGCAAGGTAACCGTAGCGACACAGGACACCTTACCGACCAACTACAAAACTGAAATTTACGACGTCGCCGACCTGCTCAATCCCCCGGCCAATTACGGCAACAACAGCGGTGGCGGCGGCCGTAACAACCGTAACAACCGTAACAACCGTAACAACAATAACTATGGCGGCAACTATGGCGGCAATTATGGCGGCGGCGGGTATGGCGGCTATGGCGGCGGCGGCTATGGTGGCAGCGGCGGCTATGGTGGCGGCGGCTATGGCGGCTATGGCGGCGGCGGGTATGGCGGCTATGGTGGCGGCGGCTATGGTGGCGGCGGCTATGGCGGCGGCGGCTATGGCGGCGGCGGGTATGGCAACCAAGGCAGTATCGGAAACTGGCAGCAACAGATACGCGGTTACCAACTCATCAACACCATCCAGCAGACAGTCGAGCCGGATTCATGGTATTACATAGGTACCGGAGACGGAACGATTGATCAATATAGTGAAAGCAAGCTGATTGTTTACCAGACACCGGAAGTTCACGCACAGATCAATGAACTGTTAGATAAACTCCGCGAGGGTCTGGGCCAGCAGGTCGCCATTGAAGCTCGTTTCCTGCTTGTCACTGAAAACTTCTTAGAAGACATTGGACTGAATACGAATATCCCGACACTGCGACTTGGCGGCAACTGGGCCGGCGGCACGAGCGGGATACCTGGATCTATCACAGTCAATCAGGACTCCTACAGCCATGTGATTCCGACCGCTACCGGCGTTCCGGGCAGTTTGGGCGGCGCATTTACAAATCCCGCATTGGGAACAACGATTACCTATGAATCGTTGGATGACCTGCAGGTCGAGTTTATTCTGCGAGCCACAACGGCGCACCAAAATTCAAAACAGCTCCAGGCGCCGAAAGTAATGGTACTCAACGGTGAATCGGCAAACATTGATGTATCAACAGACAAGCGTCTCAAGACCGGCAGCACCTTCAACACCGAAACCATATCAGCCGGCGATGGTGTCCAAACCACGGTCTATTGGTGGGAAAGTGATAACGAAGATGTCAATACGGGTATCAATCTGTCGATCAATCCTGTGATTACCGCGGATAAAAAGTATGTCATCCTGAATATTGAGACGGACCTGACCGATCTTATTGCCCAGGATAGTGAAACAGCGGTTGGTTTTTCGCCAACAGGAGAACAGATTACGGACACCTATACCAACCCGACGACGCAAACGTCTTCGATTCAGACCCGTGTTACGGTACCGGATCAGGGTACGGTGATGCTGGGCGGCCTGACAATAACCGCCGTCCGCGAGATCGAATCAGGACCTCCCGTCCTGGCCAAAATCCCCGTCCTTGGACGGTTCTTCTCGAACCGCAGTCTCGTGGACGACAAGTTAATGCTGTTGATCCTGGTCAAACCGACCATACTCCTGCAGGATGAAGGCGAAGAAAAGGCGATAGGCGCCTTGGCGGCCAGCCGGTAAGGCGGCCGATGTTTCTGTACCTCGAACCAAAAACAACAAAGGGACACGTTAAAAACGTGTCCCTTTTTTTAAGTGCAGCCGAAGCATCCTGCTTCGGATCATTCGGCATCCGGACGTTACTTTGAGAACTTCGCCTTCATCTGCTGATACCCCAGATGTACCAGCAAATGGTCCAGAATCACCATGGCGGTGTAGTTTTCCGCAACCGGCCAGATGCGTCCGACAATCGTCGGGTCGCGCCGTGTGATCGCCGCCAGGTCGGTATTTTCCAGCGTGTACTTGTCAATCGTGTGCTGGGGCTTATCAATCGTCGGCGTCGGCTTGACCGCCAGCTTGACGATAATGTCCTGTCCCGTGGTCAGGCCGCCCGTGATGCCGCCGGCGTTATTGGAATCAAATGCAACCTTGCCGCCTTCGGTATGCATCTGGTCGTTGCTCTGGAAGCCGGTCATGTCCTTGACGGCGAATCCGGCGCCCACTTCCACGCCCTTCACCGCACCGATGCCAAGCATCCGGCCCAGTTCGGCGTCCAGCTTGTAAAAGACCGGCTCGCCCAGCCCCGCCGGAACGCCCGTCACCCGCACCTCCACGATCCCGCCGGAGGAGTCGCCCGTTTTCGTGATCGCGTTACAGGCAACCAGCATTTCCTCGGCCGCCGCGATATCCGGGCAGTCGATCACCGGATGCACGCCGTATTTATCGATCACGTCTTTATGCGAAATCTTCGGTGCCTTGCCCCGAATGTCATCGATTTCGTTTTCAACCTCCGCCAATACCGCGATCTTCTGCAAAAACCGCATCTCCGGCATCAGACGACCCTTAACGAATATCTCCTGATAAAACGGGTCCAGATCATGCCGCATCTTCTTATATCGCTCGGTGTACTCAAAGATCGTTTTTGAGTCCATTTCCGGACATGCTACCCCGGCGGCCTCTTTAATGAACGAGAATACTTCGATCCCAAACGCTTTCAGGATCTTCTTGGCCACATATCCGACCGCAACAATCGTCGAGGTGTACCGCCCACTGAAGATCCCCGCGCCAATCGCGTCGTCGTCCGGTCCATACTTGGCGAACGACGCATACGAAGCGTGCCCGGGTCGCGGCGTGCGGTTGGTATCCTGATACTGCTTAATGTGGATAAAATGCCGGTCCAGATTCGGGATTAGGATCGTGATGGGCGTGCCGTTGGTGTGGTTTTTGTTGCCAGCGCCCTCGATGGTGTCCGCAGCGTTGCGTCCCGTGTACAAAACCGGGATATCCGGCTCCTTACGCGGGCTGGAAAGCTCATCGGCCCCCGGTTTTCGCAGCAGCAGATCGCCGTAGATCTCCTGTTCGTTCAAGCCCATCCCCGCAGGGGCCCCGTGAACCACCGCGGTCAGCCCGTCCTGATACGACCCGCCGGCCACCGAAACCTGAAAATTCCGTCCAATATGACACCCTTGCATCTGTAAATCTCCATTTCATAAAAGGTTAACATTCGCTCGCCTCAAGTCTCATGCTTCAAGACTCTGGACGGATTTCTACATACAGAAGCGGTATCATACCAAAACCGTAGAATATTTCAACCCCCCTGTGGAAAACAACCATTTGAATTGTCGATGGACGAATGACAGGATCATTTAATCCGTCATTTCATAATAGAAAAGATTTCTATCGGTATCAATCCAAATCACTGGAGATGTCCCTTCGCCGATTTTAAATCCATTTTCAATATTGTACGTATCGAACCATGTTATATCAAGCGGAGGATATGTATCTTCACTTTCTTCTGACATAAAAGGTGGCTCAGAAATTATAGTAAATTCTAAAGCAACATGAGATTCCCAATCATATTTGTTTTCATTGTATCTTTGAATCATATCAAGTGCATACGATTTACACACTTCCAAAGGCGCATTGAATTTCACCTTGAAATCATACGCCATGAAATAGCGATAGTGGGCATAATAGATATCTGACGCCTCATCTGGTAATGAGAAATTAAGTTCTTCGCGAGATTGCTCAAGAGAGATGGGAGAGTCAACCTTTGTCACAAAATCTTCCGGAGGCCCGTCGTATGCCTTAGAAAGAGCATAAAAAAAACACACGACAATAACTTGCTGAACTAAAAAATACAATATCAAACAACTAACGATGATACTATTGAAGATTGAAAAAATAACTTAACGGCGGCGGTTCTTTCCACAAACGTATATCTTTGCGAGAATCGCCCTGGATGCCGGATCAAGTCCGGCATGACAGTTTCGGGGCACTGCCGAATACATTAA
>Ga0272442_10006609_pt1 | contig 15215 bp, 14 predicted proteins | sample SSMForm2O_FD_200262 | JGI IMG/M metagenome (GOLD analysis project Ga0272442, IMG submission 200262) | Marine sediment archaeal communities from Little Sippewissett salt marsh, Falmouth, MA, United States - SSM-Form-2O | ecosystem: Environmental > Aquatic > Marine > Wetlands > Sediment ...
TGTCCTGCTTCAACACTTGCACCTTCTTGAATATTATATGGTTCAACATGTCCATATCTTGTATACAAACCATTATCGTGCTTTATCCTAACATAATGGAAACTTCCAGTTGTTCTAACAATATCAACAACACCGGATTCAACAGCATAAACTGGAGTATTTGCCGAACCCCTTATATCAATACCGCCATGACAATACGAAGCACCGGCATAATTCTTAACATAAGCATAACGATTACCAAAACACGAGGTAATAACATTACTTTTTGTAGGCCATATCTTGAACTTATAATCTAAAGATAATGGACTAAGCAAACTTATTGATTCTAAATCAGAATCAAATATTGAAGAAACATAAGGTGTATTTAATTCTGAATTTAAATTATTAAAAGAATCATAAGACATTGAACTATCAAATAATGCTATACTTAATGCGCTATTACCACTAAGTAAAACTCCATAACTATCTTTATTTTTTTTTACCTTTGCTGAGAATGAAGAGTTTGAAAAGATATAATCAGGATATATTTTTTGTATATTTTGCATATATTGATTAAAATAGTCATCAAAATAAACTGCAACACTACAGTATAAAGGAGACGCAATCTTAAAATTTGATTCAGTAGTCTCAATTTCTTCTTCTAGACCTTTATCATTTTCAAGTGCATCAGAATAATATATCCATTTATTATGTCCCAGATATTTTTGATTATCAGATTGATATATTGATTTATCCAAATCAGATAATGCTCCATTTTGAGCATAATCAAATAATGCAAATTCATAACTATAATTTGCTATGTCTTGCACAATTGTATCTAAAGAAACATAAGAATGATAAGCATTTGATATTGCTTTTACATCATCATTAGTATCTGGAAAATCAACAGCAGCTGAAAGCTTTAAGAAAATCGCATACAACATAAATACAATTAAAGCTATAACAATAACTATATTGCCTAAGGATACTGCTTTTTTGTTTAGTCTTATTAGTTTCATCTTAGCCTAAATATTCTATTTTTGGTTTTGAACCATCATAATGCCATATTGTAACATAATATTCGCAAAAAGTATATAAATTATTTATTGCCATATATCTATTTTGAGAATAACCTGAAAAATAATTTTTATCAGTAAACATAATTGCATAATTTTCTGTTGGGTATATTAAATACCATGGTGGATCGTCGTTTGATAAATAAATCTCTTTTATTGCTTCCTTATAGGTATAGGTAGAATCTAAATCAAATTTAGTTATTGTATCAGAATGCTTATCTAGTTCATTTTTTGTGAAAAGATTGTCTTGATATACTTCAAGCTGTTTATTATCAACTAAATTATAATCTAAGATAGTATCTATTGCCATGAATTTATCAGGAAATGTTGAATACTCATGTTCAGTATATTTTGTTGCACTATCAGAAGTACCATAAGAAGCAAAAAAAAGAAAAAATAAACCGATAACAATAATAGCAACAATAATAACCAATATCAAACTAGGTGTACTTGTCATACTAAGTCCTTTTTTTGATTTCATCTTATCCATAATCATAAGCTCTTAAATTATTTGCATAAACATCAATTACAAGCAAAGCATCAACAGTTTGATCAATGTCATCATCATAATATTTTACAGGTACTTCATAGTTGTAGTTAAATACATTAATTGGCCGAGTATTATACCACAAATCATAAAATTCTTGATTATAATAAAACGAACCTTCAATATCAATATATTGTTCAATTACGGGTTTGTACACCATCAAAGTAAGTTTGGCAGAAACATAATCATTTGTTGGACTAACTGAATATTGATCATCTAAATTTTTCAAAACACTTAAATCAACTTTGCCATATTCTGTTTTTTGTGTTTGTGCATCATATTCAAAAATAGAATTTTGTGAATAAAGTAATAGTGTAACAAAATTATCTGAATTAAATCTAGGATATAATGTAGGTTGATCAATTGCAACAGTCATTATCAAAACCGAAAAAATAACTACACTTGAAACTAAGAATAATATAAGATCTGCAAAATCATATACTGCTTTTTTATTTTTTATCATTCTCATTTTTTGTACTTGCCCTATTATCTGAAACTGAAATTGTATTCCTATTGTTGATAAAATATACAAACTTATTAACATAGCTTGAATCAAATTGATTTTCAACATTAGGCATTATAAACGGAAATACCTTGTATATCTTTAATGGATCGTCTGTTGTGGTCACACCTGCATAATTTGTATATCCAATAAAGTGATCCAATACATAATCTTTATTTTCCACAGAAGTAATAACAATATTATCAGGACTTGAGGCCAATAGTGTAGTGTAATAGGCATAATGAATTGAATATTCTGATTTAACTATTTCTTCTCGATCGACTTGGCTTTGTAATGAACTAAATGCAGCATAAACTATAAGAAAACTCAAAAAGATCTCAAAAAAGTATATGATAGCAAGTCTAGTATCTGCTTTTTTATTCATTGAATTACCTCTTTTATTACCCTTAATTAAAATAATTATAATATTTTAATATTATTTTATTTATAAAGGTTAGGAAAATAATCTATATATTGTGCTACACATGAACAACAATATTTATAAAAAAGACGCAAGTTAGAAAACAAAAAATGGCTAAAACTAAAGAAGAAATTGAACTAATTATTACAGAAAAGCCAAAAGCGGCATTAAAAGTTGCTCAAGCTCTTGCTGATGGTAAGGTTCAAAAAGCAAACCTGAATACTGTTCCAGTATATACAATTACACACAATAAAAAAACGATTGTTGTTAGTTCTGCAGTAGGTCATCTATATACTGTTGCAGAAAAAGATTCTAAGTTAAGAGGAAAATTTCCTGTTTTTGACACTGAGTGGAAACCGGTTTATGAAGTTAACAAAAATGTTCAATATTCTAAAAATTATGTTAAAACCTTAAAATCAATTGCAAAGAAAAAACCAAAACGAGTAATTGTTGCAACTGATTATGATATTGAAGGTGAAGTAATAGGTCTTAATGTTGTACGTTTTGCAATTGGCAAAGAAGATGCATCAAGAATGAAATTCAGTACATTAACAAAAAATGATCTTATAAAATCTTATGCAAATGCAAAAGACACTCTAGATTGGGGTCAAGCAAAAGCAGGCGAAACAAGACACACTATGGATTGGTATTATGGTATTAATCTAAGTAGAGTTCTTACACATTTTTTACGTGAAAGAAGAATATACAAACAAATGAGTATTGGTAGAGTTCAGGGTCCTGCACTTAAAGTATTAGTAGAAAAAGAACTTGAGATTCAAGCATTTAAATCTGAAAAATTCTGGCAGATTGTTCTTAATCTTAAAAAGGATGACTCAAAAGAAAAGATTGAAGCAATGCATAAGATTAATCAAATTTTTGACCAAAAAAAAGCTGAAAACATTTTTGAAAAAATAAAAGGTGAAAAACAAGCGATTGTAACAAAAACTGATAAAAGAAAAACAACACAAAAACCACCAACACCTTTTGACTTAACAACATTACAAACAGAAGCATATAGAACATTAAAGATAAAACCAAAAAATACTTTGCAATTTGCCCAAAATCTTTATATCAATGGTTATATTTCATATCCCAGAACATCCTCACAACAATTACCGCCATCAATAGGGTATAAAAAAATATTAAAACAACTGGAAAAAAATCCGCTTTATGCTCCTTTATGTAAAATTTTAAATAAAAAATCCACATTAAAACCAAATAATGGTAAAAAAGATGATCCTGCACATCCTGCGATTTATCCTACTGGTGTTATACCGAGTAAAATAGAAGGCAAAGAAGCAAGATTATATGATTTGATTGTTAAAAGATTTTTAGCAACATTTGGTGATAATGCAATAAGAGAAAGTGTTAATGTTGAGTTTGATGTGCAAAAAGAACCCTTTATTTCAAAAGGCGTAACAACACTTGAAAAAGGATGGCATGTATTATATGAGCCTTATACATCATTCAAAGAACAACCATTACCTTTATTAAATAAAGACGACAAACTTAAGATTACCAAATCTGAAAAATTAGAAAAAGAAACTCAACCACCAAAACGTTATACTGAGTCTTCAATTATCAAAGAATTAGAAAAACGTAATTTAGGTACAAAAGCAACACGAGCAAATATTGTTGAAACTCTATACAATAGAAAGTATATTGAAGGTTCTCCAATCAAAGCAACAGAACTAGGAATCAAAACTATCGATATTCTTGATAAATATTCGCCTTTAATCGTTGATCAGAAATTAACAAGACAATTTGAAGAGAATCTAGAATTAATTAGACAACATAAAAAATTACCCAAAGACATTCTTGAAGAAGCAAAAAAAACAATCGTTAAAATTATTGAGGGTTTTAAAAAGCACGACAAAGAATGTTCTGATGAACTTATTGAAGCAAACAAGATTGCTGCACGTGAACATAACACAGTATCACAATGTCCTTTGTGTGATGGAAAAGCAGTTATTCGTAAAGGTAAGTTTGGTCAATTTTTAGCATGTTCTAACTATCCTGATTGTAAATATACATTTAACATTCCTAACAATGCACGTAATATAAAACAAACTAATAAAGAATGCGAACATTGTAAACATAATTTAATTAGCTTTACAGCAAATAGACGAACTTATGAACTATGTATTAATCCTGATTGTTCTAGTAATAAAAAATCCAATGTTAAGAAAGTACCTGAAAAAATAGGTAGAAAATGTCCTAAATGTCAACACGATCTTGTAATGCGAGAATCAATATATGGTAAATTTATTGCGTGTTCTAATTATCCTAAATGTAAATATACAGAGAAGATTCAACAGAAAAAAGAAGAGTCTAAAACATAAAACTTTATAAAATACTGAATTCTTGACTTTAATAAGATGATTATTGGACTTGTTGGAAAACCATCTGCAGGAAAGAGTAGCTTTTTCAAAGCCTCAACACTAGCAGATGTTGATATTGCAAATTATCCTTTTACTACACTAAAAGCAAACTCAGCAATCGGTTATGTAAGTATTGATTGTGTTGATAAATTCTTTGGAAAACAATGTAATCCCAGAACTGGATTTTGTAAGAATCACAAAAGATTTATTCCTGTTGAGATGATTGATGTTCCTGGACTTGTGCCCGGAGCGCACAAAGGTCATGGAATGGGTTCTCAATTCTTAGATGAACTAAGACAAGCTGATGTTCTAATACATGTAATTGATATTTCTGGAAGCACAAATGAAAAAGGCGAAGCAGTTGATGCTTTATCGCATGATCCTTGTAATGATGTATTATTCTTAGAAACGGAGATTGATTTGTGGTATTTGAATATACTAAAAAGAGGCTGGGAAAAATCAGTCAAGCAAATGATGCAGAACAAAGAGAACACCATAAAATATATTGCGAAACAATTAAGCGGACTTGGTGTTAAAGAAGAGCATGTTGAAGACGCTGTTAAAGAAATGGATATAGATGCAGAATCACCACAGTCATGGCCGGTTGATGGCTTGTTAGACTTCGCTAAGATTCTAAGAAGAAAGACCAAACCAATAGTTATTGCAGCAAACAAAATTGATATTCCTGGTAGCGAAAAAAATCTAGAAAAATTAAAAAATAAATTTCCTGAACTTACAATTGTCGCATGCTCTGCAGAATCAGAAATCGCATTAAAAAGCGCCACAACTGCAGGTGCAATTGATTATTTGCCGGGATCAAAAATTTTTGAAATAGTTAAAAACATTAATGAAGCACAGGAAAAAGCTTTAGAGTTTATTAAAATTAATATCCTAGATAAATTTGGTTCAACTGGTTTGCAAAAGGTATTGAACACTGTAGTATTTGATGTCCTTAAGTATATTGCAGTTTATCCTGGTGGCGTGAACAAATTAGAAGACCAGTACGGAAATGTGTTGCCTGATTGTTTTTTAATGCCTCAAGGTTCAACAGCATTAGACTTTGCATTTAGGATCCATACTGATATTGGCAACAATTTTATTAAAGCAATCGATGTAAAAACAAAGAAAGTTATTGGTAAAGAACATGTTTTACAGCACGGCGATGTTGTAGAGATATGTACATCAAAATAATCAATCTATTTCTATTACAGAAGTATTATTTGTAGCTTGAAAAGCTACACTTAATTTATCTCTGCCATTTTCTTTGGATTTGTATAACATATCGTCAGCAAATTTTATCAATTCTCTTTGCTGACAAGAAGCATCTAAACAACTGAACAAACCTACAGAGATCGTAAAATTTTGGTTAGGTTGTTTTTCCTGAAATTCAAAATCAGTATTTCGTACTAATGAAACAAAACTCGAACATTTATCAATCGCAGTATTATAATCAGTATTCTTGAATATAATAATAAATTCTTCACCACCATATCTTCCAATAATACAATCATGACCAAAATGATCTCTAAATAATTGGGACAATTTCATTAAAGCTCTATCGCCTGCAGGATGACCATTAGTATTATTATAATGACCAAAATGATCAACATCAACCATAGCAACAGATATTGGTGACTTTTTTGAACTATGTATATTAACCTCACGTTCAAGAATAGTCATAAAAGCCCGTCGATTGTAAAATCCTGTCAATGTGTCAGTTACTGATTCTTCTTTAACCTTAGAATATTCACGAGCATTTGCAATTGCAATTGCAAGTTGGTCTGAGATTATATCAAATAATTTGGAATTTAATTCTTTTTCATGATATAGTGTTAATATCCCCAATAAAGTGTCTTTAAAGATTAATGGAAATGACGATATTTTTTTGTGACATATCAAAGCATCGGACTTGACTTTACAGATATCGTCTACATTATCAATGAATTTTGCTTTTTTGTCTTTTTTTATATGTTCTATAAGATCATGTTCCATTGCTTTATACATTTCAGGCAAATTTGACGCAACAAAACGTTTTCTAGCATCAAAAAATAATAGGGAACAATTATCTGCAACAGAACTATCAACAATAAAGAAAACAACCTTTCTCATCAATGAGTCAATATCTAATGAGCTATTAGTTATTTTACTTAATTTGCCCAGCATACTATATTGTTTGTGCTGTGATGACAGGTCCAAATTGTGGAATAATTCAGAAATAAAATATTTAATATAATCAAGAACATAAATTAATCTTTTAATCTTATCCTCTTCATATTTAACAGATTCATCAAAATCTTGAATATGTGATTCGTCTAATTTTGTTGCAATCGCGGTTTCAACAAGATTATAATCCTCTTTTTTGAAAGGACCTACAATAATAGAACCCTCATAGAATTTATCTTTAATTATAGGGAGACCTATAGTATGATAACCAGCCTCGCATCTTTTTATTGAAACTTGCCTTGTATTTTTATTGTCTAAAGTAATGTTTGCTTTATGATATTTACATAATGATGTAGTTTTAGAAATCTCGCTGCATAAGTTATTGATATTATAATGATAAATATCGTGATTATGTCTATCAACAATCTTTGTGAAAACACCAAAATCATTAAATAATTTAGAACTTAATTCATTCAGTTTTTCTCTTTGTTCGATTGTTAGCTCCATAGTGCATGTATAGTTGTTTTATTTTTAAGTTTTGTTATTGCCAAAATACAACAATAGCATTGTAGCATCATCTTCTAGTTTTTTCTTGAATTGCAAAGTATTTAAGCCATGATTATAAATATAGGATACTTTCTCAAATTGTTCTTGTGAAATATTAATTGTTCTTATTTTTTCGCTTGAAAAATCATGCATTTCTTGAATCTGTTGTTCATCTAATAAAAACTGATCAGTAATTACATTATATTTTGAAGGATGTTGCTCAAATAAACCATCGCTTAATAAAAGAACATAATTCTCAGACCTAGAAAGATCAAGTTCAAAACTTTTGGCTTCAGAACCAATACCAAAATAACCTAAAGGTCCAGAAATTGCATCATAACAAGTAATCTTATATTCATTATCATCTTTTGAAAAAACATAAATATACTGCGCACAATTAAGATATTTTATATCTAGCTTATCTTCGGCATTAATTTTGAAGTCCATAAAAGACATTACTGCCTTAGGTGCATTCTCATTAGACAATTTAGATTCTAATTTATTTGCAATCTGATCAATGGTTAATTTCTCTTCATAAGCATGCTCAATACTATATTTGAGTGCATTCGTGTTTATCGCTGCTTCTACACCTTTACTTTCAATATCGCCCATTGTTAACCTAAGTAAAGGAGAACGATTTTCAATAAGATATAAATCTCCGCCAACTGGGTGTTTTGAGCTATAAAATACTCTTACCTTATGCGGTCCAAAATTGAGTAGGCCCGAGGGATATTCAAGCTTATGCTTTTGTGCTGCTAAAATAACATTCCTTAATAATTCACTTGATGTAGAAAATAATTCAGAATTACTTGAAGAAGGATCTAATAACGAAGTTAAGATTGCTGAATTAACAGCTTCAGGAATCAACTTCTTTTCCAGATAGTCTGGAGGAAAATCAAAACCATATTTCATTATATCGTGTATTGAATTAAACAAGCTCAATCTTATACTTGACAAATCAGTTCGAGTATTCTCATCTAAAGTAACAGAGTTTAATTGCTTTTCAGCACTATGAATATATTGAATTTCCATACCTAACTTGTTATGACGCACATTAATTAAAATCTTAGGAATTTTAAAGATTGTATTTGAATTAAGACTATAATTTCTCAGATCATCATTTTTTAAAACAATCAAATTCGCATTTTTTGCTATTCTTTCAAGATCAGAATATTTTTCAGAATCGCTTGCAAAATAAAACAACGGTCCAATCAATTTCAAGCTCAGAAGAGTATCTTTAAATATTTTACCAATATATCCGGTCATTGTAATAGTCTTGTAATCATCCTTCAACAAATCAACAATATGCTTGCTAAACTCATTTAAGCTTATGTCGCCATCACTACCTTGTTTTTTTCTATCAACTCGGACATTATTTTTCATCATATTAGTAATGGTTCTAACTTCATAATCTGTTGGGATACTTAGTAGTTCATGATTAGGTTGTTGTTTTAACTCATCAGCCAATAAAGTCTGAAATTCTATATCGTTTTTGGGAACTAGAGTTAGAAAATTAACTTTCTCCTCTAATAATGAACCTTTTAGGAACCTAAAGCTCGCACTATTCAACATAGGATGATGGATATCTTGATCAGGATTATCATAATCGACATATCGTACTCTTGATACAGTATCCACAACTAAGTGCTCATTCATTGTATATCAAAACTTATTAACTCCTTCCATTTAGAATCTTTATTATCACTATAAACAACTGAAATTCTTGAAAAACTTAATCTTTTCAACTCAGATTTAGATAATCTTTTTGAACTTGCTAAAGCTTCTTTTAAAGCTAAATCTTTATTATAATAAAAAAAAGGACTTTTATAGTTATTTATATCTAATATAGTTATATGAGGATGGAAATACCATTCACTATTTTCGTCTTTGTTTCTGTTGTAATTAAATTGTAAAAAGCTCTGAGACAATACATCTGAAAACAAATAGGACTTTCTCAATAACTTAGATCTAAAATCGAACAAAGCATCAACATCATTAAAATCTAAAACTATTCTTTCATCTAGTTGCGAGACAAAATAATTTGAAAATTCAATTTTACTTTGTTCTTTTAAAATCCTATATATATGTCTAAGATAATTTCTAAGGTCAACAAGAGCATCAAACTTTATCCCCCATAATAAAGTCAAATGCGCACTATATGTTTTTTCAACTGGGACAGAAACTATTTTACTGAACTGTTGTTTCATCTTCAGAATTGATTTTGAAACAGATTTATCTGGAATTAAAAGTACAAAAAAATCTAGTTCAAAAACATTCTTGTCAGTAAACTTTCTACATGCTTCATTAATTAATAGATTAGACATTCTATCACCAGTTTATTTCAAAACTATATAATCCACCCTATATAAAAATATATATTATCTAATTTATAAAAATATAATATAGTTAAATATATAAACTGCACTTCAGTTCATCAAAATATGAAAAATCCTATTGAATCATTCTCTATAAACATTGAAAATATAAATTATGAAAAACTAAGTACAGATAGCCTAATAGACAATATTTTGGATGGCGGTTTTGAAAAAGGCATTGTAACAACAATTTATGGTCCTGCAAGTTCAGGCAAAACTAATCTATGTATTTTAAGCACAGTCAATAATGCCAAGAAAAACAAGAAAATAATGTATATTGATAGTGAAGGCGGATTTTCTTTAAAAAGAGTTCAACAAATCCTAGGATTAGATGAAAATAATGACTATCTTTTAAAACAGATATTAAACAATATTACATTAGTAAAACCAAAAACATTCAAAGATCAAACAAATATAATCTATGCGCTAAAAGACTATCTCAAAGATAATCAAGTTGATGCAATTATTATTGATAGCATAGGTATGTTATATAGGCTAGATAGATCTGATCTTGATATTATGACAGCAAATTACGATTTGAGTAAACAGATAAATTTTCTCCACAATATTGCTGAAGAATACAATATTCCGGTTATTGTAACAAACCAGGTATATGCATTATTTGATCAAAAAGACAAAGTACGGGTTGTTGGCGGAGATATTATTACATACTCAAGCAAATGTCTAATAGAACTAGCAAAAGAAGATAATTATAGAAAGATCATACTGAAAAAACACAGACATCTTCCTGAAAAAGAAGATTATTTTATGATATATGATAGAGGTATTAAAAGTTTAGAGGAGTATTCAAAATGGCAAAGCTAAAAGAATCATACAAAAAACTTATTGAATCTGATGAATTTATTAAATGGAAACAAGAACATCATGAATACAAACTACAAGTTGCATTTTTTTCGAGAAATATTAAAGATGAGCCTTTATGGAGTTTTAGTTTTGTTTCAAATGAAAAATTACATACATTTGATGTTTGCGATAATGTCGAATGTAAAGGCATGGATGATATTTATATTGAAAGTATTGAAGATATAAAAAATCTGAATATCGATGATATTGAACTTAGTTTTGAACAAGTATCCGAAAAGATTAAAGATATGACTACTTCTTATGTTATTGTAAAAGAAGTATGCACAGTATCAAACAATAAAGAATATGGATTGCATTGGAATATTACAGAGGTAACAGCAGATATGAAAATGGTCAACTTAAAGATAAGCAATGACGGCATAATACTAAAACAAACTGAACAAAGCTTATTAAATCTAGGTCAGTGGCAAAAAGGAACTAAACAATCTTAATTATTTTATTTTTTGATGTTTTACCTTTGATTATTTTTATGTTTTTACCAGTTATCTTTTTAATAAATCTAATTAGTTCTTGATTTGCTTTATTATTTTCAGCTTCTTTAGATATTTCGAGAATAAATTTATTGTTTTTTAATATTATTTTATTTTTTTTAGAATTAGGTATAATTTTGATCTCAAGAGAATTATTTTTTATCAATTGCTCTTTGAATTTATCAGAATCCATTTATGTATAGTCTCTCCATGTATGCTTACATTTCTTACATCTATAGAACTTTGTTTCAGGTTCGTCTGAGGATCTTGTTTGCAATGTCCAATAACCTGCCTCATTATGACCGCATTTTGGACATTTTATCTGTTCTGTTGGCAAAAGATCATCATTTAATTTTTCATCAACAACCTCGAAGCTTGCTTTGTCTTTGTCTTCTTTGCTTTTAGATTGTAATTTAAAGCCTTCAGATTCTTCTTTATAACCACATTTAGGACAATATAAAAAAGTTTTATTATCTTCTTTTTTTGGTAATAATATACCTTTGCATTTTGGACAAAATTTCATAATATCTCGGTATTTTATGTCTTTTTAAAGCTTGCGGTTCAAAATATTTATAAATAATTTAGAAATACCTTATTATATGAAAAAGAGGTTGTTAATATTTGATTTTGATGGCACTATTGTCGATTCAGGTGATATTGTTTATTTGATTAATAAATCAATATTTCGAAGAGAATTTAACATCAATATTAGAAGAAAAGAATTCTATAATTTGTTTAATGATAATTTCTATAAGAATTTTGCTAAGCTATTATATAAACATAAATTAATTGGATTCTTAGGATTGATAAAACTTGAATTTGAAAAGAAAAAAATACAAAAATATGTTGAAAAACTATTAATTGAATTAGAAGAGCACAAGCATCATTTCAAACCCTTTCCAAATACCAAAAATATGCTTGAAAATCTTAAGAAATCAAATATCATTAGTGTTGTTTCTTCAGATTTAGATAATTTTGTCAAATATATTATTAAAAAATATAAACTTAATTATTTTGATGATGTTTTGGGTGCAGACTTTGCTTTGAGCAAGATTAAAAAGATAAAACATTTGATTAAAAAATATAAAATGCCTAGAGATAAAGTAATTTATATTGGCGATACTATTGGAGATATTGTTGAAGCAAAAAAATCAGGTATAAAGTGCATTGCTATAACTTATGGTTTTCACTCAAAAAATCACTTTGCTAAATCCGATATAAAGGCAGATTATTATGCTAATAATACAAAAGAATTATTTGATATAATCAATCATTTAGAATAAAAAAAATAAAAAAAAAGGTTAATAAAACCTTTAGTAGTAAGTTTGGCTTGTTAGTTCTTCATCAGCTTCGTCATCGTCTTCTTTCATTTTGTTGAATCCTATGATTAAACCTAGGATAGCTAACAAAACAACAACAATAACCAAACCAATTTCTAGAGCATTTACAAGACCATTGCTTGCAACATCTACAGTTAGAGTTTGTTTAGCAATTTCACCATCTGCTGTTTTAACACTTAAAACAAAGCTTTGATCACCGCTAGCAGCACCGCTCTTAGCTGTAACAGTCATTGTAACTTGTTCCATAGCATCATTTTCTAACAAAAAGTCGCTTTTTGGTGAAAATTCAAAATCTAAGCTATCTGATTCAGCTTCTAGACTAACTAATTCAGCTTCACCACTATTGCTCAAAGCAATTGTAAACTTAGCTGCACCATCTTCCATAGCTGCACTTGACTTGTCAATGTTAACTTTAACATCTGCAACACTTTCAGTGTTAGCAATACAAGCATCATTTGCAACGATTTCAACTGGAACAGTGTATGTTGACTCTTCCTTACTATGTGAGTAAGTTGCTTTAATAACTAAATCATATGTACCAGCTTCAGTACATTTTTCTGTCATTAAATATAGTGGTTCACTGTATTTTTCTTCGCCTTCTTCGATTTCAGAGATGTAATCGCTTTCTGTAATGTGAAGATCTTCAATTGTAGCTGTGATCTTAACATCATCTTCAGGATCGTTACCTAAGTTTTCAATCTTAGCTTTAACTTTAATTGATTGACTACCAGCTTTAACGATTTCTGGAGTAACAATTGCATCTTTGATTCTGATATTGTGTTTTTCATCGCTTTCAACAGCAATATCATATTCGTCTGTATAAACTACACTACCTTCTCCAAAGATCATTAGTGTAATTACATATTCACCAGCTTCAATTGATTCTGGAAGGTCCAAAGTTAATGTAACTTCCTTCTCTCTATCAGCTTGTAAATCAAACATCTTTGTACTATCCATAGCTTTTTCTTGATCGTATTCTGTTGCTAAGATAGCCATAACTTTGCAGTCTTCAATGTCTCTATCAGATCTTAGTGTGAATTTGAATTCGATTTCGTCTTCAAAATCAACTTGTTTTAGAAAACCATTGTAGGTTCTATCGTTAACTTCTTCATCAGTAATATTAATATTTGAATCATCAGCTAACTCTGCAAAACCGATGTTTGCAAAAACACTTAGCAATAATAGCGCTAATATGCTCAATGCTTTTACTTTAACCATTTTCATATCCTCCGTGTTTTAATTACCATAAATTTTGTTTATTTATTAGTGGATATTTATTACCGTGCAATAGTAACAATATACTATATTGTAGTAGGTTTTATTTATAAAGCTTTCGCTTCTACTCCTCTGTAACCTCTATATATCTGCCAACTCTTCTATTGAGCTCACCATTGTCCAGAACATCAATTACTATAGTATATTCGCCTAAATCACTATCTTCTGGAATTGGCATTGTTAAAACCTTACTCATTTCTTTATTTTCATTCAGGTCAAAAGGACCTGCTTCTCTACTAATTTGCAATTGAGGCACTGCTGCTACAATCTTTACATTTTCTAAATCAATATCGCCACTATTCTCAAAGTGCAAATCAATGATTATGTTATCACCTGGATGATAAGTTAGGCCGCCTGGTAGAGCAACATCACCAATATATAATTCAATTTTTTCAGTCTCTTCTTCCTCGCCATCATCTGGTCTTGATCTTCTCAATACTGCAAAAGTATCATAATCATCAATCACAAAACCATAATCTTCACCAACATATGCTGCTTCATATAAAGCAACATAGTCATTACTAATTCTGCTGAAAATTACTGTAAATTCATCTTCATCTGAATTGAAAAGTTCTATATTTTTAGCACCTACTTCAACCAGAATAGTCCAAATTGAATAATCTTCAATTGGTTCTATGCTATAGCTTAAGTGATCTAAAAAATTATCTTCTTCAATATCAAGTGAAAAAGTTACATCAGTTCTATCAACAACAATGTCATCACCATCATAATCTAAATCAATTTCTACATCCGGATTAAAATCATCCAAAACAAATGTGATATTTTGTGTAACAACTTCACCATCTTCATCTTCAACAGTCAAAATATAAGTTGTTTGACCTTCAGATTTTGGATGTGCAATCAAAGTTGAATCTTCAACTTCAACAACAACATTAGGATTTTCACACAATACTGCAAAATCATCTGTTTTTCCAAGATAATTTAAGAAATGTAATCTATCTTCATCCAATACTTGAATAAATCCTTCTCCTTCAGAAAGAGTATATTCCGTATCTTCAAGATAAAATTCCAAATTATCTTCATCAAAATCTTCTACTTCAAAATCTGAACCTCTAGCATAATGATCAAAGAATATTTGTTTTCCATCTGTAGATAAAACAGGAGTAAAAATATTTGTTTCATCATCTTCTTCTAAAAATAGAACAGACGAATCATCTTGACTTACAGCAAGATCAATATCTAAAACATCTCCTTCAACATCATCAAGATATTCGCTTAAATCAAATTCTTGATC
>Ga0272442_10006610_pt1 | contig 15215 bp, 13 predicted proteins | sample SSMForm2O_FD_200262 | JGI IMG/M metagenome (GOLD analysis project Ga0272442, IMG submission 200262) | Marine sediment archaeal communities from Little Sippewissett salt marsh, Falmouth, MA, United States - SSM-Form-2O | ecosystem: Environmental > Aquatic > Marine > Wetlands > Sediment ...
CAGGAAACGATTGAATTGCTGTCGATGGTACGTCTGGGAATCGATCTGGGTATTATCAAAAAGATTAAAAACCAGGTGGTCAATCAGCTGTTGATTATGATTCAGCCGGCGCATTTGCAGAAGATTGAGGGCAAAAAGTTATCCGCTTCGGCCAGAGATACGAAAAGAGCCAGTATCATCAGAGAAAAATTAGGAGGTCTTAATGTTTAATAGATTCACCGAGCGAGCCAGAAAAGTCATTGTTTTTGCCAAAGAAGAAGCGCGGCGTTTCAATCACGATTACATAGGGACGGAGCATCTTTTGCTGGGTTTGATCCGTGAGGGCGAAGGAGTGGCTGCCGCGGTCCTCCAGAAACTCGGCCTGGACCTGGAGACCATCCGGATCGAGGTCGAAAAGATGGTTCAACCCGGTCCGCAGACTCAGGTTCTGGGGGATATTCCGTTTACGCCCCGTTCCAAGAAGGCCCTAGAACTCTCGGCTGAGGAGGCGCGTTCTTTGGGACATAACTATATCGGGACTGAGCACCTGCTTTTAGGGCTGGTCAAAGAAGGCGAAGGCATGGCCTATCGGGTCTTGTTGAATCTGGGTCTGGATTTGGCGCGGTTACGCAACGAAGTCATGGAACTTTTGGGTTCCGGTATCCCCGGGGTCGGCAATACCGAGATGGCCAAGGCAGGTAAAACCCCAGCAATTGATGCGTATGGACGCAACCTGAATAAACTGGCCCGTGAGGGCAAACTGGATCCGGTTATCGGCCGTCAGAATGAAATTGAACGGATCGTTCAGATTCTCAGTCGGAGAACTAAAAATAATCCTGTCTTACTGGGTGAGGCGGGGGTGGGCAAGACCGCGATTGTTGAGGGCCTGGCCCAATTGATCGTTGGGGGTGATGTTCCGGAGGTCCTGAGGGATAAGAATATCATCGTTTTGGACCTGGCCTTGATGATCGCCGGCACCAAATATCGCGGACAATTTGAGGAGCGCATCAAGGCTGTGATTGATGAGATCAAGCGTTCGGGGAAGATTGTTTTATTTATCGACGAGTTACATACCCTGGTCGGCGCCGGTGCTGCCGAAGGCGCTATCGACGCAGCGAATATTCTCAAGCCCGCCTTGGCCCGGGGTGAGATCCAATGTATCGGAGCGACGACCTTGGATGAATACCGCAAGCATATCGAAAAGGATGCGGCCCTCGAACGCCGCTTTCAGACTATTATGGTCGATCCGCCTTCGGTGGACGAAGCGGTTCAGATTCTGAAAGGCCTGCGCGACCGTTACGAAGCGCACCATCGGGTCAAATTTTCGGATGAGGCCCTGGAATCAGCGGTTAAGTTGTCTGACCGTTATATTTCCGGCCGGGCCTTGCCTGATAAGGCGGTTGATATTTTGGACGAGGCGGGGTCACGGGCACGCTTGACTGCCATGGCGGTGCCGCCCGAGATTAAAGGTCTTGAAGAAGAGATCGAGAATCTGAAAAAGGAAAAGGAGGCCTTTATCAAGAGTCAGGATTTCGAGAAGGCCGCCCGGATGCGTGATGAAGAACGGTCTATCCGCGATAAACTGGAGAAGGTCCGCGGGGAATGGACCAATCAGCGTGACAAAGCGACCATTACTCTGGGCGCGGAAGATATTGCCAAGGTCGTCTCGCAATGGACGAAAATCCCTCTCATCCGACTTGAGCAGAAAGAAAGCGAAAAATTACTTAAGATGGAAGAGCATTTGAAGAAAGTTGTGATCGGTCAGGAAGAACCGATTCAGGCGATTGCCCGAGCCGTGCGCCGATCCCGGGCCGGGATTAAGAATCCACGTCGGCCGATCGGGTCATTTATCTTTTTGGGACCGACCGGCGTTGGCAAAACTTATCTGGCGCAGAAGTTGACCGAATTCATGTTCGGCGATCAGGACGCCCTGATCCAAATTGACATGTCGGAATACATGGATAAATTTAACGTTTCCCGTTTGATTGGTGCCCCGCCGGGATATGTCGGATACGAAGAGGGCGGCCAGCTGACAGAGAAGGTCCGGCGCAAACCGTATTCGGTCGTTCTTTTGGATGAGATCGAGAAGGCCCATCCAGATGTCTTTAATATTTTGTTGCAGGTGTTCGAGGAAGGACGCCTGACCGATAGTTTCGGCCGCAAAGTGGATTTCCGCAATACCATTATTATTATGACATCTAACGTCGGCGCGGAGATGTTGCGCTCGCGGGGATCTTTGGGCTTCATTGCCCAGAAAGCCGATGCGAGCTACGAAGACATGAAGAGCCGCCTGTTGGAGGAGGTCAAGAAAGTCTTTAAGCCGGAGTTCCTGAACCGCATCGACGACATTATTGTTTTCAAATCCTTGAGCAAAGAAAGTCTGCAGGATATTGTCGCGATTGAGATTCGGGAGGTCGCCAACCGGCTTAAAGATAAGAACATAAACATTACGTTGGACAAGGAAGCGGTTAATTTTTTGATCGAAAAAGGATTTGACCCGATATTCGGTGCACGACCGCTTAAAAGAACGATTCAGCGCTATCTCGAAGATCCGCTCTCTGAGGATATTATTGCTGGACGTTTCAAGGAAGGCAGCCAAATTAAGGTCTCTACCAGGAACGATACTCTTGTTTTTGAATAATCCTTTTGTTGCCCGCGGCCGTCTGAGAACCATCCGCATTGGCATCCGGTTTTTAACCATCAGCTTAGGGTTCTTGGTATTCTTTCTTATCAGCCGTCCGGCTGCGTGTCGGTCCGCTGTTTCATTGCCGTTTGAAGGGCAAGTCGACTTTAAGCAAAAAAAATTTATCATCAAGATTTTGAATTTAAAGAGGCCCATGACCTTAACGGCCTGGGTCCAAGAGGATGATTTTATCGGGTTTACCCTTAATGTGGATGATCAAAAAACGTTGATCGGTCATATTTCAACCTTCTTGGAAGGAAGATTCCAGTTTCTCGATGGCTTTGTGGTGGACCGAACAGGGATCATCGGAACGATTCAGGGCCGACATACATTCATCAACAATGAACCCTGCGGGGATTTCGAGGCTCAGTGGCATGTGACGAAAGACCGTCTGATCATTCGTTCATTATTGTCACGCGGTCTTTCGGCGGAAGGTCAGATTCGCACCACTCCCCCTTATGTTCTTGATTTGGCGCTAAATCTTAAGAACCTGGATATCAATCCTGTTTTGAATGCCGTGCAGGACGCGGGGATCCGTACTTCATTCGGACCTTTTGAGGGTCGTTTGCGCATAACCGGAAGCACGGATCGAATCGAGATCAAGGGCCGTTTATTGACTTTTAACGGGACCATCGAAGGCCTTGATTATCAGGATATGCTTCTGAATTTTGAGGGTGTGTATCCGTGGGTTCAAATCGAAAATTCACATATTATTCAGCCAGATGGCACCATCTTCAAGATCGCGGGAAATTTGGATTTAAGCCGTATGACTGAATTTGACAAACAAGTGCGAAGGTTCATGAGCAAGCCTTTGATCCAACATGATGGACAGGACTTGGAATGGACACTTAAGCGACTGCATCAAAACGGTAGCGATACGACTTCGGAATTAAAATATCTTTATCGAAAGGAACAAGGCGACCATCCCGCTTTGCCTCAGGAAGGCGTTATTTTCGGCTTGGAAAGGCGGCTTAGGTTTTAATTGTACTGCCATGGTTAAAACCAAAACAATATATGTGTGTCAGAATTGCGGAACCCAGTCTCCGCGTTGGATGGGCAAGTGCCCGAGTTGCGAGAGCTGGAACTCGTTTGTTGAAGAAAATATGGCGCCTGTAACCCCGGGGCAACGGCCGACGGAACTCATGGATAAGACGTCGGTTCGTCTGCAGGATGTCCCAGCTGAACGGAAGGCCAGGGCCATGACCGGGATCGTCGAGTTTGACCGCGTACTCGGGGGAGGGATCGTGAACGGTTCGGTCACCCTGGTGGGGGGGGATCCAGGCATCGGGAAATCGACCTTGATGCTGCAGGTCGTTTGTCAGCTTAGCGCCAAAGGCTATAAGGTCTTATATGTCAGCGGGGAGGAGTCGGTTCAGCAGACCAAGATGCGTTCCGAGCGTCTGCAGGCGGACAAGGAAAACCTTTTTATTCTCAATCAGGTGGATCTGTTTGTTATCCGCGAAGAAATCAAACAGTTGAATCCGGATGCGGTTGTGATTGATTCCATTCAAGTGCTTTATTTGCCTGATATCAGTTCCAGTCCGGGCAGTGTTAGCCAGGTGCGGGAATGTTCTTCCGTTTTAATGCATCTGGCCAAATCGCGCGGCATATCCGTTTTCATTATCGGGCATGTGACCAAGGAAGGCATGTTGGCTGGTCCGCGGGTCATGGAACACATCGTTGATACGGTCTTGTATTTAGAAGGAGAACGCTATACTTCCTACCGAATTTTGCGCGGTACCAAGAATCGTTTTGGATCCACTAATGAGATGGGTGTATTTGAGATGACGGCTCAAGGTCTTCAGGAAGTCTCTAATCCTTCCGAGATTTTCTTATTGGAACGTCCCCTGAACGCCTCGGGCTCGGTGGTTGTCCCCATCCTGGAGGGGACTCGGCCGTTCTTGGTCGAGATCCAGGGACTGGTCAGCCGCTCTACATTCGGGATTATCCGGCAGAAGGCCCAGGGATTTGATGCCAACCGTCTGGCCCTGCTCGTGGCAGTGCTTGAAAAAAGACTGGAATTGAATTTGCAGGATAAGGATATTTTTTTGAATGTCGTTGGCGGGGTGAGGATCATGGATCCGGCCGCCGACCTGGGAGTTGTTTTGGCGGTCGCCTCAGCTTTCTTGGACCGTACTGTGCCCTACGATACCGTCATTTTAGGCGAAGTCGGTTTGTCGTCCGAGGTCCGCAGCGTGAGTCAGATTGGTTTGCGACTGAATGAGGCGGCTAAGTTGGGTTTTAAACGTTGCCTGGTGCCTAGAAAGAATATGAACGGTCGTCAAGACATTCAAACGGATGCGCTAAAGATCATTACGGTTGAATCGGTGCGCGAAGCCCTGGAATGGGTGAAGGATCATTGAAAAGTTCAATTGTCACACGTCACATGACACACGTCACAAGAAAGCCTGGGATGTCATTACGTGTGATCTGTGTTGTGTGACGTTCAGTCAAGGAGGCCGTTATGACACTTTGGTTTATCAGGGTTTTTTTCCTGATCATTAGTTCTTTTGTGGGCTATTTTGTAGCGGCCCCAGATTTGCATCCCAAGGCCGGAGCAGCGATTGGATGTGCAGCTGGACTTGTGCTCATCTTTATTGAATCCCGCCTGCGCAAAGTATCCGTACGCGGATTGTCCAGCATGGTCTTCGGCTTATTGCTGGGCGTTTTCATGGCTAAGTTGATCGCGGACATTTTGTCCCTTCTGCCCTTAGGAGATTTTTTTCAATCGGTGACACGGGTTTCCCTGACATTGATTTTTTCTTATCTGGGAACGGTTATGGCCTTACGGGGCAAAGATGAATTTCATATTATTATTCCCTATGTTCGCTTTAAACGCGAGGATATGGGCGAGCGCATCACGTTATTGGACACTAGCGCTGTGATCGACGGCCGGATTATGGACATTGCCCGGTTGGGTTTTTTTAAGAATCGCTTGGTTGTCCCTCGTTTGGTGCTTGAGGAACTCCATCGGATCGCTGATTCTAATGACGATATTAAACGTCAGCGCGGCCGCCGGGGACTGGAGTTGCTCGAAAGAATGCAAAAAGATCCGGCCATTGACATCCGTATTCACGAAGATGAAATTCAAAATCCGGAGGAGACCGGAGGTGTGGATGCCCAGCTGATCCGGCTAGCCAAGATGATGGATGCCTGTATCTACACTTTGGATTTTAATTTGTGTCGGGTGGCCGCCTTGCGGGGCATTGAAATTTTGAACATCAATGAATTGGTGAACGCTCTGAAACCGGTCGTTCTTCCCGGGGAAGAGATGAAAGTCCGCCTTCTTAGGGAAGGCAAGGAACCCCATCAGGCCCTCGCCTACACGGACGACGGGACCATGATTGTGGTTTCGGAGGCGGGGCATTTGATCGGACAGGACGTATCCGTGAACATTGTTTCGGTCTTGCAGACTCAGGCCGGGCGCATCATCTTTGCTAAATTGACAAAATGAAAACTCAGGTCATTCTTGCCGCGGGCGGACAAGGGTCGCGGTTAAACGCTTCTATACCCAAATCATTGGTTTTGCTTAAAGGCAAACCTTTGTTAGTTTTTTCACTGGAAGTCTTTGAACTCTGCCCTCTCATCGACAGCGTCATCATCGTGGCGCCCGAACAAAAGCTGTCTGACGTTGAACGCGCTGTCGGTGATTTTTCCTATACGAAGGTGAACCGGGTCGTTCCGGGCGGCATGCGTAGACGGGATTCCGTGGCCAATGGTTTGAAGGCCCTGAATCGGGAGACGGAAATCGTGCTGATTCATGATGCGGCCCGGCCGCTGATTTCTTTAAAACTACTTGAGCAGTCCATTATCGCCTGTCAAAAAGAATCCGCGGTCATAACAGCGGTGCCAATCAAATCGACTATCAAAAGGGTGAATTCTGAGAATTTGTTCGTCGAGTCTACATTGGACCGCCGTTTATTATGGGAGGTTCAGACGCCGCAGGTATTTCAAAAGCATTTAATCGTCAACGCCCATCGCGAATATCCGGATATGGATGTGACCGATGACGCGTATTTGGTGGAGATGACCGGGCAGCCGGTCCGCGTCATCCCAGGGAGTTATCGCAATATCAAGATTACGACCCCAGAGGATTTGGTCGTCGCCGCAAGTCTTATGGATCAGTCGGATACTATTTTGGCAGAAGCGAGGGGAGCGGATGACTGAACGAATCGGTATCGGCTATGATGTTCACCGCTTTGTGAAAGGCCGTAAACTTTTTTTGGGCGGAGTCGAGATCCCGCATGCGAAGGGCCTGGAAGGCCATTCGGACGCGGATGCGGTTTTGCATGCCTTGTGCGATGCGATCCTCGGCGCCTTGGGCAAAGGAGATATTGGCGAATATTTCCCGGATACGGATCCGCGTTATAAAGGGATCTCTAGCCTTGAATTATTACAAAAGATTTATCAAATGGCGACTGCAGCAGGCTATCGGGTAGCTAATGTTGATACAATTATTATTGCTCAGGAACCGAATATCAAGAATTACAAAAAACAGATGGGTGTGCATATAGCCCGGATTTTGTCGTTAAAAGAAGAGCGGGTCAATATCAAAGCCACGACCCATGAAGGTTTGGGCTGCATTGGCCGGGCCGAGGGCATCGCAGCCCAAGCAGCAGTGCTGCTTGTCCAAGACAAGAGGCCTAAGCGCTGAGGTCGGCGTAATTAAATTTGGAATTTGATTGCCGAAATACGTAAAAAGGCAAAAATTTAAGGTTCAGAAGCAACAAGTTCATGTTGCGAATTTTGCTCATTTAAATTTCGATATTATATCGAGGTTAGAATTTCGAATTTGTTGATTGTTGCAAAACCCGTTTAAGATTTCAAACACGGAGCGGACCTATGGTATTCCTTATTTTTTTGTTGGTTTTTATCGTTCTCAGTCTGCTGATAATGATTTTGTTCGCGGATGAAATCCGCGCAGCACGTGAGCGCGATCCGGCGGCCCGGGGCGCTTGGGAGATTTTATTATTATACCCGCATTTGCATGCCATAGTGGTTTACCGCCTGGGGCATTTCTTATGGCTTAGAAAGGTTCCCCTTTTGCCCCGATTGTTATCCCAAACGGCGCGTTTTTGTACGGGAATCGAAATCCATCCTGGAGCCACCATTGGGAGAGGATTTTTTATCGATCACGGTATGGGAGTGGTTATTGGGGAAACGGCGATTATTGGAGACAATGTCACTTTGTTTCAGGGCGTGACCTTGGGCGGAACCGGCAAGGAGACCGGTAAGCGCCACCCTACCCTGGGCGATAATATCGTTATTGGGGCCGGTGCTAAGGTGCTGGGCAACATCAGCGTCGGGAATAATTCCTATGTCGGGGCTAACGCGGTCGTGATCAAGGATGTGCCGGCCAACTCGACGATCGTCGGCGTCCCGGGACGTACGACCCGTCAGGAAGGCAAAAAGATTGATCTATTGATGGACCATGTCCATGTAACGGATCCGCTTACGGATAAACTCCGAGAACTTCACAAGCGGATTCAGGATCTGGAAGAGAAACTAAACAAATGAACGTCACATGTCACACGTCACACGAAAACCTCCAGCACCGTTACGTGTGACTTGTGTCGTGTGACCTGAAAGAACATCAACCATGTCCATCTTTATCACCAATTCACTGACTAACCAAAAAGAAGAACTGATCCCGGTCGAAGACCAAAAAATCAAGCTTTATTCCTGCGGGGTCACGGTTTATGACCGCAGTCATATCGGGCATGCGCGCAGTTTATATCTGTTCGAGACTATCCGCCGTTATCTGCGGTTACGGGGATTTGAGGTTCTTTTCATCCGGAACATTACGGATATTGACGATAAAATTATCAATAAGGCCCGCCAACAGGGATGCGACTGGGCGCAGATCGTTGACGAAAATATCGTAGCCTATCGGCAGGACCTTCAAGCTTTAGGTATACCGCCGGCCGATCATGAACCGCGGGCCACTGAGAACATCGAATCGATGATCGATTATATCCGGGAACTGATCGAGCGTAAATATGCCTATCAGGTCGGCGGGGATGTGTATTTCCGGGTGCGCCAGTTCAAGGATTATGGAAAACTTTCCGGCCAGAGCATTGACCAGATGCGGGAAGCTGTCCGGATCGAGAAAGACGAGAACAAGGAAGACCCACTTGATTTTGCTTTATGGAAGGAATCTCAAGAGGGTGAACCGTTTTGGGAAAGTCCCTGGGGCCGAGGCCGTCCAGGTTGGCATATCGAATGTTCGGTCATGAGCCAGAAATACGGCAGTTGCGACACTTTGGATATTCACGCCGGCGGTCGCGATCTGATCTTTCCGCATCACGAAAACGAAATCGCCCAATCCGAGGCCTGTACCGGCAAACCCTTTGCCAAATACTGGATTCATCACGGGCTGCTAACGATCGACGGTCAAAAGATGGCCAAGTCTTTGGGTAATTTTGTTACCATTCAGGAAGCAGTTGAGCACTACGGAGCGAATGTGCTTAAGATGTTTTATTTGGCTTCGCATTACCGCAGTAACATGGATTTCAGCAACGAACGGCTTAAGGAAGCCTCGGCCCGTTTCGACACCTTGTATGCTTTGGTCAAGGAACTCCGTCGGCTGGAACGGCACCCACAACTGTCGCCGGACGCAATCCCCTTCCAGCAGGATTTTTATGCTGCCATGGATGATGATTTCAACACGCCGCGGGCTTTGGCCGTTTTAGCGGAGTTGACTCATTGGTGCTGGAAATTGTTGGATACCAAGAGTGATGACAAGGTCTTGAAAGCAAGCGCGGCTTTGGAATTTCTGGAAAGAGTGGCGGAGGTCTTCGGCTTGACATTTCCGCAAGAGGCGCCGCTGAGTACCGAAGAGCAAAATCTTATTGAGGCGCGCGCCCAGGCCCGCCGACAAAAGGATTTCAAACGTTCGGATGAACTGCGCCGCCAATTGATGGATATGGGACTCCAAATCCAGGACACACCTGAGGGGCAAAAGTGGCAAAGGATCTGAGGGGTAGATTCATAACTTTCGAAGGGGCCGAAGGATCGGGCAAGAGTACCCAGGCGAAACTAGCAGCACGCTATATTCGCAGGCGCGGCAGAAAAGTCCTCCATATCCGCGAACCCGGCGGCGTTCCGATCAGCGAGGCTATTCGCAAAATTTTGCTGAGTCTGCATAGCAAACACATGGTCAAAGAGTGCGAAATGTTGCTTTATATGGCGGCCCGCGCCCAGCTGGTCACTGAAATCATTCGCCCGGCACTTCAAAAAGGCATGATTGTTTTATGTGACCGTTTCTTAGATTCGACGGTTGCCTATCAGGGCTACGGTTACGGTGTGGATATGAAGATCATTCGGACGATCGGACGGTTCGCCACCTTTGGGATATGCCCGGATTTGACACTGCTGTTTGATATCGATGCCGAGCAAGGCCTGAACCGCATCTCGCGTAAGAAGGATCGGATCGAATCGCGTACGTTGGCTTATCATCGCAGGGTTCGTCAGGGTTATCTGCGGCTCGCCCGTCAAGATCCGCGCCGGATCAAGGTCATCCAGGCCAATGGTGCTAAAACGGTCATCCAGGATGATGTGCGTTTTTATATTGACCGATTGTTGGGATGATTGAATGATCGCACAACTGGTTCATGAAAACAGATCCGTACTCGGGCGTTTTCAGCGGCTGATCCGCCAGGGACGTCTGGCGCATGCCTATCTTTTTATCGGTCCGCACGGGATCGGCAAGGGACAAACAGCGCTTGCGGTTGCCAAGCAGATCAATTGTGAAAATAAGGCGGATCATCAAGGGCGCGGATATTGCGGGCGGTGTTCGGCCTGCCGACGGATTGATTCCGGCAACCACCCGGACGTAACCCGGATCGGTTCGGGGCAAGACAGCTCGATCAGGATTGCGGAGGTGCGGCAAATCATCGGCCGAATGCAGCTTAAACCTTATGAAGCGGCGATGAAGATTTTTATTATCGAGCAGATCGAAGATCTGACTCTGGAAGGTAGCCATGCCCTGCTGAAAACGCTTGAAGAACCTTCGCCGGATAGCCTTTTTCTTCTGACCACGGATGTGCTGGAGAAGAATCTCGGCACGATCCGCTCCCGCTGTCACGCGGTTTATTTTTTCCCCGAGCAACGCGGCCAGTTGGCTCAGGCCCTTGCCCACGGCTCGGACTTGGAGCCTGATCGTTGCCATTTCCTGGCGAGTTATGCGCAAGGATACGCCGGGCGGGCGCAACTCTTTTGGGAGCAGGGTCTGATTAAACGGAAAAACGCCTATGTCGATCGATTGGTGCTGAAAAGAAATGATACAGCTTTTTTAAAGAAGATAGCGGCGGATAGGCAACAGACCCAAGAGCTACTGGACATCCTCTTGACTTGGTTTCGGGACATGCTTGTATGGAAATCGGGCGGCGGGCAGGAACATCTGATCCATATGGACCGCATCGAGGATTTGAAACGGATGGCGCAGCAGTATACTCGGCAGCAGACGGAAGATATTATTCATGAAATTGTGCGCAATGCCAGATTGTTAGCAGAGAATCTGAATATTAAGATCGCAATGCAAATCTTGATGGAGAAGATATGGCTAAAATAATTCAGGCGCAAGTGGGGCATTTCCGCGGGGTGGCTGCCTTTGATTTGAATGACGTGGCATGTGACCGGGATGATAATGTGATTCTCGATATGGGCAAGGTCACGGAGGTGGGCCGGATCGTTTCGCATCCGACGGAAGTTGAAGATCTCTCTGCGGCCGATGTCCATGGCAAGGTGATCCGTCGGGCCACGGAAGGCGATTGGAACCAGATCCGCAATAATCGACAGAAAATTCGGGATGCGATCAATACCTGCATCCGGAAGATCAACGACCGGAAGCTCGAGATGAAGGTGATTGCCGCTGAATACACCTTTGACTCGAGCAAAATCATTTTTTATTTTACGGCCGAGGGCCGGGTCGATTTCCGGGCCTTGGTGAAGGATCTGGCCAAGATTTTTCGGGTGCGGATTGAGCTGCGCCAGATCGGTGTGCGCGACCGCAGCAAGATCATCGGTGGACACGGCATCTGCGGCCGGGATCTCTGCTGTTATGCTTTTATCAATGAGTTTCTGCCCCTATCCATCAAGATGACCAAGGAACAGGCCTTGCCCCTTAATCCGTCGCGGATTTCAGGTGTCTGCGGCCGGATCAAATGCTGCATGGCTTATGAGTTTCATGCCTATAAAGATTTGAACAAGGGTCTGCCACATATCGGCGATAAGATTAATACATCGCAGGGCAAGGGTAAGGTCAAAGATGTCGATATTCTCAAACGGACTATCGTGGTTGACCTGGGCGACGGCAAAACAACCAAGGTCGTATTCCCTCAAGATGACGAAAAATAAATATTACCTGACAACGCCAATTTATTACGTCAATGATCGGCCGCATATCGGACATGCCTATACCACGATCCTGGCCGATGTCTTGGCGCGTTTTCATCAGCTCGGGCCGCAGGCCCAAGCCATCTTTTTTTTGACCGGACTCGACGAGCACGGGCAAAAGGTCCAACAGGCCGCTGAAAAAAGAGGATTACCTCCGCAGGTCCATTGCGATGAATTAGCCGGGCGCTTCCGTGACCTCTGGGAAAAACTCGAGATTAACCCAACGGATTTTATCCGTACCACCGAAGCCCGCCATCAGGCGGTAGTCCGTTCTGTCCTGCAGAAGATTTATGAAAAAGGCGAAATTTTTTCGGCCGAATACGAAGGTTGGTATTCGGTGGCCGAAGAACGGTTTATCACCGAGACCGACGTCCAATCAGGCGCGTTTCGCGATGTCAGAAAAATTAAAGAGAAAAATTATTTTTTTCGGATGAGCGATTATCAGGACGAGCTTATTAAACATATCGAGAAGAATCCGGATTTTATCCAGCCTGCTCACCGCCGCAACGAGGTCCTGGGTTTCCTGCGCCAGCCGCTCGGCGACCTGTGCATCTCGCGGCCTAAATCACGTTTAGCGTGGGGGATCGAACTGCCGTTTGATGAAAACTATGTCACTTATGTCTGGTTTGATGCTCTGTTGAACTATGTGACTGGCCCCGGTTATCTTTCGGATCCGGACGGTTTCAAGAAGTGGTGGCCAGCGGACGCGCATCTGATCGGCAAGGATATCCTGACCACGCATGCGGTTTACTGGCCGACTATGCTCATGGCCATGGGACTGGAATTGCCGCGCACGATCTTTGCCCATGGTTGGTGGCTGACGGGCGAGACCAAGATGAGCAAATCCCTGGGCAATATTGTCGATCCGCTGGAGCTGGTCAACCGCTACGGCGTGGATGCGGTAAGGTTTTTTCTGATGAAGGAGATGGTGCTGGGCCAGGATGCGAATTTTACAGTCGATTTATTTGTGCGCTGTTACAACAACAATCTGGCGAATGATTTCGGCAACCTGCTTAACCGCGTCAGCGGGCTGATCGGCAGGTATTTCGACGGTATGATCCCCGGACCCGACGATAATAAGACGGAAGAAGAACAAGCAATCATGGCAGAGGCCGATTATGGCCGTGTAGAAGATTACATTAATGCCTTCAGGGTCAACGAGGCCATTGATTCTATTATGACACTGGTTGGGATGGCCAATGCCTATATGGAAAAGCAGGCACCCTGGAAAGTTGCCAAAACGGATTTGAAACGGGCTGGAATGATTTTGTACACAGCCACCGAAGCCCTCCGCGTCAGCGCGGTACTTTTAATTCCGGTTATGCCTCAGAAAACCGCTGAGGTCCTTGATATCTTGGGCGCCACGGGTAGCGGACCGCAATGGGGCGGGCTTAAGGCCGGGACAAAGCTCAAGGCCCACGACGCCCTGTTCCCGCGCATTGAGATCCTGACGGAATGAGAATGACACACGTCACACGACACACGTCACAGGCAAGAGAGTTTAAGGTGAAAAGTTTTAAGTTATTCGCAGCGACATTCTAACTTTAAACTTTTCACTTTAAACAATTCTTGTGTCGTGTGACCTGTGTCTTGTGACCTTTTTTTGCCATGTCCATCGAAACCATCAAATGGGTCAATCAACAGGTCCGGATTATCGACCAGACCAGACTTCCCCATAAACTCGAATATATATATTGCAGGGATATCAAGACTTTATGGCAGGCTATCCACCGCTTAAGCGTACGGGGGGCACCGGCGTTGGGTGTGGCCGCCGGGTTCGGGGTTTTGCTTGGGATCAAAAATATCCGCAGCACTGACCGCCGGGTGTTTGATCGGAGTTTTCATAAACTCTGTGATTATATTGGTTCCTCCAGACCGACCGCGGTTAATCTTTTTAATGTTTTGGATGAAATGAAAGCGGTCGTCGCGAATAACCCGGATGCAACCGTCGATCAGGTCAAACAGATGCTGCGGCAAAGGGCCTTGGCCGTTTATAATGAAGACAAGGCCGTTAACCGGCGCATGGGCCGCTGCGGCGCGCGGCTCATCAAGTCAGGCGATACGATTATGACTATCTGCAACGCCGGCGCGCTGGCTACGGTTGATTACGGGACTGCCCTGGGGGTGATGTTTACGGCTAAGCACCAAGGGAAGGAATTTCATGTCTATGCGCTTGAGAGCCGGCCCTTGTTGCAGGGCGCACGTCTGACCGCCTGGGAGTTATTGCGGGAAAAGATCGACGTCACCCTGATCTGCGACAATATGGCTGCAGCCGTCATGAAAGATAAACCGATCAAGGCCGTTTTTACCGGAGCCGATAGGATTGCGGCCAACGGTGACAGCGCCAATAAGATCGGGACCCAAAATCTTGCGATCCTGGCCCGCTATCACAAAATTCCGTTTTTTATTGTTGCTCCGCGGTCGACTTTTGATCTTAAGATCAAAAGCGGCCGGGAAATTCCGATCGAAGAACGGGATAAGAATGAAGTCATCTGTTTTGCCGGCCGTCAAACGGCGCCTGCGCGGGTGAAGGTTTATAATCCAGCTTTTGACGTGACCGACCACCATTTGATCTCGGGCATTGTGACCGAGGCCGGGATCATCCGTCCGCCTTATGCAAAAAACATCAGGATTCTAATGGACACACGACATAAGTCACAGGCAAGAGAGTTTAAGGTTTAAGGTGAAAAGTTTAAAGTTATTTGTGGCGACATTCCAACCTTAAACCTTAAACTTTTCACTTTAAACAATTCTTGTATCGTGCGACTTTATCAAAATGACCAAAACTCTTGCCTCCATCGGTGAATTCGGATTGATCGAACGGGTTCGCAAGGCCGTTCCCGCCGCCAGGCGTGTTGTTGTGGGGATCGGGGATGATGCGGCGGTGCTGGAAAGCGGATTAACCGCAGCCAAAGAATGGCTGCTGATGACGACAGACATGCTGGCCGAGGGAACGCATTTCATGAAGGGGGCTAAACCTCAGCATATCGGGCATAAGGCCTTGGCCTGCAGTATCAGCGATATCGCGGCTATGGGAGGAGTGCCGACTTTTGCGGTTATTTCTTTGGGCGCGCCGGCCAAGACACGGAGCGCTTTTCTGCAAAGAATGCAGTCGGCCATGATCAGGACCGCGGATCGATACGGGGTTTTAATCGTC
>Ga0272442_10006611_pt1 | contig 15214 bp, 10 predicted proteins | sample SSMForm2O_FD_200262 | JGI IMG/M metagenome (GOLD analysis project Ga0272442, IMG submission 200262) | Marine sediment archaeal communities from Little Sippewissett salt marsh, Falmouth, MA, United States - SSM-Form-2O | ecosystem: Environmental > Aquatic > Marine > Wetlands > Sediment ...
CGGCTCGCCGGGCGGCGGCCTTTCCAACTGAACGGGAGCGTTCGTCCATCACCGCCTTGAGGGAGCGGAGCCGGATCCGGGCCGCCCCGAGCTGGTTACCTTCGTCGATTTTAATAACGGTGAAAATTTTTCCATAGCGGTGCAGAATTTCGTGGATCTGATCGCTGGTGATGGCATCCAGGCCGCAGCCGAAGCTGGTGAGCTGGACCATTTCCATGCCCTTCGTGCGGGCTACCAGGTGGGCGGCGGAGTAGAGCCGGTTGTGATAAACCCACTGGTCAACGACGCGCAGGGGCCGTTCGATCCGTGCAAGGTGACTTACCGAGTCTTCGCTCAGTACGGCCATGCCCATCTGGTTGATCAGGTCGGGGATGCCGTGGTTGATCTCAGGGTCGATGTGGTAGGGCCGTCCGCTCAGGATGATCCCCTGGAACTCCCCCGCTCTGATCCGTTGAAGCGTGCGCTCGGCTTCGGCCTGTATCTCCTCGCGGACCGTCTGCTTTTCCTTCCAGGCCTTCTGTACGGCCCGGGCGATCCTGAAAAAGCTGAATCCTTCCCGTCTGAATTCCTGGTAGAGCCGGACCGTGAGACGGAACTTGTGATGCATCGATAGGTAGGGCATCCGCAGGGGCATTCCATCTTCGTTCAGTCCGCTCATATTGGCCTTGATTACTTCAGGGTAGCCGGAGACGATGGGGCAGTTGTAGTGATTCCCCGCGTCGGGATCCTCCTTCCGTTCGTAGGGGATGGAGGGGTACCAGATGAAATCGATATTCCGCTTCTGCAGATTCTCGATGTGCCCGTGGACCAGCTTCGCGGGATAGCAGACCGATTCGGAGGGGATCGAGTCCATTCCGTTTTCGAAGAGCTGCTTGCTGCTCGGCGCCGATAGCAGTACCCGGTAGCCGAGGCTGGTAAAAAAGGTGAACCAGAAGGGGTAGTTCTCGAACATGTTGAGCACCCGGGGGATTCCGATGGTGCCGCAGGCCTCCGCCCGCTTGAGGGGCCGGTAGCCGAAGATCCGATTGTACTTGAACTTGTACATGTTGGGCAGCCCCGGCGCGGCCGCTTCCAGGCCGGCTGCCGCGGCGCCCCGTTCACAGCGGTTGCCGGTTACGAAGGTCCGTCCGTCTGAGAAGGTTGTGATGGTGAGCAGACAGTTGTTGCCGCAGCGGCTGCAGCGGTCCATCCTGGTAGTCGAGGAAAAACCCTTCAGCTGGTCCGGCTTCAGCAGACCGGAGCGGCGGTCGAGGCTGGTCCGCTCCCGGGCGATCAGGGCGGCGCCGAAGGCTCCCATGAGGCCGGCGATGTCCGGCCGGACCGCCTCCCGGCCCGAGATCAGCTCGAAGGCCTTCAGGACCGCCTCGTTGTAGAAGGTGCCGCCCTGGACGATGATTTTTTCTCCGAGATCTTCGGGGTTCTTGATCTTGATGACCTTGGTGAGGGCGTTCTTGATGACCGAGTAGCTGAGACCGGCGGAGATGTCCCCGATGGTGACGCCCTCCTTCTGGGCCTGTTTGACCCGGCTGTTCATGAAGACTGTGCAGCGGGAGCCGAGGTCCACCGGCCCGCGGGCCAGAAGGGCTTCGCCGGCGAATTCGGCGGCGTTCATGTCCAGGCCGAAGGCGAAGGTTTCTATAAAGGAGCCGCAGCCGGAACTGCAGGCTTCGTTGAGGAGGATCTCGTCGATCACGCCGTCGCGGATCCGCAGGCACTTCATGTCCTGACCACCGATGTCGAGGATGAAATCGACTCCGGGCAGAAAGTAATCTGCGGCCTTGTAGTGGGCCACCGTTTCGATCTCCCCGATGTCGATCTGGAGGGCGGTCCTGATGAGGGCCTCGCCGTAGCCGGTGACGGTGGTGGCGATGATATCCGCCTCAGGCGGGAGTCGGCCGTACAGATCTTCGAGCATGCGGATGGTTGACTTCAGCGGGCTGCCGTGATTGCCGTCGTAGAAGCTGTAGAGCAGCCGTCCATCGGTGTCGATCAGCGCCGCCTTGGTGGTGGTGGATCCGGCGTCGATTCCGAGAAAACAGGGTCCGCTGAAGCCTTCGAGGTTCCGGCGGTTGACCCGGTGCTGCCCGTGGCGCGCGCGGAAGGTGTCCAGCTCCTCCTGATTGTAAAAGAGGGGCCGCATCCGCTGTACCTCGAAGCTGGAGGCGTGCAGGAGGCTCGGCAGCCGGTCGTAGAGGGCGCCGAACCCGGCAGCCTGTTCTTTTTCCGATTCCAGGGCCGCCCCGAGGGCGACGAAGAAACGGGACATCTCATCGGGGAACCTCACCTGCCCGTCCGTCAGCTGCAGGGTCTCGATGAAGCGCTGCCGGAGTTCGGACATGAAGGAGAGGGGACCTCCGAGGAAGGCGACGTTTCCTCTGATTGGCTTGCCCTGGGCCAGGCCGCCGATGGTCTGGTTGACCACGGCCTGGAGGATGGAGGCGGCGATATCCTCCCGGGCGGCCCCTTCGTTCAGCAGGGGCTGGATGTCGGTCTTGGCGAAGACCCCGCAGCGGGAGGCTATGGGGTAGATCATGGTGTGCGAGGCGGCCAGTTCGTTGAGGCCGTCGGTATCGGTCTTGAGAAGGACGGCCATCTGGTCGATGAAGGCCCCGGTACCGCCGGCGCAGGTACCGTTCATCCGCTGATCGACGATATCTTCGAAATAGGTGATCTTGGCGTCCTCGCCCCCGAGTTCGATGGCCACGTCGGTGTCGGGCATGAAGGTGCGGATGGCGTGACTGCTGGCGATCACTTCCTGAACGAAGGGGATCTTCAGCCATTCGGCGATGGAGATGCCGGCCGATCCGGCGGCTTTGATGGTAATGGGAATATCGCCGAAGATCTGATAAGCCTTCTCCAGCAGCTGTATGACACTTTTCCTGATATCTGATTTGTGCCGGCGGTATTCCTTGAACAGTACCCGTCGGTCCTGATCAATGACCACCAGCTTCACGGTGGTTGAGCCGATATCTAGGCCGAATCGCAAGATCTTGTCCGCAAATTCACTCATGGACGACTCCACACTTCTGTGCTACTCTGTCTGTGCTTACTGGTACAAAGCTTCAGTAAAGGGAAGACCGCATGCTGCGGGTTCGAAAAACCGTCCGCAACAGGATAAGCCCCGATGCCCGGAAAAATGCCGATTATCAGGGGCCTCCTGGAGTGCACTGCAGCTCCCGGTGCATTTTACCGAATCTTTGTACCACTACATATTTTATACGCGGAATAGTAGCAAAATCCCGTGAAAGGTAATAGATTCCGAATGGGTTTTCATCAAAAAAACACATTTCTTGTCTAGAATGGAACGCATGAGTTTAGGGAAAAAAGAGAAATTTGGAAAAGCCCGCGGGGCTGATGAATCCAGTTTCGGTCATTCGGACGACTCGGCATATTCGGCCGAGGTGTCGGGCTCAAGGGTACGGGTGCCCCTCGCCCTGGTGACCGGAGGGGCTTCGGGAATCGGTCTGGAGTTCTCCCGGCTGCTTGCGGCCCGGGGTTATGATCTCCTGCTTGTCGGCCGGAGCGAAGAGAAGCTCGGACAGGCGGCTTCCGAGCTCATTCAGACCTACGGTCCGGCCAGACCTTCCTTATCCGTGGAGATAATCAGCTGCGATCTTTCACTGCATGACGGGGCGCGTCGGCTCCACGAGGAGTGCTCTCGGCGCGGCTTCCAGGTGGACCTGTTGATCAACAATGCCGGGCGGGGGATCTTCGGTCCGCTGATCGATCAGGATATCGGGGAGCTGGCGGCAATGGTGCGGCTCAACGTCGAGTCGCTGATGCTGCTGACCCGGCTCTTCGCGGCGGATATGATAGACCGCGGAGACTTGCATGAGGGCTCATTCGAGCCCGTCGGCGGTGCTGATTCAGCGGAGCGCCCAATTGACCGCCCGCCCGCCTACATCCTAAACATCGGCTCGGTAGCCGGACGGATGCCCATGCCGAGGTTTGCCGCCTACGGGGCGAGCAAGAGTTTCGTGCGGGAGTTCACCGTGGCCGTGCAGCAGGAACTGAAGGGGCTGCGGCGGACTGCGGAGAAGCGCGGCGGGCACATACGTCCCGTGTATATTTCTATCCTGGAGCCGGGCTATGTCCGGACCGCCTTTGACGACAATGCCGGCATCGAAAGCGAGGGGTACCGCCGTTTTTCCTCTAAGAATGCCATGACGCCTCAGCAGGTTGCCGACATCGGTCTTCGGGGCTTATTCGCCGGCAAGCCGGTTATCGTGGCGGGTTTTCAGAACCGGCTGATGATCGCTTTATCGCGGCTCGTGCCGGGCTCAGTGATAGCCCGGATCGTGTGGAACGCGGTCTCGGGACTCATACAATAACAGAACAGGGGAGTGATGATGAACACTAATTTCTCGGTTGTACCGAAGGTCCTCACAAGGAATCCCGGTCTGGCATATAAACTGGGCCGATCGTTCGTTCGACAGTCCCTGGCGGGTCTTGTGGACCGGCGCTTCAGAGTCGATAAAAGCTCGCATCTCAGCCTTGTCACCTTCCGGATCACCCCGCTGTGCAACCTCAACTGCCTCATGTGCAACCAGCGGGGTACCGCGGGTGTGCTGAAGGGCCAGTACGCCGCCCAGGAAGCGAAGACGGTCATCCCGGTGGAGTACTACAAGCGGATGGTGGATGAGATAGGACATCTCCGGCCGACCTTCTACATCTGGGGAGGAGAGCCTTTTCTCTATCCCGGCTTGATGGAGTTCGCCCGGTATTCCATTAAAAACGGACCGGTCTGGAGCGTAAACACCAACGGCACCTTTCTGAAGAAATACGCCGAAGAGATCGTGAGAGATCAGTGGCACGCCCTCTTCGTATCCCTCGACAGCTTCGAAGAGGTGAACGACAAGATCCGGGGAAAAGGTTCCTACCGGAAGGTGGTAGAGGGCTTCGAGGAGATCAACCGTCAGAAGGAGCTGCAGGGAAGCCACCTGCCCTACATGGGAATCGTGACCACCGTCAGCAACATGAACTACCAGTACCTGGACAAACTGGTGGAAGCGGTGAAGGGCTACAAGCTGGCCTGGCACATCATCAATCTCGGCACCTACACCAACGACGAGATCATCGAGCGGCACCGGGGGTTCATGGTCAGGACCCTCGACACGGAGCCCGATTGTCTGCACGGCTTCAACACCGGCTTCAACGAAGGGATCGACGGCGATGAGTTCGCCCGCATCCTCACGAGAGTCCACTCCATCAAAACCGGCTACCCGATCATTACGGTGCCGGTGATCCGTCCTTCAAAAATAGGCACCTACTACGCTCAGCTCGACGAACCGGTGCGGGACCACTGTACAGTACCCTGGTACCAGGCCAATATAGACTACAACGGCGACATCTACTTCTGCAGCGACTATCCCGATTACATCCTCGGGAACCTGAAAGAAGACAGGCTTCTGGACGCCTTCAACAACGAACGGGCGGCCCGCTTCCGGCGCAACCTGAAGAACACACCCGACGGGATCATGCCCGGCTGCGTGCGGTGCTACCAGAACATGCTCTTCGGGCACCGGCGTCCGGGGTTCTAACTGCTGTCTGATCCCGGGCAGCGGTCCATAACTGCAGCGGCCCATAACGGCAGCGGTTGGTTTGGTCCGCCGTCTGAACCGGAGCCGTGCCTCCGCCGGATTTTTCAAAAAAAATGAGTTTTTTACCCCGTCCCTGAAGCATGCGGCGGCCTGCCGCCCTCATAATAATTAAACAGATAGAAAAAAAGGAGGGAGGGGAGGATGCTCATCCATTATTATCGTCTGGGAATACATCGCAGCATGGGGGATACGGCGGCGGAATCTGTGAAAGGTGCAGCGGAGGATTCAGCGGCATTGGATTCATCAATATTGGATTCATCGGCTGCGGACAGGCCTGCGAGTCAATCTGGAGCTGCGGGCGGTTCTGCTGCGGCCAGGCATGCAGCCGGCCCACCCCCAGTCAGGCCGACCTTTCAGACCTGGGTGGATACCGCCGGGCCGCTCCAGAAACAGCTGCTCCTGGATTACGAGGAGGACCGGCTCTGCGTGGTCCGTCAGGTCAGCCGGTACGGAAGTATCGGCGGCAGACGGCTGTGGCCGTCCGCGGAGCCGGAGTATACGGATATGAAAGATTCGGGCGAGAGCGCATGAAGATGTGAGGGGAATCGCTCCTTGTGTTTATTTCCGGTATAAAATAATATTGGATTAATACAGGAGGCGCATATGGTACGAGCGATAATAAACGGATGCAATGGAAGAATGGGTCAGACTCTGGTGAATGCAATTGAAGCATCTGAAGATTTTGAGGTTGCAGCGGGTGTTGATCCTTTTGGGAAATCTCCGGCAGATTGGGATTTTACTACCTATGCATCTCTTTCCGAAGTGAAAGAGACTGCGGATGTCGTTATAGATTTTTCCAATATCGATGGTCTCAAAGATCTTTGTTCCCAGGCGATTGAAAAAAAGCTGCCGATGGTCATTGCTACGACGGGTATCACTGAAGAGCATTTAGATTTTATGCGGGATTGCGGGAAAAAGATTGCAATTTTGCAGGCAGCGAACATGTCTCTTGGTATCAATTTATTGAAGGTGCTGGTAAAACAGGCTGCAGAGGTTCTTCAGGATTCTTTTGATATTGAGATCGTGGAAAGACATCATCGAATGAAACGGGATGCGCCCAGCGGAACCGCCCTTGCGTTGGCGGATGTGATCAATGGCAACGGTAAGGGTAAATACGAATACATCAATGGAAGGCATGAGAAGAACAAGCTTCGTACCGATGCAGAGATTGGGATTCATGCGGTTCGCGGGGGAACAATTGTGGGCGATCATGATGTGATTTTTGCCGGAAGAGACGAGGTCCTGCAACTGAGCCACAGAGCGTATTCACGCAGCCTCTTTGCAACCGGAGCCATGAAAGCAGCTGCTTTTATAGTAAATAAAGCGCCCGGGCTTTATCATATGGAGGATCTATTCTCACAGTCATAGCGAGTATTCTCCTACTGTCGTTCATACCTTTTTCAGAGTTCCCAATGTAAGAGTTCTGGCGTTCCTTTCATCCCGCATCCGGAAGAGGAGTTGATGGGCCTTCTGCAGAACCAGAACGGCGGCGCCGATGGCCCCGGCGGATGTTCCCAGCGTGCTGGTGGTGATCCTTACAGCCGACAGGGGATAGGCCATGGCTCTCAAACGAACCTTTTCCCTGAGGAGGGACGCCAGGAGGGGGCTGCGGTTGCCGACGGGTCCGCCGAGTACGACAAGTTGAGGATTGAAGAGGTTTATCAGGTTGCCGACGGCGATGCCGAGATATTCCGCGGCAGTGTCGATCACTTCCACCGCCAGGGGGTCGTTCTCTTCAGCAGCTTCCAGCACATCGCAGGCGGACAGACGTTCCGGATGATGACCTGCCAGTGCTCTGAGCATGCTGGGGCGGCCTGATTTCAAAAGCGAACGGGCGTGGGATTCGATTGCCTGTTCGGAAATGAGCTGCTGCAGACATCCGTGGTTGCCGCAGGGACAGGCGGGCCCGTCTGGTAGGATGGTCATGTGGCCGAGTTCCCCGGCGCTCGAGTTGGCGCCGTGGTACAAAGATCGCTGATGGATGATGCCTGCGGCGACGCCGGTCCCGATTGAGATGTAGATCAGATCGTGAATGTTCATGTCACCGCCGTGCCACAGTTCTGCCAGGGCCCCGCCTTTGCTGCGGTTTATTACAAGGGAATCGAGATCCAGTTTGCCTCTAATCATGTCTCCGAGGGGTACGTTGAACCAGCCGATATCGACGGCGCTCTGGATAGTACCGGTGGATATGTCCACGAGGCCGGGACTGCCGATCCCGATTGCGGGAAGGACTGTTCCATCGGGGACGCGCGTGATGAGCGACCGGGCGGCATCGGTCAGGGCCGAGACAGCCTCTTCAGGGCTGTTGCCGGGAATGTGGGTCTCAATGGAGTGAATGATTTTTCCATCCAGATTCGTGAGTACGACAGTCCAGTCGTAATCGTGCATATGGGCGCCGAGGGCGTAGGCGGTGTTCGGATTGAACTCGAGCAGGATGGGAGGCCGGCCGCCGCTTGAGGTCCCTTGTCCGGCTTCAGTGACGAGACCGATCTCCAGAAGCTCGTCGATCAGAAGGGAGATGGTCGCCCTGCTCAGGCCGGTAGATTTCGCCAGTTGTGACCGGGATATCCTCCGTTCGTGTACGAGCAGATTGAATACCCTGTTGCTGTTGATCTCCTTCAACAATCCCGGTTTGCCGATGCTCCTGTGCATTTTGGCTTCTCACCTTTTCCTGGGGTCTCACACAGAGATTACACCCCGGGGCATAATTTGTCAAATAGGTAAATAAAGTATCTCGGTCATACTTCATAATACGTGAAAAACAGGTCAAAATCCAGCCACGGAAGGAAATTATTTGCAATCAACCAGCTACTTAATTTAAAACTTTGACAAAGTAGCGATACAGGTTGTACAATCATTGCATAGAGGAAATCCCGTGCTGACCGATATCTCACTGAAAAGCGCCGAACTCTATTATCTGCCCGTTTCGACCCGTATCCCCCTCAGGTTCGGTACGGAAGTTGTGGAAGAGATCGAATGTCTTCGCGTGAAGGTTGCGGTAGAGAACAGGTCCGGAAGCCGGGATGAAGGGTGGGGCGAGGTCCCCTTCAACGTGCAGTGGATCTGGCCTGATGAGATCAGCCCCGGTGAGCGTACACAAGTGATGAAAGAGTTCGCGGCGAGGTTGGCGGCGGATCTGATGACATACGGTGTTGAGGGGCATGCCCTTGATATCGGCTGGCTCGTGCTCGGAGAGTATCTCGAGGATGCGCGCAGGGAGTTCAACTCGGGCCGGCCGGGGGAGGCAGCCCTGCCGCCGCGGGCCGCGGTTGCAGTTTTTTCGGCCTTCGATATCGCGATTCACGATGCCTATGGCAGAGTGAACGGGGTTCCGACCTACGCGGCGTACCAGGGGGAGTTTTTCAATCATTCCCTCTCATATTACCTGCAATCAGCGGATATTGAATCCGGCCGTTTCGAAGGGCTCTATCCGGCTGATTTTTTCCGGATGGAACCGCGGAGACACCTCAAGGTCTGGCATCTGGTCGGAGGCGACGACCCGCTCTCCGCGGGTGATCTCGATGGGGGACATCCGGACGACGGTTATCCGGTGCTGCTCGGAGACTGGATCCGCAGAGACGGTCTGAACTGCCTGAAGGTCAAGCTGTTCGGCGGAAGTCTCGATGATGATCTGTCAAGGATAGCGGAGGTCGGCAGGATTGCTCTTACTGAAAGGGTGAGCTGGCTGTCGGTTGATTTCAACTGTACGGTCGGTGACACACAGTACATGGTGGAATTACTTGATCGGCTCAGGCGGGATTTTCCCCAGATTTACGGGATGCTGCTCTTTGTTGAACAGCCTTTTCCGGAGACGGCTGTAGAGATGGAGCTGAACGTCGGGACCGCTTCAGAGTTGAAGCCGCTGTTCCTGGATGAGGCTTTGACGCACTGGGGTGTCATACCCCGGGCGAAACGGCTGGGATGGTCGGGGGCCGCTCTCAAGACCTGCAAGACCCAGACGGCTGCGGTTCTGAGCGGCTGTGTCGCCCGGATGTACGGTATGGCCCTGATGGTGATGGACCTTACGAACCCGATGATTTCGGCGCTTGCTCACGCGGCCCTGGCGGCGCACACCCCGACACTGATGGGCTTCGAATCGAATGCACCCCAGTATTATCCTGCAGTCTCCCTGCCGGAGGAGGGAATTCATCCCGGAATATTCAGACGGCGGCGCGGAGAGATCGATGTCGCGACCCTTTCAGGCAACGGTATGGGCTACAGGATTATGGAGATCGGCCGAGAGCTGCCGGAGCCTGAAGTAAGGTGCGAAGCCGGCCGTCACAGCCTATGGCCCGAACAAGGGGCTGTCCGATGAGCGGCAGGGAGTCACCCGGGAAGGTCCGGGGAAACGGCGCGGGTACGGTGCCGGCTGTTTTGACCGGCTTCACCGATGAGGCGGCTTCCGGCATCGAAGGGCAGATCGAAATCTGCCGGCAGCTCGGCTGGCGTCACATCGACCTGCGGGCGGTGGACGGCGTAAATATCGTGAATCTGGATGAGCGTGAATTCGACCGGATCTGCGAGCTTCTGGAGACCGCGGGACTCGAAGTGGCCAGCTTCGGCAGTGAAATTGCCAATTGGGGCCGCCGAATCGATGAATCCTTCGACCGGGACCTCGGGGAGATCGAGCGGGCTATACCCAGGATGCACAGGTTGAATGTACGGATGATACGGATCATGAGCTACCGTACCCGCGGTGGAGCCGTTGGCGAAGACCCGGACACCGAGGGGGAGATCCTCCGGCGGCTTCGGGAGATCGTGAAGCGGGCCGAGGACGGAGGAGTTGTCTGTATCCATGAAAACTGCGAGACCTGGGGAGGACAGAGCCCGGATCACACGAAGTTCCTGCTCGAAGGAATCGATTCGCCGGCCTTCCGGCTGGTTTTCGACACGGGGAACCCTTTCGCCACCCACGACAGGCGCGGCCGTTTGCCCCACAGGTATCAGGACAGCCTGGATTTTTACCGGGAAGTGAAGAAGTGGGTGGAATACGTGCATATAAAGGATGGACGTATGAACCGGAATGAGGCGGTCTACACTTACCCGGGCGAAGGCGACGGACGGATACCCGAACTGCTTGCGGAACTCCGGCGGGACGGGTATACGGCAGGTTTTTCCATAGAACCGCATGTAGCTGTGATCTTTCACGATCCCTCCGTTACGGCAGCCGATGAGTACCGGAGGGAGAGTTTCATCGAGTACGCACACAGAACTGAAGGTCTATTACGGGCTGCCGGGTACGACCCGGTGCCCTGAAAATAGAAAAATCATAAAGGAGGATAGGAGTATGAAAAAAATCCTTACGATTCTCATTCTTCTGCTTGCAGTCTCGGGCCTGATGTGGGCCAGAGGTGCGCAGGAGATGGAGGAAGGGGCATACGAGTGGCAGCCGGGTAAACCGATTAACCTGATCGTGCCATGGAATGCAGGCGGATCCACCGACCGCTCCGCCCGTGTGACGGCCGACATCGTCTCCGATGAACTAGGTGTGGAGATCGTCGTCGTCAACCAGGGCGGCGGTTCGGGAACAGTCGGGACCAAGAGCTGCATGGACGCCCCGCGGGACGGGTACACCTGGACTGCCGGTGCGGTGAAGGACCTCGGCGTGTACAAAGTACAGGGCCTCCTCGACACAACATTGGACGACTGGAACCTCTACCTGAACGTTGCCATGCCGTGCGTTGTGTCCGTCAATCCGGAGACCCCGTACGAAGATTTCGGTGAATTGCTGGATGCGTTCAAGGATAACCCGGGAAAGATCAAAGTGGCAACCGCCGGGGTGAACTCCTCGGGACACACCGCCATAGAGATGATTAAAAAATACACCGGCATCAGATATACCCACGTGACCTATGACGGCGGGAATCCGGCAGTAGTTGCAACAGTCGGAGGTGAATGCGATGTGGTACCGCAGCTGTCGGTGGAAGAGGTGGATATGATCAAGGCCGGCAAACTGCGACCCCTTGCCGTTCTGGCCGATGCCCCCCTCCAGATCGCGGGTTATGACCAGACCGTACCCTCAATCAAGGAGTGGATACCGGAATTCGAAGCTGCTCCGATCTACTTCGGCCTCTTCGTTCCTGCCGATGTCCCTGCCGAGGTTACCGCTACCCTGGATGCGATCTGGGAAGATGTGGTGATGAAGTCCGACAAACTGAAGGACTGGGCCGCCAACAACGCAGTGGTCTTCGACCCGGCATACGGCGAGATGGCTGTCAAGAAATCCTTCCCGATGGTCCAGATCGATGCCTGGCTCAAACACGACACAGGCGATACGGTCATGAATCCGGAGGAAGTCGGAATTCCACGTCCGTAAAGGGCAGAGAAAGTGTACAGGCGCCTCCTCTATAGCGGGGCGCCTGTTCTATAAGGAGATAGATTTCGTATGAATGAAAGAGACATGCACAAGGCGGATTTCATTACCTCGGTTGTCCTTCTGACGTTTTCAATCACGGTGGTGTGGATGTCCATCGAGATGCCCCGTCTGGAGAACCGGGACATCAATCCCCTCACGGTTCCCGGAATCGTACCGGGTTTTCTTGGTGTAGTCATCGGTATTTTTTCACTGATCCTGCTGGAGCGCTCAATCCGCCATCGGGGATACAAATTGGAATTGAGCGGGGAGAAGATCGGAAAATTTTTCCGGAAAGATTCCTCACTCAGGATGTTCGGGACCATTGCCCTGGCCCTCTTCTACGCGTGGGGTCTGGTGGGGAGGATCCCCTATCCGGTCTCCACATTCCTGTTTGTATTTCTGTTTGTCGTGATCTTCGAATACTCGCGGGAGGATCCCGGGGCGCGCAAGCGCAGGAAGATCTTCATCGCAGGCCTGATGGCCGTGCTCGTGTCGGGAATCGTCTCGGTGGTATTCAGGTATCTTTTCCTGGTGAAGCTGCCGTAAAGAAGGAGTACTGAACTATGAACGGATTTTTAATGTTCCTTGACGGTCTGAAGCAGTACATGAACTTCTGGTCGATATTCAACGTACTGTGGGCGACGCAGCTCGGTATCATCGTCGGGATGCTGCCGGGTCTGACGGCCACCATGGGAATCGCCCTTCTCACGACCCTCACTTTTAAAATGCCGGCGGCTGATGCGGTGCTGATCCTGATCTGTATGTATGTCGGCGCCATCTACGGAGGAAGCCGCAGCGCTATTCTCCTGAATATTCCCGGCACGCCGGCCAACGCCGCCACCGCTATGGACGGCCATCCCCTGGCCCGGGCGGGATTCGCCGGCAGCGCCATCGGAATCGGAACCACCGGTTCCTTTCTCGGTTCGATTATCGGGCTGATTTTTCTGGCGGTGTTCACCCCCCTGATCGGTAACTTCGCCCTGAACTTCCAGTCATTCGAGTTTTTCGCCCTGGCAATCTTCGGGGTGGTCATCAGCGGTAATCTGACCGCGCCGAAGGATCCTCTGAAGGGATGGATTTCAGGATTCCTCGGACTTTTTGTAGCCATGATCGGTATGGAGGGGATCCATGCCTACGTACGCTTTGCCTTCGGCAGCGTGGACCTGTCGGGAGGTATCGACCTGATCCCCGCTATGGTGGGAGTCTTCGGGTTCTCCGAGATCATCTCGGTCATGAAAAATCAGAAGCTCGAGGTGGTGCAGACCGAAATAAACCGGGTCATTCCAAAGGTTAAGGATGTGGCCAAACACTGGAAGACGATCATCCGCTCCGGCGTGATCGGAACTTTCATCGGGGCCATCCCCGGCGTCGGCGAGGATATCGCCGCCTGGGTCTCCTATGATTTTGCGAAAAACGCGAGTAAAGAACCTGAGAAATACGGAAAGGGCAGCTACGAGGGACTCATATCGGCGGAGACGGCCAACAATGCCGCCTGCGGCGGTACCATCATTCCGGTCCTCTCCCTCGCGATCCCCGGCTCGGCGCCGGCGGCGGTCCTTCTGGCGGCCATGTTCATACACAATGTCCGGCCCGGTCCCCTCATCATGATCGAGTCGCCGGAATTCGTCTACCAGACCGTGGCGATGGTCTTCATGGCCACTATCGGCATGTACATCCTCGGGCTCTCAATGGTGAAGTGGCTGGTAAAGGTCCTCACGGTACCCCGTGAAAAACTGATGCCCATCGTCTTTGTACTCTGCGTAATCGGGGCCTACGCGATCCACTCCCGGATCTTCGAGATCGGGGTTATGGTGGTTTTCGGTCTGATCGGCTTCATCATGAAGGAGATGGACTATCCGGTGGCGCCGATGGTGCTCGGCATCATCCTCGGAGACATTCTGGATAAAAATCTGCGGCGGGCGCTGGTACTCAGTGAAGGCGACATGCTGCCCCTGATAACCCGGCCCATCAGCCTGGTAATCGTGCTGCTGACGGTGCTCACCCTGGTCAGCAAGATGCCCTGGTTCCGCTCGATGATGCGGAGGATAAAGCAGGGGCTTAAGGGGATCGTGAAAAAATCGGCGTAAAAGGAGCACAGCGTCGTGCGCACAGACGGGCTTCATTCGGCCCTGTTCGGATAAGACAGCATGAGAGCACCACACTTGAAGGAGAGAAACTATGGCCAAGAAAACAATGCGGGCGGGAATCGTCGGATCCGGATTCGCCGCCTCTTTTCACGTTGAAGCTGTACGGAGAGTGTACGGGGTGGACGTGGAGTTAAGCGGAATTTTTTCTCCCGATCCGCAGCACCGGGACGCCTTCGCACGGAAAAACGAAATCAGGGCGGCTGAAAGCCTGGATGAACTGATCGAGCGGAGCGACCTGATCCACATCTGCGTGCCTCCGGCGGCTCACGAACCCGTTGCGGTGCAGGCCCTGGAAGCAGGACGGACCGTGATAGTCGAAAAGCCATTCACCGGCTATTTCGGAGACGGCTCGGCGGACTTCAGCGGCGATGCTTTTCCGCGGGAGCAGGGGCTGAAAGAGGCTATGGACAGCGTCGGCCGTCTTCTCGCGGCGGAAAAGAAGAGCAGCGGCCGGATCTTCTACGCGGAGAACTGGGTCTATGCCCCGGCCATCCAGAAGGAGCGTGAAATCATCGAGAAGACGGGGGCGCAGATCCTCTGGATGCACGGCGAGGAGTCCCACTCCGGCTCCCATTCCCAGTACTACGGCATATGGAGCTATTCCGGGGGCGGATCGATGATCGGGAAGGGGGTTCATCCCCTTACAGCTGCGCTTTATCTGAAGAAGGTCGAAGGCCGTATGCGGGGCGGCGGTCCAATCCGGCCGGCATCGGTATCAGCCAGAACTCACGCGATCACCCGGGATGAAAATTTCATCGACAAGGGCCATCTGCGGACCACCTACACGGACATCGAAGACTTCGCCGCTATTCACGTCGTTTTCGAAGACGGGACCTTCGCCGACATCTTCGCCTCCGAACTGGTACTCGGAGGTGTCCACAACTGGATCGAGGTCTCCGCCAACAATCATCGGGGCATCTGCAATATCAATCCCAATACCGCTTTCCAGACCTATAACCCCTGTGACGAATATTTCAACGATGTTTACGTGGTCGAAAAAACAGGTACAAAACAGGGCTGGGCGTTCACTTCTCCCGATGAGGACTGGTTCACCGGTTACCAGCATGAGATGGAAGCCTTCTACCGATGCGCCGCCGACGGCAGCCCGGTCG
>Ga0272442_10006612_pt1 | contig 15213 bp, 10 predicted proteins | sample SSMForm2O_FD_200262 | JGI IMG/M metagenome (GOLD analysis project Ga0272442, IMG submission 200262) | Marine sediment archaeal communities from Little Sippewissett salt marsh, Falmouth, MA, United States - SSM-Form-2O | ecosystem: Environmental > Aquatic > Marine > Wetlands > Sediment ...
TCAGCTCCTTCTTTACCAGGTTGCGCGCAATGCCGAACAGCCACGCCTGGCGGCTTCCTTTGCCCCGGTAGCGTTTCCAGCCGCGGGCCGCTTCGAGGAACGTCTGGCTCACCAAGTCATTCGCCGCGTCGCCGTCTCCAAGCGTTCGGTACAAGAACCGGCGCAGCCGCTCGGCGGTGCTTCGCCATAAACTCTCCAGCGAACAGCATTGTTGTTTCATGCGGACCCGTTCTCCTGTTCTTAAGTGACTGGAGCGGGGAAAAAAGTTCGGGGGGCAATGCAAAAAAGCAGCCCGCTTTGGGATCGACAAGGGAAGAAAAAAGGCGCCTTCGGAAAGGCGCCTACATTCATGAATAAGATTCCTGCTCGGCGAGCCGGCTTTGCCAGACGCCCGCCACGCCCAGCCTATCGCCGTCGATCGCGCTGGTACTTCATGAGCTTTCGCCGGAGACGCTTGACGGCACGCTTGTGCTTGTTGCGTTTGCGCACACTGGGCTTCTCGTAGAAACTGATTCGTCGAATGTCTTGGGGAATCCCTTCCTCAATACATTTCTTCTTGAATCGTTTCAGAGCGATCTGAATGTCTTCAGATTCATGTAACTCAATGGCTACCAAGTTCAACACATCCTTTTCATATAATTAACATCAAAATAACCGGACAAGTCCGGCACTAGTCTAAGGATACTGAGTTGAGTGAAAATGTCAACAAAGACTTCAACCCGATAGGGAATCCAGAATGCTGGAATAATCTTTATTCCTTTGATTTTATAGTACTTAAGGTGCCACAAAAAACTTCAGGTCGAACGATGGAGGCACCGCGAAACCGCTTTAATCGCCCTGAAAAGCCCGAAGCAAGCGCATCCGAGGGGTGGGGAAAGCTCCCGGTGGGACTGCAATCCGATTGCGTTTCCCCTGACAACACTGGATCTTCTTGACCTTTTTAGCTTTAAGAGTATACTTCGATACTGTATAGGCTTCTAAGATTGCATCGAAATAGGGGGACAATTCGTCACAAATCGGTTCAAAGTCCGATTTAATTTAGATAAACCGTCGCCGGCACGAGCCTTATCGGGTGCGCAAACGCCGTGAAATGATGCCAAACCGGGCAAAAAGTGTTCAGAAAGAGGGCGACATCCGTTTTGGAGGATCGAGACAGCAATGATATTGAATGAAATGCTGCGAATCCTGGTCGAGAATGACGGGGCCGATCTGTTTCTATCACCGGGGTGTCCGCCCATGATGCGCGCCCAAAATCGGGTTCAGCCGATCAGCGATTTTCCGCTGGAACCAGCCGATACGGAGGATTATGCGTATAGCCTGATGGACGCCGAGCAGCGGGCCGCTTTCGCCAATACGCGCGAGATGAACCTGGCGTTCAACGTGCCGGCTCTCGGTCGATTTCGGACCAGCATTTTTCGCCAGCGGGGGACCGTGGGACTGGTTATTCGATTGGTCAAGTTTGAAATTCCCTCGTTTGAGGAGCTCAGTCTGCCGCCCATCCTGGCAGAACTGATTATGCGGCCGAGAGGATTAATCCTGGTCACCGGGGCGACCGGTTCGGGCAAGTCCACAACGTTGGCCTCCATGATCGACTATCGAAATCGCAACAAAGAGGGGCATGTCATCACGCTGGAAGATCCGATCGAGTTTCTCCACACGCATAAGAAGAGCATTGTCAATCAGCGGGAGATCGGTCTGGACACCGAGAGCTATGAAGTCGGCATGAAGAACGTGCTTCGCCAATCCCCGGACGTGATTCTGGTCGGAGAGATTCGCGACACGCCGACGATGGAAGCCGTAATGTCCTACGCTGAGACCGGGCATTTGGTTTTGAGCACGCTTCATTCCATCAACGCCAACCAGACGATGGAACGCATTATGCAATTTTTCCCCAAAAACATGGAAAGCCGGGTCTACGCCCAGATTTCCATGGTGTTGGTGTCGATTATTTCGCAGCGGTTGTTGCCCACGGTGGACAAAACCCGGTTGGTGCCGGCGGTGGAGATTTTGTTGACGTCGGCCCGGGTGCGCGAGTTGGTCACCAAGGGCAATATTTCCGAGTTAAAATCCGTCATGGAAAGCAGCCAACAGGATGGGATGCAAACATTCGATCAGTGTCTGCTAAGGCAGTTTCAAGAGAAAATCATCAGCAAGGAAGAGGCCATGCGGGCGGCCGACAGCCCGGGAGACCTCCATCTGCGCATGCAGGGGCTGACTCCGGGCACCATTCGGCTCGGCTGACGGCTCGTCCCCAGGGCTTTCGCTGAGGCCTTGGTCGAACGAGTTATAAATTCAACATCCTGGAGCGGACGAAAACGCTTATGGTTCCTATTCCCGAGCAAACCGACGATAGGGTTACCGGAGTGATTGGCGAGGACGTCAGTCGCGACTATCTTTTGCGTGTGGCCAACACCTTCCTGCGCATCGATCATATCATGAGCACAATCACGGATCTTCGCCAACTGCTCAAGCTGATCATGATGGAGGCGGAGAACCTGGTCGACGCCGAAACCAGCGGACTGTTGCTGTACGACGAAGAGACCGAGGAGCTGTATTTCGAGCTGGCGTTGGGGCCAAAGGGCGGGAAGTTGAAAGAAGTCCGGCTGTCGCTCGATCAGGGCATTGCCGGGTACTCAGCGCGCCACCGCGCCGCCTTAAACGTGACCGATGCTCAGAACGATCCCCGTTTCTTCAAGCAGGCGGACAAGACCAGCACGTTCACGACGCGCAACCTGGTGGCGGTGCCGATGATGCAGCAGCAGAAGCTGATCGGCATTCTGGAGGTGTTGAACAAGAAGGGAGAAAAGCATTTCTCGGACGAAGATGTAAGAATTCTCCAGGTACTGGCCGGGCAGGCGGCCATCGCCATTGAGAACGCCCGTCTGTACAATGCCAACCTGAAAGCCGAGCGTCTGGCGGCCATCGGGGAGGCGATTGCCGGGCTTTCCCACTATGTGAAGAACATTGTCACGGGGATGCAGGGCAGTGCCAGTCTGGTCGAAGCGGCGTTGGTCGAACAGCGTTACGATATGCTGCCTCGGGCCTGGGAGATCCTCAAGCGCAGCAATGACAAGGTCTCGACGCTGGTGCAAGACATGCTGACTTACTCGAAGGAGCGAAAACCTCAGCGGGTGGAGGTCTCGCTCAAGGAAATGGTGGAAGACATCATCGAAATGAACCGCAAGCGGGCGGAGGATTTGGGCATCGAGATTCATTTCGAACCCGATGAAACGATTACCACGGTGCAAGTCGACCGGACCGGATTCGAGCGATGCGTGCTTAATCTGGTCAACAACGCCATCGACGCGCTTGAAAGCTCGATGTTGGAATACGGCGGCTCCGGCCGGTTGGACATCAAGACCGGTCGCATGGATCCCGGAACGCAGTGGTTCGTTTCCGTGTCGGACAACGGGTGCGGCATTCCGGAGGACAAGCTGGCCAAGGTTTTCAATGCTTTTTTCAGCACTAAGGGCTCGCGGGGCACCGGCCTGGGCCTGGCCGTGACCAGCAAGATTATCAGCGAGCACGGGGGAAAGATCGACGTCAAGTCGAAGGTCGGTGAAGGCACCACGTTTACCTTCATCATGCCGATGGCCTCCTGAGGATTCGGGACGGCGCCTGCGATCGATTGAACCAAGAAGGAATTCAAAGATGATTCGGTTGAAGAAAGATATCAAGGCGGGTCCGGGCCCTTTCAACCGGGGCGTGGACGCCTATAACCAGCGGGATTTCTTTGTGGCGGCCAAGGAACTTCGCAAGGCCGTGGACGCCCATCCCACCTACCCGGACTATCGTTTTGCCTTGGCGATGGCGCAGCGCGAGCTGGGCGAGCTGGATCTGGCCGTGGAGAGTCTGCGGTGTGCGTTGAAGATCAATGCGAATTACATTCAGGCCAAGATCGAGCTGGCGATTCTCTTGGCGATCGATGGAGAACGCAAAGAGGCCGCGGCGCTCTATGGCGACGTGGTCAAGCGGATGATTTACAACACGGACGGCGTGCCCGGGGCCGCCGCGGGGAAGTTGCTCGAGACGTTCGACGAGGGGATCGCGCAGCTGGACGAGGGAGAGTACGCCGCCGCGGTTCTTGCCTTTCGCCGGGCGGTGAATCCGAAGTCCTCCATGCCGGAAATGCACTTTAACCAGGCGATTGAATACTCTCTTCAGGAGGATTTGGAATCGGCCAAGGTGGAATTGGATCAGGCGCTGAAATTGGATCCCTATCACATCGACGCCTATATTTTGAGCTGCCAGATTGCGCGAATCGAAGGCGATCACGAAAAGGCGTTAGAGGCTTGTCAGAAGGCGATTGAGATCGCGCCGGAATATCCCGATTTGCACTATCATCTCGCCCTGACGTGCCTCGAATTGGGCGAAGCGGAGCAGGCGCGTGAGGAGCTGGAGCACACGTTGCGTCTTCAACCGGAGTACGATCAGGCGCTGCTGGAGCTGGCCGAGCTGGCCATTGAGACCGAAGATTTCGAGCGCGCGGAGCAGTGCCTGAAGGACTATACAGACAGCGGTTCGAGCGAGGCGCGATACAACTACCTGATGGGCCTTCTGTTTGAAGAGCAAGGGAAGTACCACGAGGCGAGTATTTACTACCAGCACGTTCGAGACGACTCGCGGTGGGCGAGTGCCGCGCGCGAACGACTCGTGATTCTTAAAAACCTTTCATCGAACGGGCAGCAATAAAGAGTGCGATCCGTTTGAAGAAGAACTTATCCCAGCAGCATTGCTTCTCGCCTTGAAGAATTACCCCCCTCTCGCTCCCCCTTACGAAGGTCGCAGACGCGCCTTGGCGGGGGAGGCGGGGTGGGGTAAAATTTCTTCCAACGCCGACGGGTGACTTGCCGCTTGGGGTGAGAAAAACCAGATTCAATCCTGGCAGAATTTTTGAGACACAAGACTAGGTGTGATAGACTCAGCGAGTCATGGCGGCGAGTTCGAAGATTCTGCTGACCGGATTGCCGGGCGTGGGTAAGACCACGCTGATTCAGAAAGTGCTGGGCGCTCTCGGCGCTTCGGCGCGGGGATTCTACACGGGGGAACTCCGGGAAGGCGGCGCGCGGGTTGGATTCTCCCTGAATCTTCTCGGTCGCTCCCCGCTCGTCCTGTCGCACGTGAAAATCAAGAGCCCCCATCGCGTCGGCAAATACGGCGTTGACGTGAAAACGTTCGAACAAGCCGCGTGCGGTGAGATCGAGGCCGCGTTGTCGTCCCGCTCTCTACTTGTCATCGACGAGATCGGCAAGATGGAACTTTTCTCGGACCGCTTTCGCGTCCTGGTGCTGAAGGCGATGAAGAGCGCCTGCCCGGTGCTGGCGACGGTGCTTCGTCGCAGTCATCCCTTCACCGATCCCCTCAAGGCGTGGCCGGGCGTTGAACTGATCGAGGTCACCCCCGCCAACCGGAACGACCTGGTTGAGGTTGTTGTCGAGAAGCTGCAAGGCGATTGAGGCTGAGTGAATTGGTTAAGAAGACTCCCTCACCCCGGCCCTCTCCCAAAGGGCGAGGGTGACTGAAATCCTCTCCCAGGGGGCGGAGGGTGGCTTCAATTCTTCCTTGCCAGCGCTCTTGGCAGGCTCTATACTACGCGATTCACTTTGTCGAAATTGAACCACTTTGCGGAGAGGACCGGCGTCATGGCGTACGATCCCCATAAAATCGAGCCGAAATGGCAGGCGTATTGGGAGCAAAACAAGACCTTCAAGGTCACTCGGGACCCGTCCAAGCCGAAATTCTACGTGCTGGATATGTTTCCCTATCCCTCGGCGGCGGGCCTCCACGTCGGCCATCCCGAGGGCTATACCGCCACCGACATCGTTGCCCGCTACAAGCGGATGAAGGGCTTTTGCGTGCTTCATCCCATGGGCTTCGACGCCTTCGGCCTGCCCGCCGAGCAGTACGCCATCGAGACCGGCACCCATCCCCGCGAGCGGACGCTGAAGAACATCGAGAACATGCGCCGGCAGATCAAGGCGCTCGGCTTCAGCTACGATTGGGACCGGCAGTTCGACACGACCGATCCGAAATACTACCGCTGGACGCAATGGATCTTCCTCCAACTATACAAAAAGGGCTTGGCTTATCTGGCCGAAGTGCCCGTCAACTGGTGCCCGGTGCTCGGCACCGTACTGGCCAATGAAGAGGTCACCGCCGAAGGGCTGTCCGAGCGGGGCAATCATCCGGTGTTTCGCAAGCCGATGAAGCAGTGGATGCTGAAGATTACCGCTTACGCCGAGCGGTTGCTGAAAGACCTCGAAGGGCTGGACTGGCCCGAGTCGATCAAGGAAATGCAGCGCAACTGGATCGGCAAGTCCGAAGGGGCCGAGGTGGATTTTCAGATCGACGGGCGCGAGGACAAAATCCGGGTCTTCACGACGCGGCCCGATACGCTGTTCGGCGCGACCTATATGGTGCTGGCGCCCGAGCATCCGCTGGTGTCCTCGATTACAACGCCGGAGCAGAAGCAGGCCGTCGACGCCTACGTCGCCGAGGCCGAGCGCAAGAGCGACCTGGCCCGAACCGACTTGGCCAAAGAAAAAACAGGAGTTTTCACCGGCGCCTTCGCGGTCAATCCGGTCAATGAAGAGAAAATCCCGATTTGGATCGCCGACTACGTGCTGATCAGCTATGGCACCGGCGCGATCATGGCCGTTCCGGGGCACGATCACCGCGACTTCGAGTTCGCTAAGACCTTCGGGCTGAAGATTCAGTGCATTCTCGATCCGCAATTCAAGGCAGGCGAACTGGAATCCCTCTCCGGTTACGCGGGAGATGGACCGGCCGACTTGCGAACGCCGGAAGGTCAGGCGAAGATTCGCCGGGCGGTGCTGGCCGGGGACGCCTGCTGGACGGGCGATGGAACGCTGATCAACTCGGCAAGTGAACGAACGGGCCTCTCGATTGATGGGCTGCTGATGAAAGAAGCGATCAAGAAAATCACCGAGGCGCTGGAGCGGCAGGACGTGGGCAAATCCGCCGTGAACTACAAGCTGCGCGATTGGTTGTTTTCCCGGCAGCGCTATTGGGGCGAGCCGTTTCCGGTGGTGCACTATGAGGACGGTTCGATCGAGCCGTTGGAGGAGTCCGAGCTGCCGCTGGAGCTGCCCGAGCTGGAGGATTTTCGTCCTCCGGGCGATGGCAACTCGGCCCTGGCGCGGTCGACCGACTGGCTGAAGTACGTCGATCCCAAGACCGGTCGCAAAGGAACGCGCGAAACCAACACAATGCCGCAATGGGCCGGCTCCTGTTGGTACTATCTCCGATTTATCGATCCCGAGAACGCTGAGGAGCCCTGGGACCGGGACAAGGAGCGGTACTGGATGCCGGTCGATCTGTACATCGGCGGCGCGGAGCACGCCGTGCTGCACCTGCTGTACGCGCGGTTCTGGCACAAGGTGCTTTACGACGTGGGTTGGGCTTCGACAAAGGAACCGTTCCAAAATCTATTTAACCAGGGCATGATTCTGGCCTTCGCCTATGAGGACAAGCGGGGTGCGCTGGTGCCGAGCGATTTGGTCGAGGAGCGCGAGGAGAAGTTCTATCACAAGGACACTGGCGATGAGCTCAAGCAGGTTGTTGCCAAGATGTCCAAGTCACTCAAGAACGTGGTGAATCCGGACGACGTCATCGGCCGGTACGGCGCGGACGCGATGCGCCTGTACGAAATGTTCATGGGCCCGCTCGACCGGGCCAAGCCGTGGCAAACAACGGGCATCGAGGGAGTGTTCCGGTTTCTTCAACGCGTCTGGAGGCTGTATCATGATGACAGCGACCGTCTTCGGAGCGACTTGATCGCCGACGCGCCCGAGCAGCTCGAGCGAACCCTGCACAAGACGATCAAGAAGGTGGGAGAAGACATCGAGGGCCTTCGCTTCAACACGGCAATCAGCCAGATGATGATTTACGTCAACGAGGCCACGAAAGCCGAGGCGCTGTGCCGGCGACATCTGGAGGCGTTCGCCAAGCTGCTCGCGCCGTTCTGCCCGCATCTTGCCGAAGAGTTGTGGCAGCAGCTGGGGCACGAACAAACCCTGGCTTACGAGCCCTGGCCCGAGTGGGACAAAGACAAAATCAAGGAAGCCCTGGTTCGAATTGCCGTTCAGGTCAACGGTAAAGTCCGGGACGAGATTGAAATTCCCGTGGACGCCACCGAAGAGCAAGTCAAGGAAATGGCTCTTGAACGGCCGAAAATCGATAAGTACGTCGGCGGAATGGAACTCATCAAGTTTATTTTCGTCCCGAAGCGCCTGGCGAACTTTGTCGTAAAGCCGAAGAAGTAACCTGGAAGATTCCCGATTCATCGGGAAAGGGGATTGCTTTTAAGAGCGTAAGCGGTAGCGGATCTGAAAGCAAAGAATCAACAGGTGGGTTGGCACCCACCCTACCAACTGAGTCAACGCATTTGAGCGAAACCAAGGAGAGAGAAGGATGACTGGGCAGAAACCCGCTTTGATGATTCTGGCCGCCGGCATCGGCAGCCGCTATGGAGGGCTGAAGCAGCTCGATCCTGTTGGGCCGAGCGGCGAGACGATTATCGACTATTCGGTGTTCGATGCGATTCGAGCCGGTTTCGGCAAAGTCGTGTTCGTGATTCGCAAAGACATCGAACAGGCGTTTCGCGAGCACATCGGCTCAGTGTACGAAGATAAGATCGAAGTCCGCTATGCGTTTCAGGAAATGGACGATCTTCCGGCCGGATTCACGGTCCCCGAAGGCCGCGCGAAGCCGTGGGGAACCGGGCAGGCCATCCTTGCCGCCCAGGAGCAGATCGACGAGCCTTTCATTGTCATCAACGCCGATGACTTCTATGGACGCCACGCGTTCGAGCTGGAGAGCGAATTTCTTCAGAACATCCCGAAAGAAAAAGTGTTGGTCTACAGCCTGGTCGGTTATCGGCTTCGAGACACGCTTTCGAAACACGGCACTGTGTCGCGCGCGGTTTGCCAGTGCGATGAAGCGGGCAACCTTCAGAGCATTATCGAACGCACGAAGATCGAACGCGACGGCGATGGAGCCAAGTACCTCGATGAAGCCGGACAGTGGCAACCCCTGAGCGGGGATGAACTTGTGTCGATGAATTTCTGGGGCTTTGAACCGTCGATCTTTCCCCACTTGGCCGAGGGATTTCGGGCGTTTCTGGAAAGGTCGGGGAGTGAGCTCAAATCTGAGTTTCTGTTCGTTGAAGTGCTCCACCGGCTCTTACATGAAAAGCGGGCTCGCATGAAAGTTCTTCCCAGTCGTGATCCCTGGTTGGGCATGACGTACACCGAGGACAAGCCGTTTGTTGTCGAGGGCGTTCGGAACATGGTGGACAAGGGCGCCTATCCGAAAGCGCTCTGGGGCTGAGGCCGGGGATGGTGTCCGGGGCCGAGCTGAAGCGGATCTGTGGGGAGTTTCTCCTTCCCGACCGGATGCGCGGTGCGGAGCCGTTTGGCCAGGGCCATATTCACGATACCTTCGTTGTTCGCATCGAGAGCGCCGGGGGCGTGGAGCGGGTTCTTCTCCAGCGCATCAACCGAAGTGTGTTTCCTGATCCCAAGGCGGTGATGGAGAACGTCCGGCGAGTCACGGAGCACCTGCGAAAGAAGTTGCCCGAGGCCCATCCGCCGGGCGATCCCAAGCGGGAAACCCTTACCCTGATTTCAACCCGCGCCGGTCATTCCTGCTTTTGTCACAGCGCCGGTGAATGCTGGCGCATGTATCGCTTCATCGAAGGAACCGAAACACATCAAACCGCCCCATCGCCCAACGCGGTCTACGAAGCGGCCCGGACGTTCGGCCGGTTTCAGATGTTGTTGATGGATCTGCCCGGTCCGCGGTTGCAGGAAACCATTCCAGATTTTCACAATACGCCGAAGCGCTATCACGCGCTTGCCCATGCCACCCGGGCAGACGTTTGCGAACGGGCGAAGGGCGCTCAGGCGGAGATCGAATGCGCTGGCCGCCACGCCGCGCTTGCCAGCGCGCTGGTGACGCTCGAGCGCGCGGGAAAGGTCCGGGAGCGGATTGCCCACTATGATGCCAAGCTGAACAATGTTCTCTTTGACAAGGCGAGCGAACGCGGTCTCTGCGTGATCGATCTTGATACGGTTATGCCGGGACTGTGGCTCTATGATTTTGGCGACATGGTTCGCTCCATGGCCACCCGGGCGGAAGAGGACGAACGCGACCTGTCGAAAGTGACGGTGGAGAGGGACTTGTTTGAAGCCCTCGTGCGGGGGTATCTGGCGTCGGTCGGCGAGGTGATTTCACGAATCGAACGCGAGTCTTTTGTGCTGGCGGCCAAGGTGATTTGTTTCGAGCAGGCGATTCGCTTTCTGGCCGATTATCTCAGCGGAGACACCTATTACAAAGTCCACCGCAAGGAGCAGAACCTCGACCGCTGCCGGACGCAGTTGCGCCTTGTGGAATCGCTCGAAGAGCAGGAAGAAGGTCTGGGCGGGATTATCATCGCGAGTGAATAACGGCCCCTTGGTGGTTGAGAAGTAACGCAGATCCCTCTCCTCCCCTTTCGAAGGGGAGGCTGGGAGGGGTAAATTATTCTCCAGAGGCACAGATTACCCCCATAAAAGCAACCCCCTCTTTATCTCCCCCTTCGTAAGGGGGAGAAAGGGGATGGCAATGTCACCGCTTTTTGTTTTTCGTTTGAATATTCTGTTCGAGAAGGAATATTAACGCGACGAGCGGGTGCGTGCATTCCTCTTCAAGGGTAAACATATACACTTGGGATATCCGGCGCATAGTCGTCATAGGCCATGCCGTACTGATCGTAAGTCTCTAACAAGACCACGAAGTTGATACTCGACGCAAATCCCGGCATGTCGGAAACACTCGCTCCCGTTTGAACCAAGGTATCGCTGCTCCTTTGAGCGGCGGGCAAGTCTTTGATCTTGGTCGCGCCGGACATCAGGTTATAGCTATATAGCGCGTGTTCCGTCACCCAGTTCCAAAGCGTATCGGACCAATAGGTTCCCTGCACGATGATGTAATCCGCACTGAAGTCATTGTTTACGTCAATGTCGATCTCGATAAAGAGTTCATCCAAATCCGCCGGGTAGTTCACATAGCTATTGACTTGAACCTGGAATTCGCCGCTCAGAATCCGCGCTTTAACGAGGCTGATGTCTTGTTCCGGCATGATCGGCTCGTTGGGATCGACCGGATACTCCACCCACACGCCGCCGGTGCTGGCCGTGGGGGAGGGCGTCGCCGTCGAGGTGGGGGTGTTGGTGACGGCCTTCGTCGCGGTGGGAGTGTGTGTCGCCGTCGCCGGGTGCGTGTTTGTCGGCGTGGCGGTTACCGTCGCCGTCGGCGTGCTCGGCGGCGGTGTGCCGGACACGGTGAACATGCCGTTGGAAGTTGTCACATTAAGGGTGCTGCCGGTTTCTCCGTAAGCGATGGTGCTTTGCAGGGTCAGGGTGCTTTGCTGGCCCGGCACCGCGCCGGCGAGAACCTGCATGGGAATCTTCAGCAGACGGCCGGAGGTCTCGCATGCCAGCCCCTGGCTGCCTGCGATCGCCATGCGGATACAACCTGCCTGGGGATTGCTCGCGATCCGCATCCCAGCCGTGTCGCCGGTCGTTGTCGCGCTGCCGGCCTGGAGAAGCGAAGCGTCGAAGTTAAGGTGAATGTAAGCGCCGGCGACGTCTTTCAATCGGCTCGTGTCCACGTAGAGATCGAATCCGGCGCCCGGATCTCCCGCATAGTCGCTTATCAAGATTTGCCGAGTGGAGGCATCGGGTGTTGAGGTTGCCGTTGGCGTGGACGTGGCGGTCGGCCCCTGAGCATACCACTGTCCGCAAAGCATGATGAGGTCCCGGCTGTTGACGCGGCTGTCCGAGTCGCCGTCCATTTGCGCCGGTGTTCCGTGCCACTCGCCGAGCAGGAGGAGCAAATCCAGTTCGTCGACGATGCCGTCCCCATTACCGTCCATGGTCAAGCTGGGGCCGAGGGGGGTCGTCGGCGTTGGCGTATCCGATGGCTGAGTTGCCGTTGGCGTCGGTGACACCGCGGTTGCGGTCCGAGTCGGTGTGGGAGTGTCCTGCGCGGCAATCTCGTCGTAAGCCGCTTTAACGTTCAACTTGCCGCTGCCCCACGTCGCGTCCCAGCCCGCCGGGCCGGCGTCGACCGCGTGGCGCTGGATCAGATCTTTCATTTCAAGATTGTTCAGGTTGGGATTGGCCTGAAGCAGCAGAGCGCATCCGCCCGTGACGTGCGGGCTGGCCATGCTGGTGCCTTGCATTTTTTGATGCACGCCATCCCGCTCGACGTGTTCGGCGGGAATCCCCGTTCCTTGCGCTGACAGCGTTGAAACAATGACTTCGCCCGGCGCGGCGATTTCCGGTTTCTGGAAGCCATTGCGCAAAGGTCCCCGGCTGGAGAATCCGGAGATGGCGTTCAGCGTAACGCCCTGTTGGATTTGAGTGGCGCCGTTGACATCGATCCAGGACGTCTTGGTTACGTACGAGGCGACCGTGATCGCGTTCCTGGTGCTGCCGGGAGAGCCGATCGTCTTGGCATTATCGCCGATGATCCGCCATTGATCGCTCCCTCCCGCCGGGGCGATATAGCCGCCGGTGTTTCGAATCGGTTGCCACACGTCGACCGTGACGCCTGCTCCATCAAAGTCCAGCCAGTAGGCGTAGCTGCCGATGGGGAGGGATGACGAGCCGGGATTCCAGACAGAAACCTCGGCATAATTCAAATTCGTATTGCCGCCTTGCCAGGGCGATTGTTGGGTAATCTGGGCCTTTGCGCCCGAGATCGGCCCCGTGTTGATATCAAACGTGACGTTCTCCCCCGGCGCCACCCAATCGGTTTGGCTGTGGCTGTCCGTTCCGGTGGGAACCCACAATCGAAGTTTCACACTCTGTCCGGCCGGGTACCAAACTTCGGCGATGAAGAATTGTTCGTCGGGCCAAGGGCGGTGTGCCGTGTAGGGATAGTTTCCCTGGTCCGGCTCCGGCGTTTGAAGCGTTGCGGCGGCGTGAATGGGATAATCGCTGTCCCCCTCGTTGCTGGCTGCAATGCAGAGAATGCGGCCCGGCTTGCCCGCGCCGATCAGTGCGTTCAGCATGGCATCCTGAGGATACGTGCCGTCGTGCGGGCCGCGTTGCGTGGCGAGCGAAATGTTGATGGCCACGGGCTTGCCCAAGGCGGCAGCCTTCTGATAGAGGTAGTTCGCGCCGTCCACAATCGAGTTTTCGCTGTCACTATATTTTACGAAGAGGATGTCCGCCTCGGGCGCCATGCCCACAAAGCGAAATGCGGGCTGACCGCCGCCGGTGCTCGAACCGTCTCCGGCCACCGTGCCGGCAACGTGCGTTCCATGCGTGTCGGTGTCCGTTTCGCGGCAACCGCCGCCATCGATCTGCGCCTTCGTCCATTCGCTGCCGTAGTTGAATCCCGAGGGGTTCGGTCCGGTGGCGTCCGATTGATCCCAGAGGAAGAGAATGCGACTGGTTCCGTCTGGTTTCTTGAAGTCCTCGTGCTGCCAATCGATGCCCGAGTCGATGATTCCGACGAGCACGCCCTGGCCCTTCACGTTCGAGGGGGAGTGGAGTTGGTCCGCCTGAGTCGCCGGAACGCTATCATCCATACAACGGGGCACCTTCCCGGCGGCGTGAATGTAAAGCACGCTGGATTCGGCGGCGAGATCCGAAAGCGACTCGGGAGGAAGCATCGCCGTGATCCAGGACCCGGAAACCGTATTGACCTTGAGGTCGAACTGCGCCAGTCTTTCCAGGCTTGCCAGCGAATCCAGCTGGATCATAACGTTCAGAAACTCTTGTCCTTCCGCCTGTGTGAATGTGACGTGCTCGAGTTTCCCCCCCTCGTTTTTCGAAGGCAGCGTTTTTCTCAAGAGCGTCGGGCCGGCCTCGCGGCGGCCTTTCGAGGGAGTGGCGGAGATGGGTTTCGGAGTCTCGCCCAAATCAAACTGTCGAATAAGTGCCGGGTCCAGCTTGGGAAGGGATTCGTCATCAAACGGCTCCATCCCCCAGACACTCAGAGACAGAGCCAGGGCCAACAGGGTAAGAATCTGGCGCTTCACCGGTCTCTCCTTTCCCTCTCCATCCTACGCGTAGTCAATTGCCGACCGTGCGATTCAGGATCCAATCGACGTCCGCATTGTCGATGGTTGTGCTTTGGTCCGCGTCTGCGTTGTCCAGTCCCTGCCCGGTCAGCAGCTGGATTCCTTCGATGTGCCGTAAGAGGCGGATCGCGTCGCGCGTGTCCACAACCGAGTCGAGATTTACGTCACCCCAGTCGCCGCTCGGTGGTGTTTCCGTGGCTGTCGGCGTTGCAGTCGGAGGCACCGTAGGTGTCGGCGTATTGCCCGTGCTCACGGTGTTCAGCGCGGCAACCGCGTCGATTTTGCCTGCTCCAAACGTCGGGTCCCAACCGGCGATTCCCGCGTCGCGCGCCGTGTTGCGAAGTGCTTGCTTGATTTGCTCGTTCGTCAGGGTTGGATTTTTCGAAAGCATCAAGGCCGCCAGCCCGGTCACGACCGGTGAGGACATGCTCGTGCCCTGCATCTTCTGATGCACGCCGTCGCGTTCGATGCCCGTCTGGGGCACTTGGGCGAGCACGCTCGAAAGAACCGACACGAGAACCTCTCCCGGCCCGGTGACGTCCGGTTTCTGCTGTTCGAGGGTTGTGTTGCCGTCCCGGCGGGGGCCTTTGCTCGAAAAGGAGGAGATCTCTCCGAGGGTGGCCCCCTCCTGCGTGCGGGTTACTCCATTCACATCCACCCATTGGTTCTTGGTAACGTAAGAGCCCACGCAAATCGGTTTTCCCGCGCTGCCCGGGTTGCCGAGCGTGAATCCATCATCCGGTTCGATCAGTTTCGCCGGAGGCGTCATATAATGAGATTGATAGACGGCGGTTGACACAAACGAACCCTGATCGCGGGTGGTATGCCACGCATGAACCGGCACCCCGGTTCCTACCATTTGAATGATAAAGAAGCGATCGTTGATGTAATACGCCGCTTCTGAGCATTCGACTTTCACGTAGCCGAAGTTGAGTAAATTACGACCGTCGTTAAAGGGAATTTCGGTCACTGCCTGCAACTTGATTCCAGGCAGCATCGTTTCATCGACAAAATATTCGCGGATTTCCGAAGACGTTCCCATCCAATCTCCGACTTGGAGGTTTCCCATGCCGTCCGTCCACACGGGCCGCCATTGGATCGTCTGGCCCGCGGGA
>Ga0272442_10006613_pt1 | contig 15213 bp, 14 predicted proteins | sample SSMForm2O_FD_200262 | JGI IMG/M metagenome (GOLD analysis project Ga0272442, IMG submission 200262) | Marine sediment archaeal communities from Little Sippewissett salt marsh, Falmouth, MA, United States - SSM-Form-2O | ecosystem: Environmental > Aquatic > Marine > Wetlands > Sediment ...
AGATCCTGTCACCAGGATCAGTATACGATTGAATGGCAAAATTCAGGGCAGGCACAATCCCGGGTGTATTTACGATCCAATTTCGCTCAATCTGCCAATTATGACGATGTTGCATCCAATTAATTATAGATTGATAATAAGATTCTGGATGAAAAGAGTATCCAAAAACACCATGCCGGCATCTTTTTTTAAATTCATCCAGTAATGGTTTAGCTGCCCGAAAATCCATATCAGCCACCCACATTGGGATTAGATCATTGCGACCAAATTTGGATTTCAGATCGTCCCATTTAAAACAATTGGTGTTTTTTCGATTGATTGTTTTATTAAAATCATATTTTTTCATTTACCGATCCTTTTTCTCTGGTTTAATTCTTTTCCTGATTTCAGTTATTTTTTCTCTAACCATCTTTTCGTAAGAACTCCCTTTGAACAGTTCTAAGGCTTTTTTTAATTTTTCTAATGCTGACTTATATTCCTTGATTTCAAGATCTAGTAATGCCCAATTATAATAGGCTTTTGCTTCTCCTTCCTGATCACCGATCCTGGCGAGATTCTCCTGCTGATATCGATAATAATTTGTTGCTAAGTCAAGATTTCCTTCTACCTTTGCAATGTTCCCAAGGTTTCCATAGGTATGGCAGATACCTTCCTGATCTTCAATTTCCTTTTGTAATAACAGGTTTTTCTCATAAACTTTTTTTGCCTGTTGATATTTTTCCAGAGAAAAAAGAATATCTCCTTCAAGATCGTTTGCATATACAAGACCTTCTCTATCAGAGATCTCACTACATATTTCCTTCGTTTGTTCCAGAAATTTTACTGCTCTATTATATTCTTTGATGCGACAATAGAGCTCGCTGATATTATATAGCACAATTCCCTGCTGCTTTTTATTTCCGGTTCTCTGACTTATTTTCAAAGCTCTGTTATAGTTACGCAATGCAAGTTTGATTTTATTTTGGCTAGCGTTAATAGTCGCAATTTCAGAATATAGTTTGCCGGCGGCACCTTCCATTCCTGTTTTTTGGGCAATTTTTAATGATTCCCGATATAATCCAAGAGCTTTATCTTTTTTTCCTAACCTGAAATAGACTATTCCTAAATTATGCATTTCTGTTCTGATCAAGATTGGATTTGCTAATTTTTTAACAATTTTATACGATTCCTCAAAACTAACCAATGCTTTTTTATATTCCGAATGCCGTAAATAAGACGCACCCAAAAGATTTTTGATCCTGCTTCTGAAAAAATCATCATCTTTCTCTTCCATTTTTTGGAGTATATTTCTTGCCTCTTGGAGGAATTCTTTTTTATCCTTGATATTCATAAGACTATTAAGATAGTAATATTTTATATAATCACTGTAGTATCTGTTATGAATATTTTTGCTCACTACTTTTGTTAGATCGTAAACTTTATGAAAATCACCTTTAAGAATATGATATTTAATTAGAAGAAAACTGAACTTTTCATTTTGATTTTTTTTTCTCAATTCACTAGGCTTTATTAAATGCAGATATTCGGAAGCAGTATTTGTATTTCCCTGTACCAAAGACACTTCCAGAATATCCAGAATTATGTTTGTTATATCTGCTTTACTACAAATATAAGGATATTCCTCAACCAGGTCTAGGGCTGAATGATATTGTCTTATTGCAGTTTCATGCCTGAATTTTTCTTTTGATACTGCAGCAGATTTCAAGAGATAATTAAAGGCACTAGAATAATCTTCGGCTTCCGCGTAATGATAAGCAATGTCTGAAAAATGTTCAGATAGAGTTTTAGAATATAATTTTTCAATAATCTTTATTAATCTGAGGTGCATCTTTTTTCTGTCTTTTTTCAATAATTGCTGATATATTGATTCTCTCAGATAAATATTCTTAAATTTATAGTTCTGTTCTGATATTTTTATCCAGATATCCCGGTTGCATCCCATATCTACAAATAAATGATCCAATTTACCCATTAAATTTTCTAACAGATCCAGATTGAATTGAGCTCCGATCACAGCTGCATATCGAACAGTTGTTTTCATATTCAGGGGTAATAGGTCAAATCTTGATACCAGAAGAGAGTTTATATTATCAGGTACATTGAATTTGATCTCTTTAACTACATCAACTTTATCCAAGTCTATCTTTTCGACCATAAAAATGATCAACTGTTCTATATAAAAAGGATTACCATTGGTCCTTTCCCAGATCAATTTTTCAATTTCCGGTGATAGTTTATCCTGGTGTTGGGACCAGATTCTTAATTTTGCAAGTGAAAACTGTTTTGTTTCTTCCCGATTGAGATTATTAAGTTTTATTCTCAGTGAAGATTGTTGATCTAGCTCGAGATCAAACCTCTTCTCAGTTGAAAGAGATTCGGTTGAAGCAATTAAACCAAAAGGGTATTGAGAATTATCTCCAAATAGTGTTTTTAGAAAATTTATTGTATCAAGGTCTATCCAATGTGCATCTTCAATTTCGATTATAACCGGTTTTAATAAGCATAAGCTTTGAAATAGATACTTTAATCCCAAGATCATATTTTGATAGCGAATTCTTTTATCTACCAACCTGTTGTACAATGAATTTTGCCAGGATAAATCAATTACAGCACCGACGAAGGATTCTAATCTTATTAATTCTTGTCTGATCTCTCGATTATTACAAAAGGATATAATGTCGCTATAGATCCGTCTGAAAACTCTTTTATCATTAGCCTTAGATTTACCACTTTGTTTAAATAATCTTAGTAGAAAAAAAAGGACTGGGTGAAAACTTTTCTGCAGAATGTTGTCACAGGGAAAATAGACCCAGTTATATTGATCAGGAGAAAGATTTTTCTTCACTTCTTTGATTAATCTACTCTTGCCTACTCCAAATCTACCTTCTACGTATATTATATTAGGTGTTTTGATTCCGGATTTTTGCTTTAAGGGTTTTAGACAGTTCAAAATCTGTTGTAATTGCTTATGACGTCCTATTAATTCACCCCTAGATATGAATGTAGTAGGAATCTCTTTCCTATTTATCAATTCATAAAGTTTACGTTTATTGCTGAAACCTTTAAGGTTCTGCTCTTTATAAAATTCTACTTGATATATGTTTCCTGCTTTTTGATATATATTTTGATCAATAATAATTTTATTAACCTCAATTTCATTAACAATTCTGGCAGATAGATTTACAGATTCTCCCAGTGCAGTATATTCAGATCTTATTTTACTACCAACAAAACCAGTGAAAACTGTTCCTGAGGTTAGCCCAATTTTGCATGGAAAATCTTCTATATTCATTACTTCCAAAGCAAAATCGCAGGCTCTGAGAAAGTCTTTTTCAAATGTAAGCGGTGCTCCGAATAAGACCAAGACAATTCCACCTTTATCTATGCAGTCGATCTTATTAAAATATCCCCCGTAAAGTTGCGTTAATCTGATTATTTTCTCCAGGGCTTGCCGTTCCATCAAATTATCATCGAATGAAATAAAGCATGATATGATTTTTCTGAACTGTCCTTTATAATCAAGATTGATAATCGTTTCCGGTATAAATGGAGAGATCGATCCTTCAAAATAATCAATAGGAATCATTTTTTTTTCAAAGGTTACTTCATCATCTTTTAAAATAAAATATCCTTTATTCTTGATAAGGTTAAAATCCTTTAATTCCCCTCCTAATTCAGCAGTTAGGATAATTTCCTGTTCATCACTGGATTTTTCTGCAAGGATTGCTTCTTTTAAGACCTGTCCTTTGAAATAATAGGAATTAAGCTTTTCAGAGATAATTATTCTCCAATCTATTTTACCCTCTGCTAAACCTATATTGACTTTCAATTTAAAAGTACCGAATTTAGTTTCTTGAACCTTTAGATTAGAAAATATGTTTTTTATCTCGACAGCAGATTTTACCACGGTAGATTTCCTAACCTGATTAGCAGGAAAAATTGCTGTATAAGCATCTCCAGCAAAGGATGCAACAAATCCTCCTGTCCGATAGATGGTCTCAATTGCTGGGGTGAATATATTGTTTATTATCTCCGAAAGAACTTCCGCACCTTCATTACCATTTTTAACCAAGGTCTCTGTTATTCCTGTAAAACCTACTATATCAAGGAACATGACCGTCCCATTTATGATACCACTAAATCTTTTACTACTATATTTTTTTAGAATAAAATCTGGAACAAGTCTTTTCATACAAGCCTTTTAGATCATTTTTGCTAAGATGACACCAATAATACTAAAGTCAATTTTTTTAAATCAAAAAAAAAGGATATCAGGCAAAGCCGGATATCCTTCTCCCTCGGTAAGCTGATTACTTAATCAGCGTTATTTTACGGATTTCGTCATACCCATTAGACATCATTCTTATAAAATATATTCCCGATGCAACAGCGTGATTTTTATTATCCAGGGCATTCCATTGAAGGCTATGAATTCCGGGCTCATATAGTTTATCGGTAAGAATTTTTACCAGTTGTCCCTGAGAATTATAAATACTAATAATTACTCTTGAACCTTCATTAAGGGAAAACAAAATTGTTGTAGTGGGATTGAAAGGATTTGGAAAGTTTTTAAATAACCTGGTTCCAGGGACAGGTTCCACTTTTATTTTCTGGTATCTTCCCTGCAGATAAGGGAACATTCCTATATCTACTACTGTGTTATCAGGATCCGGAGGTAATTCTGGGTCTCCGGCATCTATACAAGGAGATTCAGGTGAAAGTTCAAAGCAGAAATCCCTGTTCCCTCCTTCGAAAAAAGGATCTTGATTGATGTTTTCGAGTCCGGGATAAATCTGTCCATCCGGTCTGCTTACATTACTGTACGATACTTGGATATTGGGTGACAGATTTATTGGTTCTTGAACAGCATCATATTTCCAAATGATACTGCTATTGATCCTAACAATTGCAGTTTCTGATATCAACCCATAATCATAAAAACAAATTGTATTGTTCCGAAAACAAAGGCTGTCCGAATCTTCAGCTGTTATTGCAATCCACCCAGTATTTTCGCTTTCCTGATAAATTAGATTATAGGAAAATAGAGCATTTGTTTCGGTTCCCAAAATCTTAACAGCGGGATTACAATTAATGAATCTGTTATTATAAAAATAACCATTAATATTTGCCTCAAGGAAGAATCCCAGTTGGCATTCTCGTTCAGTTTCCAAACTATTCCTAACTCGAGTGTTAGTAACCATGGGTTCTGTCTTTTGATTACAACCAGTATTATTTTCAATGACTAATGCCTTGCTCAGGTATTCAAGATCGCAATTATCTATTGTAACTTCAACAAATCCTCTGGTGATTATACCCTCACTTACATTTCTACTGGTTTCGGGATTATTACGTACTCTGCTGTTACTTATGGTAGCAGAAGTTATTTCACCTTCCCTATCCAGATTTTCGATCATAATCCCGAAATCATAATCTTCTATCTCACAATTATCAATTACTGGCTCTATGTTCTTTTCTAATTTGATTCCATATGTATTTCCTCTTTCGGTCTCACTACTATTCCTTATTCTTGAATTCATGATCACAGGTGAAGACAAAGCCTGTAAATTCTCGTTCTTCCCGTAAATTCCAATCTCATAATACCAAATATCTAAATTATCTATCGTAAAACTAATTGCCCCTTCCACAAACAAACCATAGGTTGAAGATCTATCATCTGCTAGATTTAAACTCGTAGTTGTATTTTTAATTAGAGGAAATATGAGATCATCTCCAGAATATTCAAACTGGATAGCTTTGTCATAACCATAAATTTCGCAGGATTCTATCTGAGCTGATATTTTACCTTCAAAAGTCATTCCTTTACTTCCCCGATCACTTTCGGTACTATTGATTATCAGAGAATTAAATAAAGCAGGTTCTGCTGTGTAACATCCGTCTTCATTGATATATTTAAGACCGGAATTGTAACCATTAATGTTACAATCATTCAATTCAAAATACTTGTAATTTTCAACAAGAATACCAAGATTATTGGTTCTTTCAACTTCAGGATTATTTCTTACTCTAGTATTGGTAAGTACCGAAACAGAAGAATCGATAAAAAAATCTGTATTGAATGACAATCCCTTCTCGTAAAATTCTATGTCACAATCGCTTACTGAAAGAGAAACATAACCACTAACGTCAATCCCCAGAGAACTTGATCTTTCAGTTTCTTCGCTGTTTCTCACTCTTGTGTTTGTTAATGTAGATTCTATTACCTGATTTCGATCATTATTCTCTATCTTAATTCCCTTATCATAGGAACTTATTTCGCAATTCTCAATTGTAGAAGCTATTAAACCGTAAATTTGGATTCCCTTTGTACCACCTCTCTCGTATTCAGTATCATTACGGACTCGTGTATTGATTATTGACGAATTCAAGATGACATTATCACTATTATTTTCTAGGATAATACCCAACTTATAGTTATCTATCTCGCAATCCTGAATATTAACCTGTACTAGCCCTGATATCTTTATACCCTTACTGTTTCCTCTTTCCGTTTCAGCGCCATCTCTTAGTCTTGTGTTGGTTATAACAGGATTTGTTTCTTCATCTAACTCGTTGTTAGAGATAAAAATTCCCTTACAATAACCTTCAAAAATACAATTATCAATAACTGGTGAGGAATCCCCGTCAATATCTACAGCTTTAACTGAATTTCCGGTCCTGTTTTCGTCAGAGAATTGAAAACTAGAATTTATGATCGATGGAGAACTATAACTAATCTTGATCCCTTTTTTAGCATTGTTGACTATTATATGTTCCAGTGTTGAACTATTTTGAGATTCAGAGAGGAATTCAAATCCTCTCCAAGTATCTTCCATATTTCCTGGAGAAAAGGTTATAGGTTCAGAAACACTACCCAAAGCTAAGATTTCTCCTTTGATCTTAAACCTGTAATTACCCAAGAATATAATTTCTACTCCTCCATCCACCTGAAGAGATTCATCTTCCGGAATGGTTATATTCCCTTCTATATAATATGGGCTATTCAAGGTGTTCCAATGACCAGAGACTTCTCCTCTGGGTATATAAGTTTCAGACCACAAACAAGAACATAGCCAAAGTGTTAACAACAAAGACAAAGTTCGAATTTTCATGTTTCACTCCATACCTGAAAAAATTCAACTCTATTGATTTGCATTTGGTATACCAAAAAAAAAGCTCTGATTTTCTTGAATTGGTAAAGTATTGAACTACGCCACCTTACACTTTTTCAGTTAAATAGCAACTAAAGAATTAAGTTTTAGATGAAAATTTTTAGCAGAACAATGTGTGGTATTTTATTTACAAAGTGTTGTTCACTCACAACACTTATGAAATTATTTTCAATTGTTTTAATTTAGTATATAGTGTTGTTCTATCTATTCCCAGGATCTCAGCTGTTTTAGATTTATTAAATCTGGTTTTGCGGAGTATTTTAAGAATAATCTCTTTTTCGGTTTTATTAGTTAAATTACTAATTAAATCAGTAAGTGTAAGTTCTCTGTGAAAGATTTTATCGGTATTTTTTTTTATGAAATCTTGCCAATTCTGATCTTTATGGTCTGAGCTGTTGAATTGCAGCTGTTCAGGATTAATCAAATCATCCTCTGCTAGTAAAACAGCTCTTCTGATTAGATGTTTCAATTCGCGAACATTTCCAGGCCAATCATATTCCAACAATGATTTAAGAGAAGAAGCTGTTAATCCTTTTACTTCTTTTTTAAGCTCTTTATTTGCTTCTGAGATAAAATACTGAGCTAAGAATTCGATGTCATCTTTTCGTTCTTTCAGATTAGGTAGAACGATTTGAAACTCATTAAGGCGATGAAACAGATCCTCTCTGAAATTTTGATTTTTAACCTTTTGGAGAAGATTAACATTGGTTGTTGCTATGATTCTGACATCTATTGGTATGGGTTCTTTCCCACCAACCCGATAAATGATCCTTTCTTCTATGGCGCGGAGCAGTCCCATCTGACCTCCTTCAGGAAGATTAGTTAATTCGTCCAGGAGCAGGGTTCCTTTATTAGCTTGCTCAAATTTACCTATCTTTTTATTATCGGCTCCTGTAAAAGCACCTTTTTCATAACCAAACATCACACTTTCGATCAAAGTTGGTGGAATAGCTCCACAATCAATTGCAATAAAAGGTTTATTTTTTCTTTTACTTCTCTGATGAATAAGATTTGCCATAACTTCCTTACCGGTACCACTTTTACCCTGGATAATAACACTCATATTAGTTTGAGCAATCAAATCAATCTGTTTTATCACCTTCTGAATTGCTTCACTTTTACCCAGATAGTGCTCTGTCTCGGTACTCTCATAAAGGCGATTTTTCAATTCACTTACTTCTTTGGTCAAATTTTGCTCGGATTCCTTCAAGGCAATTTCCATTTTCTTTCTGCTCGTAATATCATTTAGTACCGCTAAGGTGCCTTCAAATAATTCTTTATCAAAAACCGGATTAGCGTTTATTTCCATGATCTTTTTTCTTCCGGTTCTGGTTTTGATGGTCATATCAAATCTGATTGGATTACCTTCATTTATTTTTTCGAACTTTTTTGTTAGAAATTTAAGTTCTTCGGAAGTTGCAAAACCTTTAAGGTTTTTTTTAAGAAGATCTCTTTTATGGTAATCAAAAATATCAGAGGCAGCGTTATTCACAAACTTGAAATACAATTTTTTATCTAGGATAACAATTCCTTCCTGTATAGATTCAACCAAATTACGATATTTCCTTTCACTTTCATGTAAAAGTTCATCCATTTTGCCTTTATAAAACGCAATCTCCAATGAAGCATGGAGTTCTTTATCTTCGAAAGGTTTTACCAGATAACCAAAAGGATTAGCTACTTTAGCACTCTCCAAAGTTTTATCATCAGCGTAGGAAGTGAGAAATACAATCGGTATATTATATTTTTCATAAATCTTTCTACCTGTTTCCACTCCATTTAAATCACCTTCCAAGACAATATCCATCAACACCAGTTCCGGCTTTTCTTCATTGCATTGTAAGATTGCTTCTTCACCAGATGATACAATGTTTAAAACCTGATAACCAAAACCTGTAAGTGTCTTCTTAATATCTTCAGCTATTATCCTCTCATCTTCTACAATTAATATCTTTTTAGACATACTCTTCCCTGATTTTAAATCTTTTTGAAGACTCTATACCCCAATAAATTAAGTCAACCTAAATATCCATATTTACTTTTTAGTTATAAAATTGTTTGGATTTTAAAAAATAAGGATGTTGACATAATTGAATTCAGTTTCAATTTTATTATCGTTTTCTTGGAGGTAGAATTTTGAAATGCCCACAATGCGGAAATATTATGATTATTTTAGAATTGAATGACGTAGAGATTGATTATTGCACCGTTTGTAAAGGGATCTGGTTAGATGCAGGTGAGTTAGAAATTCTACTCGAAGATGGCAAAGAAAAAGATTATTTACTTGCTTCTATGCAAAAAGATCTACATTCTAGAGAAAAGAAAATTAAATGTCCGATTTGTCATAAGAAAATGGATAAAGTTTTTTTTGCAAATAGTAGACAGCCCACTTTAGATCAATGTAAAAACAAACATGGCATCTGGTTTGATCAAAATGAACTTGAGGATTTACTCCGAAAAGGAGGGGTCGCGTCTGATCATAAGATAATGGTATTCTTAGCTAATATATTTTATAATAAGCAAATGAAGGGGGAAATATGATCATTCCGATCATAATAATCGCTGTAATAATCATTGGAATTTTCATCTTGATTGGCATCTACAATTCATTGGTGCAACTTAGAAATCGGGTCCAAAATGCCTGGTCCCAGATAGATGTGCAATTAAAAAGAAGACATGATTTAATCCCAAATCTAGTAGAAACAGCAAAGGGTTATATGAAACATGAGCGTGAAACACTCGATTCTATAACCCAGGCAAGAAGCACGGCTATGCACGCTCAGGGAATTGAAGCAAAATCTCAAGCAGAAAATGCCCTCAACGGAGCAATGTCTAAATTTTTCCTGGTTGTAGAGAATTATCCCGATCTTAAAGCTAACCAAAATTTTTTAGCTGTGCAGGAAGAACTAACTACCACTGAAAACAAAATTGCTTTTTCTCGCCAGAATTACAATGATCAAGTTCTTTTCTTTAACAACAAAATCCAGATGTTCCCTTCAAACATCATAGCTTCTATGTTCAACTTCCAGTTAAAAGAATATTTCGAATTGGAAGATCAGAATGAAAGAACTGTTCCTAAGGTAGATTTTTCTTAATTAAACATTATAATAATAAGTAAATATGTGGGAATTAATCCAACTTAATAAAAGGAAATCCCTCTTTTTATTTTTCATTATGGGTATAACTCTGCTAGTTCTGGGTTATTTTATTGGTGAGGTTTGGTTGGGGCGAGATGGCTGGTTGGCTGGACTTACCATTGCATTTGTTATCTGGATAATAATGTCATTGCTCAGCTATTTCAGTGGAGATTCTATTATCCTGGCTTTGAGTAAAGCTAAAAAAGTAGATCGCTCAAATTATCCACAACTCTATAATGTGGTAGAGGAAATGAAAATTGCTTCAAATCTCCCTAAAGTCCCAGAGATTTACATAATACCTGATCCTGCCCCGAATGCTTTTGCCACCGGTAGAACTCCAGAGAAAAGTGCTGTTGTAGTTACTGCCGGGCTACTAGCTAAGCTTAACAGAGACGAACTGCAGGGTGTGATAGCTCATGAAATCTCACATATAATGAACAGAGATATTTTATTCATGACCTTTTCCGGAGTTCTGTTGGGTAGTATAGTATTTTTATCCCATATATTCCTGCGAAGTCTCTGGTTCTCCGGTGGTAACCGCCGCAGGAATTCAGGTAAAAGTGGTGGTCAGCTGCAACTAATTTTGATGCTTGTTGCTATTTTAATGGCAGTATTAGCTCCGATCATGGCTCGTTTGCTTTATCTGGCAATTTCCCGAAAAAGAGAATATCTGGCTGATGCATCATCGGTACGCTTAACAAGATATCCCGAAGGGTTGGCTTCCGCTCTGGAAAAAATAGCGGATAATGATCTGCGTCTGAAATCTGCCAATCAGGCTACAGCTGGTTTATACATTGCTAATCCACTCAATAAAAAAGGGAAAAAATTAAGTAACCTATCCAGTACCCATCCCCCTATTTCAGAACGGGTCAGGATACTCCGAAACATCGCAGGTGGGGTAAATTATCTACAATATCAAAAAGCTTATTCACTAATAACCGGAAAACATGGAATTGAAGGTAAGATCATACCTGATTCTGCTTTGAAGGACCACCAGGCAATCAGGATCAAGAAGACTACTTCTGAATCAGGAAAAGAAGATTACAGACAGAAAAAACACACGCTTGACGATCTGATAAGATCATTGAACGATTTTTCTTTTGTAACTTGTCCCTGTGGCTTGAAAATAAAGATTCCCCCTAATTTTAAAGGATCAAGACTTGTCTGCCCTCGGTGTGAAAGGTATATCGAAATTCCTGTTAAGAAATAAAAAAAACCGGTAATGAGAATCTACCGGCTTGTATTTATTTCGTCCTTTCTGGTTAATGGAAAAATTCCTGATGCTTTTTCTTACTTTTTCTGTCTTCAATATAGGCTCCCTGATGTTTGTTCTCTTCCCTTATTTTTAATGCTTCTTCCAAATCATCGGTATATATCAGGACTTGCTTTTTCTGATTATAGACAGTATATCTTTCTTTATGTTTCACAAAATTCCTCCTTAGAAATGACTATATCATGATTTCTTTTTCTTTTCTTTTTTTTGCTTTCTTTTTTCTTTCAAAGATAGTTTCGCTTTTTTCTTTGATTCTTTTTTAATATTATCTTTGGAGATGTGCGTCATAATAAACCTCCATTTTTTATTTGTATTTTTAAATGATCGATTCGTCAAGAAAAAGTTTGTTTATCTGCGGTAAATATTTCGAATTCACTAAAACATAAGTATGATTGTTAATAAAATTTGACAGTTTGGGGTTGTATGATTTTGAATGAGAAAAAATTTCAGAGGATAAAATGCCGGAAAGATCGCTACTCCAGATAATTTTGCTCAACATATATTATATCGGAGTTGCAATTGCCTTTTTGATCAAGGATATCTTTTGGTTACGGATAATCATGATATTTGCTGGCATCGCCATGATCATCCAAGGCTTCATTTCCCAGAACTCCTATATTATCATGTGGATGTCTCTATTCACTGTTATAAACTCTCTCCAGGTTGCAAGAATATTATACGAGAATAGAAAGATAAAATTACCACCAGATTTAATGGAATTATATGAACAAAGTTTTCAGGACATGTCCCGGAAAGAATTTCTTATGTTTTGGAATATGGGCACAGAAAAAAAGGCCAAAGCCGGGAGTATGATCTGCCAAGATGGAGTAGATCAACAAGAGATTATTTTAATCATTAAAGGTGTGGTCAGGATTGAAAAATCAGGTCGGGAGATCGCAATTTTGAAAAGGGGATATTTCACAGCTGAAATGAGTTATCTTACAGGACTTCCCCCTTCCGCCAATGTAGTTGCTTTGAGTGAAATCAAATATATAACGTGGGATTTCAATGTCTTATTCAGATTAAAAGAAGTATATCCAGATACACATAATAAATTGCAACTTATTATCAGTAAAGATTTAACAAATAAACTAAAAAGATATTTAAATTAAAAAACAAGAAAACGATTGACAATATATGAACACTGGTCAGTTTATGACCCTTATTCATTGAGGGTTCATGAGCATAAAAACAAGAAAAATTAAGGAAAAAAAGATGCGGCGTCAGGCAATAATCTCCGCTGCGGAAAAGGTTTTTTTTGAAAATGGATTTGAAAACGCTACCATGGCTGATATAGCACGAGAATCAGAATTGAGTAAGGGAACACTATATCTTTATTTCAAAAATAAAAGTGATCTTTGTCATGCGATAATCTTGCGTAGTCTGAATCTTTTCAAGGAAATGCTCCTTGATCAAGCGAATATATCCCGTAGGGGTATGGATAAATTAAAAAGTTTTATTAAAGTGTTTACCAAATTTACCAGAGAATATCCCAATCATTACAGATCATTGCTGAATTTTCGCTATCATTTGATCGATTGTCATAAAGAAGGTGACCTTTATTTGGAAAGCATTAGATCTAACACCAATATCAACGAAATACTTATCGGTATTATTCGAGAAGGAATAAAGGATGGATCAATCAGAAGAGATATCGATCCTGTTAAGATTTCTTATTCCTTGTGGGGTAATAATACTGGGATATTAACCGGTTTCATCTTGGAACAGGATACTAAGTTAACTCAGCAAGAACCCGATCCGGCTGAAACTATTCAGTATTTATTTCAGCTTATATGTAATTCTCTTAGCCCCCGGGGAAATGAATAATAAATGATTAAAATTAAAGGTTTTATTATTCTTTTTCTCTTTTTATTATGTTTTTGGATCTTACTAACAGGCATAAAGATAGAAGAGATTATTACTGGTTTGTTTGTTGCTTTTATAATCAGTCTTATCCTCCATAAGAATAGTACGCTGTTTTCTGATATCAGACTAAATCCTAAATCCTTTTGGTACGGGATAGTTTACCTATTCGTTTTTTTAACTGAGCTTTTTAAATCAAATCTTGATGTTGCTTTTAGGGTTTTAAATCCTTCACTTCCAATTAATCCAGGTATTGTTAAGGTTAAGACAAAATTACGTTCCAGACTGGGCAGGATAATCCTAGCTAATTCTATCACTCTTACTCCTGGTACATTAACTGTGGAAACAAAGGGTGAATATTTCTACATTCATTGGATCGATGTTGGTTCAGACAATATTGAAACTGCGACTGGTCAAATAGTAAGCAGATTTGAAAAATACCTGGAGGTGATATTTGGTTGAGACAATTGCAACATACTTATATAATATATCCGCTTTGATTGCTTTAATCGGATTGATCTTTGCTTTCCTGAGGATGATTAAAGGTCCGACCATAGCTGATAGAGCAACTGCTCTAGATACGATGACCTTGATCTCGATATCATTGATAATCTATATTTCAGTTCTTCTGGGTAGAAAAATATATATCGATGTAGCTATGATCTATGCTTTGATTAGTTTTATCGGGGTAGTTGCTGTAGCCAGATATTTAGAGAGGGGATTATGATAGAAATTCTGGGTGGGATTATAACTTTAATCGGATCCATATTTCTTTTTCTTGGAGCATTAGGTGTATTACGCATGCCTGATGTTTTTAACCGCATGCAGGCGGGAACCAAAGCAACAACTCTTGGCAGCATTTTTTTCCTAATCGGAATTGCCATCGGTAATATTGCTTGCATGTGTTGGGGAAAAGTAATTATTCTCCTTCTTTTTATTATTTTTACTAATCCAATTTCTTCACATGCTTTGGCCAGAGCAGCCTATAATGCAGGAATCAAATTAACCTCCAAAACAGTAAAAAATGATCTCAGAGAATCAGCTAAATCTCAATGAAGGAGAACCTAGTTATGATTAATATCTTTATGATAACTTTCGGTTTAATTATGATCGCTGCCGCTTTGCTGGCAATATATTTGAAAAACATAACGGCAGCAATCATTAGTTCCGGGGTTATCAGTCTTTTAGCTAGTATCATCTATATAATACTTGCAGCACCTGATGTTGCCATGACTGAGGCTGCTATCGGATCGGGATTAACTACGATTGTATTTCTATATGCTTATCGAAGTATCAAAAGAAATAGAGAAGATAACAATGGCTAAATTACTCCTTATTATTATTATCCTCGGTTTGCTGGCATATATCTTCTTTGATCTTTATCAAATGAGCGAACCTTTTTCTGACCTAAATCCTCTGGCAAAGAAATATACCTCTAAAGGTGTTGAAGATCTCGGTAGTGCCAATTTGGTTACATCAGTTGTAGTCACCTATAGAGGATTGGATACATTGGGAGAAGTGACAGTTTTATTTCTAGCAGCAATAGCCATAGGATTTATTCTTGGTAAGAAAAATATAAATAGCAAATCAATAAAGAAGGCTTCTGAAATTCTAACTATCGGTTCTGATTTTCTTCTTCCATTGATAATTCTGTTTGGGGTATATATTTTCATACATGGACACTTAACACCGGGAGGAGGATTTCAAGGAGGAGTTATCATCGCCTCGGGAGCTTTGCTATCGATCTTGGCAAACAAATCAGTTTTTAAGC
>Ga0272442_10006614_pt1 | contig 15213 bp, 12 predicted proteins | sample SSMForm2O_FD_200262 | JGI IMG/M metagenome (GOLD analysis project Ga0272442, IMG submission 200262) | Marine sediment archaeal communities from Little Sippewissett salt marsh, Falmouth, MA, United States - SSM-Form-2O | ecosystem: Environmental > Aquatic > Marine > Wetlands > Sediment ...
GATGGATGTTTATGATATAGTGCTGGAAAAGGCCGGCGCGTGGCCGAGAGACAGGGTTACACTTCGGACAATCGACGAGGTAATAAATGGAACCGGTTCATACGGCAGAGACGCTCCTGCTGCACCGACTGATGCATGGTTTATGGATGGTCTAACTGTGACGTCTCCGCCGGTAGATAGTGATGATGATGGGATGCCGGACGACTGGGAAACGGCCCACGGTCTGAATCCCGGAGATCCTGCTGACGCTACAGCGATTGTTCCTGCGGGAGCATCGCCGGGCGACAGGCACCAAAACTACACCTATATCGAGTACTATATCAACGAATTAGCAGACAATCTTGTGCCTTAATAACAGCGAAGCCGATAATTGGAGTTTTCAGTCGAGTAGGCCGTAATCTTTTAAGGTTTGTCTTAAGGCGGTTTTTTTTGTTTCATCCAGAGGGACGAGAGGGAGGCGTAATTCCTCGGCAGCCATGTTTAACATCGACATTGCGGCTTTTATTGGAATCGGATTTGTGGAGAGGCTGAGCAGGTTCTTGCTTAATGCAAAAAGTTTTTTGTGCCATTTTCTTGCGGATACGAAATCGCCTTCGAGAATCAAATCGGTCATTGCCTTGACATCGGCAGGGACGATGTTGGCTACGACGCTGATGACTCCCTTGCCGCCAACGGAAGCGAGAGGGAGCGTGAGAGAATCGTCGCCTGATATGATTGTTATATCACAGCGACTTGCGATTTCACTGGCCTGGTCGAGACTGCCTGTAGCTTCTTTTATGGCGACGATGTTTTCGATTTCTGCAAGGCGGGCGACGGTTTCGGGAGCGAGGCCTGTTCCGCCGCAACGGCCGGGAATGTTGTAGAGGACGATTGGGAGGTCAACTTCTTCTGCGATGGCGGCGAAATGCTGGTAGAAACCTTCCTGTGTTGGTTTGTTGTAATAGGGGCAGACCTGGAGGGTGGCATCGGCGCCGGCTTTTTTCGAGAATGCGGTAAGTTCGATGGCCTCAGCGGTAGAGTTCGAGCCTGCTCCGGCTATTACGGGGACTTTTCCAGCTACGGCTTTTACGACTCGTTCAATGACCTTTTTGTGTTCCGGGTGGCTTAAGGTCGGCGATTCGCCGGTGGTGCCGACGGGGACAATTGCGTCTATGCCGTTTCCCAACTGGAAATCAATAAGCTCATCAAGGGTTCTAAAATCAATTTCGCCATCCTGGAAGGGAGTAATTAAGGCCACCATTGCACCGGTAAACATTTTAGTTCTCCTCAATTTTTAGCACTGAATTTGTTTATCAAGTCTATCATTTGTTCTGCTGCCTGCCTGATACCGACGAAGACGGCCCGTGCCACGATGCTGTGGCCGATATTAAATTCGCAGAGGTCTTTGATTTGTGCGACCGGGCCGATGTTGCGATAGGTAAGGCCGTGACCGGCATGTACGATGAGTTTGTTTTCCAAAGCAAGGTCTTTAGCGGTTTGGAGCTTTTTCAATTGCGTTTTTACGGCCCTTTGACTTTTGGCGTTTGCATACATTCCAGTGTGTAATTCGACGGCGTCGCAGCCGGTCTGAGCAGAAGCGATAATCTGTTCTTTATCGGGTGTTATGAAGGTGCTGACTAAGATTGCTTTTTTGTGCATTCTCTTTACAATCTGAGCGAGGCGATTTTTTTGGCCGGCACAATCGAGGCCGCCTTCGGTTGTCAGTTCAGCTCTTTTTTCCGGAACGAGGGTAATCTGGTCAGGCAAGATTTTTTCTGCGATTTTGACTATGGGTTCTGCCATAGACATTTCGAGGTTGAGTTTGCAGGCGACAGTTTGTTTTAAGAGGGCGACGTCGCGGTCATTGATGTGGCGGCGGTCCTGTCGGAGGTGGACGGTTATGCCGTTTGCACCAGCCAGCTCGCACTGGACAGCGGCCCAGACGGGGTTGGGCTCGTCGGTCAGGCGTGCCTGGCGGATGGTTGCCACGTGGTCGATATTAACATTGAGTACGGCCATCTTTTAATCCTTATAAGACTGCTCCAATTATATCGCTGTGAGAATTTCTATCAAGTAAATTAAGGAGGTAAAATATTCTGGTAGTTTTATCTGCCCATAATCATGCCGTAACCTTTGAAGATTTGTATGACCATTATAATGCAAACGATGAAATAGGCCAGCCTGGGCAGCCATTTGCTAAATTCCGTCAGGAGGAGTTCAGCTTTATCTTCGTACATATCAGCCAAACGTTTGGTTACGCTGTCCAGTTCGCCGGATTCTTCACCTATTTGCCAGAGGTCGAGAAGTTCTGTTGGCAGCCGGTCTGAAAAGCCGTTGGAAATTGGTTTTCCGGCCTGTGCACTGTCGGCACCGGGTTGGAATAATTCAGCGATTATAATATTGCCTGTCATAGACGGAGATGTTTCTGCGCATTGTGTGATGGGTACGCCGGCTTTATAAAGCATATAAAATGCGCGGCAGTATCGGCTGATGGCAAGGTAGCGGATTCCCCTGCCCAGGACCGGGATTTTTAGCACCAAAGTGTCAAGTAATCTGCGAGGTGCACCTGTTTTGGGGGTCAGGCGGAGGACAGCGATTATTGCTGCAGCCGTTACGTACAGCAGAGCCAGGATTTTTATCATCATAGAGAAGTAGCCCAATATGTTGATTGCATGTAGAAATAAAAAAGGCAGCGGAGAAACAACGGCTGTTATGGTGATAAGTACAAAAGGTAAAACCAACCCGGAGAGTATAATGTTTTTGAGGTGGTTTGAAAATTCGTACCACTTAGACAGCATTTTTAATGAATCGGCCATATTGCCGGACAGGTCAGCAGCTTGTATTATCGAAATATCCATAGGTGCAAATACTTTTGGGTGCTCGGCCATTGCCTCCGCTATCGGCCGGCCGGATGTTACCTCTTTGGTTACTGCGGCAAAAGCAGCCCGGATTTTTCCGTCAATGCTCGATACGAGGGTTTCCAGTGAGCGGATTATAGGCATACCTGCATCGAGCATTACGGAGAGGTTGTAATATGCCAAAGAGAGCTTTTTCATCTTAGGCGGAGCCTTTTTACATTTTGTTTAATATGCCGAGAGAAATTATCCCACTAATTTACACTCTGCAGGGTTCGATTGTATTGATACGGCGGTTTCTATCAAGAAAATAAATTTGAAAGCATAAACTGTAAATACAGCGATGGAGAGGCTTTAAGGGCAAGAAATGGATATAGGTGAAAAATTTGTTAAAAATTTTGATTTTGGCTATTGACAAGTTGTACAAATGTACGATATAATATCTTGTACAAATGTAAAAGGAGAATAATTATGGTAAGAAGAAAGTTACCTGCGGTGAGTCCTGCTGAGACGGAAATCCTCAGGATAGTGTGGCAGCTTGGTCAGGCGACCGTGCAAAAAGTCTGCAGGAGGCTGCCTGCAAAAAGAAAAATAACCTACGCTACCGTTCAAACGCTGCTGCGCCGTCTGGAGAAGAAAGGCTACTTAAAACACCACAACAAAGGGAAAGCCCATGTTTTTTCGGCTGCGGTCAAAAGTGAAGATGTTATAAAAAGGAGCGTCGGTGACTTCTTAGAGCGGCTGTTCGGAGGCGACGTAGTTCCGCTTATCCAGTACCTGGCCGAACATGGCAAAATCGACGCTGACGATATCGAAAAACTAAAAGAACAAATAAATAATAAATAAAAAGCGGTAAATAATTTTTGCGGAGTTTGGAAAAATGGGAAATATTTTAACTCAAATTACAGATTATCTGCTGACACAAAGCTGGCATATAGCGATGCTGGCTTTGGTAATTGGGGCAGTATCGCTTTTGCTGAAAAACCGCAGCGCACACATTCGATATCTACTGTGGGTGGTTATTTTAGGTAAATGCCTTATGCCGCCGTTGCTTACTATACCGCTGGCGATTTTGCCGCAGGGACAAATAGCTGAGCCGGTCGCAACAACTGCGGTAGCGGCTGAAGAAGTGAGCTTTGAAGCAGAAGATGCGGCTGTGACTGTCGAATTGGATTTAGGGACGGCGGATATTGCAGCAGAACCGAGCATTATACGGCGGCTTGCGGATGTAAGTTTGCGTCAATGGCTGGCGTTCGGGTGGATTGTCGGGGCAGGTATATTTTTTCTTATAGCTTTGATAAAAGCTTTTCGTGTCAATGTATGGCTTAGGGGGCAGCGAAAGCCGGTGTCAGGCGAATTGCAGGGGATGATTGAAGAATTATTTGCCGGTCTGGGTATTAAGAGATTTCCGAAGGTTTGGCTGATTGAGGGTATTGGCCAGCCATTTGTGTGGGGGCTGGTGCGGGGTGATATCTATCTACCCGGTAATTTTGCACAGAACGATAATGGAGATAACAGCCGGGGCGTTTTAGGGCATGAATTAAGTCATATATTGCGGTTCGATGCGGCGGTCAATCTTTTGCAGATAATCGCACAGGGTATTTTCTGGTTTCATCCATTTGTGTGGTGGGCGAACAAGAAAATCCGTGCCGAGCGGGAGAAGTGCTGTGATGAAATGGCCATAGCGAGGTTGGATGCTAAGGCCAAAGAATACAGCAGCGCGATAGTGGACGTGTTGGTTGCTGAGTATGAATCGAGCCGGCCGATACCTTCATTGGCCATAGCCGGGCCGGTAAAAAATATCGAAGACAGGATAAAAACCATTATGCAGCCCGGCAAAAAATTCTACAAATACCCAAGCATACTTGCCGCAATTACAATCCTGCTCTTGGGCCTTATCATCGTTCCAACAACCCTGGCACTGACATCTCAGCCGGCAAAGAAAACCAATGGACAGGCAGAAAGTTCAGCGGAAACAGGGCAAATGGGAACTACTGATGTTAATGATATTGAATCGCTTGCTCCCAACGTAGAAAAACTTGGTGAAGCCGTAAGAAAGAGGTTAACCACTTATTCTGATGAGGAGACTTTCACACTCCAGGATGGCGAAACCGCTAAGATGAAAGTTAAAGAAAATATCGCAGGGGTGGCAGAAATCCTTATTACACCACATATTGTAGCTGATGGAACCAAGCTGAACCTTAAAACATTGGACGATAAAGGAAATATAATCGCTGAATCTACGACCCGTGCTATTCATGATGGGGATAGCGAACGCACAGGCTTGGGGGCAAATATTCTGAAAGATGGCAAGCAGATACTTTGTAAAATTCAACTTTCCCCAACACGACAGGGAACGGATAGTGTTGTCGTAACGGTGAAGGCATTGTTTACTGAATTATCAAGCTGGGAAGAGTTACAAGCTATGTTATTGACACGAGGTAAGGAGGGCAGGGTACAACTTGATTTTGCAGATATCTCCGCAGCCATAATAGAATATAAACAGCAGCATGACCGTTATCCTGAAAACCTTGAAGAGCTAAATCAGCCCTTGCCAAAAGATGTCTATAGTCAATCTGGCCAGGACTATCAATATGAGTCGAACCAAGAAAGATTTATACTCAGTAGTTGTGGAGAAGATGGAGTTTACGGTAACAATGATGACCGAGTCAGTATCAGTTATCATAACAGAACACTTTCAGGCCAGCGACATGAGTTCTATCCCTTAGAAGATAATGGATCCAAGACGCAAACAGAAACGGTACGTGGTGAACGCCCCAGGGGAAATTGTTCGATAAGCGGCAGAGTCATATCGGCAGATACCGGTGAGCCTGTGGGACATGCAAGGGTATACCTGTTTTATTTGGGCACACATGCATCTATATTTATTAATGTAGCCAGCGATGGTAGTTTTGTGTTCAAAGATATTCCTACCGGACCATTTTCGTTGAAGACAACTCGTACAGCCGGGTATCAGGATGATGTTTATAATCCAGAAAACAAGCTTAGTTATCCGCAATTTTCGCTGGAAGACGGTGAACAAAGATCAGATGTTATATTGGAGGTTGAGCCAGCCTTTCGTATTTCCGGTAAAGTATTAGATGAAAATGGCAAATCATTGAAAGATAGCCAACTTTCAGTATTGGCATGGGTAGAACTGGATGAACCTGAGGGCAATCTTAATCGCTACAAAATTGCACAACAAAAAAGAATAGCCTCTGATGGCTCTTATTTATTGGATGGTCTGGATGACAGGCCGGTTTACATTATGACTATTGACTGGAATGCTGAGAATAAGGATGATTACTACCCACCATGTTATTATCCTGGAACTGTCGCAAGAAATGAGGCGGAGAAAGTATCTTTTGAGAAAACAAAGTTTGTTGATGGCATAGATATTCATCTGAAAAAGGAAGGCGAATTTATTCTTGAAGGTGTTGTAACAGATGAGACTACCAGCAAGGCCGTTCCTAAAACCCTGGTCACGATTCATCATAGGGATATGTTGTTTGACCGATTGACTACATATACAGATGAACAGGGGCATTATCTCGTTGAAAGCTTAGGTGCCGGTGATTTTCTTGTGCATATTGATGCTGAGCCATGGGGATATGTGCGGACCCGTAAGCCTGTTAAAATTGAGACTGTAAAAGTAACCAAGCTGGATTTTACCTTGAGGCCCGCAGCTAAGATTTCAGGTAAAATTGTCGATGAGAATGGAAATCCTACGGAAATCAGTCCACGAGCGTACGGTTTGGCGTACAGGTACGGTTACTCAACACCAGAAACTATGTCTTGGAGCGGAGCAAATAACAGATATGACATTAAATCTAAAGAAGGACTTGGCCTTGAAGATACGTTTAACGGCGGCGAAGGCGACTATGAAGAAGAGTACATGGACTTCCCAACCCTAAGTACATTTGTTATCGAAGGAATGATACCAGGGAAAACAGTTTTACGTTTCCATCCAAAAAGCCAAGGTCAGACACTCAAGGAAATTCTCTACAACGGCCAGAACATCATGGAAACCGGTATTGAAACCAAACCTGGCGAGGAGATAAAGGACGTTACTATTGTAATTGATACAGGTTCAAAGATAAAACAGAACTATGATGTGCAAAGAAATGAAAAGGCTAAAATACAAATCGAGTCGCGTTTTATTGTTTTTCAGCCGGACAGTAATGAGATTAAAGATTTTTTCGAAAGTGAAGACCTCGAATTTATTCAAGGTAAGTCGGACCCCAACTTAATGACATACTTTGCAACGGATGAACAGGTGGACGAACTTCTGAGATTAATCCAGGCTGAATCCGGCTCCAAGGTGCTTGCTGCGCCGAGAGTGCTTGTATTGGATGGTGAAAGTGCGACTCTGAGGATTCAGAGGACTGTCAGGTATATCTCGGGCTATAGCGAGCCGAATGAGCCTTTAGATGAGCCGGAACCAATATACGATGAGTTTCTTTCAGGCACTATCTTTCAAGCGAGGCCCAAACTTGAGGCAGGCGGTGAGCACATTTTGCTGGAATGCGATATTGAACTTCGTGAGATCCTCGGTTGGGAAAATGGGTTGCCCAATGCCCAAATAATAAGAATTCAGTCGCGTTTTTCAGTGCTGAATGGGCAGACGTTGCTTTTGGAGGGGCACAAAATAAATACGGAAAAAGACGGAGAAATTTTGGAGAAAGAACTTTTTGTATTAATAAGAGCGGAACAAGTTGAGCAATGACGCTCTGAATTCCACCTCTAACAGAAGGCTACAAAGAGAAGGGAGGAGGGTAATCTATTTCTTGCTAAAACGGATTTGGTGATTTAGTATATTGGCCTCTGGAGTCAGGCGATATATGTCTGTTGATATTGAGCAGATTCGAGGCTTTTATGGCGAAGCAGAAATTTGATGCAGTTGCGGCCGGTCATATATGCCTCGATATCATTCCGAAGCTGGAAATCTCCGAAGTTCAGGAACTTCGCAACCTTCTTGTGCCCGGGTCAATGATAAATATGGGCGAGGCTACCATATCAACGGGAGGGGCGGTTTCAAATACAGGGCTGGCAATGCATAAGCTGGGTTTGAATGTTCAGCCGATGGGTAAAATCGGGGATGACTTTTTCGGCGAAGGGGTACTTTCGATATTAGGCGAATACGGTCTGGCTGAGAGTATGACAGTAGTGAAGGGGGAGAAAACCTCCTATACGATAGTTCTTACGCCGGGTGATATCGACAGGATGTTTATGCATCATCCCGGCGCGAACAGCACTTTTTGCGCCGACGATATAAACTATGAGATAGTCAAACAGGCCAGGGTATTTCATCTTGGGTATCCGACACTGATGCGCAAACTATACAGCGATGACGGCCGTGAGCTAATTGAGATTTTTAAGAGGGTCAAGGGGCTTGGCGTTACGACATCTCTCGATGTGTCACTGCCTGATGCGAATTCGGAATCCGGCAGGGTGAACTGGGGTGAAATTCTTTCGGAGCTGTTGCAGTATGTGGATATTTTTATGCCGAGTATAGAGGAGGCGGCCTTTTTGCTTGATAGAGAGCTTTTTGATTTGCGAAGATGTGAGGCTGGAAATATAGATGCTGTGAAGGTTTATGAAGCGGCGGATTATATGAGATTGTCTGAGCGTATTCTCGGATTGGGAACTAAGATAGTATGTCTTAAGGCAGGCATACGCGGGCTCTATGTCAGGACGTGCTGCGGTGAAAAAGCGGATGCTGTGTTCGGTGCCTGCAGAGATGTTAATGCCTGGAGAGGACGGGAAATTTGGGTACCTTCGCTGGCAGCGGAGAAATTCAGCTCAGCCACGGGTGCGGGCGATGCATCTATCGCAGGGTTTATAGCGGCTTATCTTAAAGGCTATTGCCCGGAAGATACTCTGCAAATAGCAAATATATTAGGGTGGCAAAACGTTCGCGGATTAGATGCCCTGAGCACTATAGAAGACTGGGATGAAACGGTAAAGATGCTGGCTGATAAAAAACGGCGGCGAAATGTGCTTGATTTGGATAGTAACTGGCGATATTCAGAGGCGGATCAATTATATTATGGCCCAAATGACAGGTCCTGATACAACTGGAGATGCTGAAGGAGTGTACTCAATGTTGGATAAGAAAAAACGTGAAGAGGCTGTGAGGAAGACATTGGAATATCTCGATAGAGCGGGGATAGTGCTGACGGAGGAAGAAAAGCAAAATATTGAAATCGCCGACTTCGGACTTGGCGAGCTTGAGCAGATGGGATTGCAGATTGTTACCTATGTCAATACCAGCCGCTGCTGTGCTAAAGAACTGGTGCTTTTTCCGGGCCAGATTTGCCCTGAACATCGGCATCCTGCAATCGGTACAGAGCCGGGAAAAGAAGAGACCTTCCGATGCAGATTCGGCGAGTTGTATCTTTATGTGCCCGGGCCTAAAACGGTTAATCCTAAAGCTAATTTGCCGAAAAACAAAATGCATACTTATACAGTCTGGAACGAGATTGCTCTAAGACCCGGCGAACAATATACATTAGCGCCCGATACTTTACACTGGTTTCAGGCTGGCGAGGATGGTGCTGTTGTTTCGGAATTCTCTACCCGAAGCAGAGATGAGAGTGATATTTTTACCGACCCCGAAGTCCATAGAGTGCCGTAGTTGTTGCGATTCCTATACTTTAAAGCTGCCTGCAGTGCGGCAAAGATTATAACCAGGCTATTTCTTGATAAAAGTTGTTTTAGCGGTTAATATATCCGTTAATGGAACTAAAAGGGAAGACAGCTGTTATTACCGGTTCAAGTGGACGGTTGGGCAGATTTATCGCAAAAAATCTGGGTCAGGCCGGGTGTAACTGCATCTGTCATTATAATCGTAATGCAGCAAAGGCAGAGGAGGTTTGTGAAGAGATTCGCCAGTCAGGTGTGAAGGCTTTAGCAGTTCAGGCGGACCTTACCAGGCAGGAGCAGGTTGAGGCTATGTTTGAAAAGGCGGTGGATTTTGGCACGCCACAGGTCTTGATAAACTCAGCAGCTGTTTTTTTAAGACAGCCCCTGGCTGAAGTGAACAGCGAGGAATGTCAAAGGGTTTTGAATTTGAATTTGACAGCTTCAATCCTGACCAGCAGGGCTTTTTCGAAAATTATAAATGCTGAATTCGGCGACACCGGAACAGTGGTTGGAAAAATAATAAATATTGCCGATGTAGGCGGGATTCGCCCCTGGGCCGAATATGTTGTTTATAGCGCATCAAAGGCCGGGCTAATCGGAGCGACCAAGTCGCTGGCAAAAGAGCTTGCACCGTCGGTTTGTGTGAACTCTGTTGCGCCTGGTGTGGTGACATGGCCGGAAGAGTTCAGCGAAGAAGAAAAACAGAAACAGATTAAGCTTATACCTGTTGGAAGGATTGCAGAAGGCGGGGATATAACGGAGGCGATAACTTTTCTGCTTAAAAACGATTACATAACTGGACAGGTATTGAACGTAGACGGCGGACGGTGTATTTAGTTGATTATTGATTATAGTGGTGAGGCTATGAAGTTAAATTGGGCCAATCGGATTACGATTATTAGGATACTGCTCATTGTCCCGTTTGTCAGTTGTATGCTGAAGATAAACGATGATGCACTTAGCGAAGCGATGCGGAATAATATGCGGTATGTTTCGATTTTTATTTTTTTTGTTATGGCCGGCAGTGACGTGCTGGATGGTTACCTGGCCCGTATAAAAGGGCAGATAACTCGTTTAGGCTCATTTCTTGACCCAACGGCTGACAAGCTGCTTATGACGTGTGCCTGTTTGCTGCTGGCTTCGAAGCGGGCACATGTAGGGGAATTTCTACTGCCGCCGACGGTCGTGGTTTTAATCATAGGCAAAGACCTGTTTTTGCTGATTGGTTTTATTATCGTATATTTTATGACTTTTCAGGTGCGTATAATTCCGGCTTTAATCGGCAAAATTGCAACGGCCCTGCAGTTGTCGATGGTAGCCGGGATTTTGATTGGGCCTGAAGTTTCCGAGTTTGTCCCCGGATGGATATGGTTCCTGCGTGTTCTTTGGTGGTCGGCAGCGGGAACCGCCATTTTAGCAACCCTTATTTACATTCGCACCGGAAGTCGTTATATTGAAGAATATGAACAAAACACCAATGAAGGTTAAAGAATTAAGAGTTTACCTTGGAAAACTTCGATGAGAAAGAAAGATTTCAATAAGAAAAGTGTTTTGGCGACTGCTTTTGTAGGGTCAATACTTCTTTTGCCTGTTGCTTTGTTTATGTTTTTATGTGTTGAATCAGTCAGAGCAGAGGGTGTTAGAACGCTTTGTTCGGATGTGAGAGAAGTTGAGCCTGCGGTGAGCCTTAAAGTAATACGAGAGAGCAGGGAGCGTAAAGATTTGCTGGATGAGCATTCTCCAGAGGGATTGCGAGTTGTACAAATTACCACAGATGCCACAGTAGAGAGCCATAATGTGTATATGGAATCGCACGTGTTTACACCTGATTCTGAAAGGTTTGTTTTTATCCGGGGCAGAGACCTTTGGCTGTGTGATATAAAAGACGACTTTAGCCTGAGACAGGTTACAAACGAGCAGGGTGTCAAGGGACCGGCGGTTAACCCTGACGGCAAGTGGATGTATTACCTTGTCGATAAAACATTGAAGCCCGAAGGAATTTTAAAACTTAAGCGGCTTTGCTTAGAGAATTTTACCCGCGAGACGCTGTTGGTTCTTGGCGGCCCTATCCCCGGCACAGATTATAAGCCCACCCGCATTTATACTTTAAGTTCAATTTCCACCGATGGCAAAAGACTTTGCACTTCGGCTTTTCTCGGTGATGGAGATACCAAAAATGCTCCGTTCGGACTGCTTGTATTTGACCTGGAGAGGCCTTCAGTAAAACTGGTATTTGAAGGCAAAAATTTTAATAACACCCATCCTCAATACAGCAATTCCACGGACCCGGTTTTTTCCCACGACATATTGATTCAGCACAATCATGATTCTATAATTGACGCCAACGGCACATCTCATGGCCGCCCTCCGGAAAGTAAAGGGACCTGCCTTCATGTCATCAAAGATGATGGTACAAACTGGAGAGATATACCGATTGGGCGTGACGGGATTCAATATAACTCCGGACATCAGCAGTGGCGCGGAAAAACAGGAGCGGTTTTGAGTTCTGTGCATCACGACAAAATGACGGAGCACAAAGGCAGGCCGCTAATGCAGGGATGGCCTATCCCTACTAATGAGAGCACCTCGCACAAGGGTTCTAATATTCCCGGCGGGAGATATGTTAATGTTACGAGAAATCTTGAAAGTCCTGATTTTCTTCATTTTTCTCTGGATGTTTCGGGTAAGTATGTGGTGTTTGATTCTTACAGGGTCGATGAAAAAACGGGTAAAATGGATATTATCCTTTCCATAGGAACATTAAGTAATGAGGAGGAGCCGGTGTGTGAAGTACAGTACCTTTTGAACAGCAGGACTTCCGGCAGTGGGCAATCGGCTCACACTCACCCTTTTTTTTCTCCTGATTCGCGTATGATGTTTTTTAATTCCGATGTGGGCGGTATTCCACAGATTTTTATGGTTACAGGTTATGAATTTCCTGAGTTTGAGCGGTTAAAAAATGGCAATACAGTTTAGTGAAATACCAGAAATTCTTGAAGAACTGCGTCAGGGAGGGATTATTGTGCTCGTTGATGCTGAAGACCGTGAAAATGAGGGAGACCTGGTCTGCGCGGCGGAGAAAGTAACGCCTGAAATCATCAATTTTATGGCAAAATACGGCCGCGGACTTATTTGTCTGCCTTTGTCAGCAGAGAAATGCGATTCACTCGGTCTTTATCCACAGGCGGTTGATAACACGGCGAGATTTGGTACAGCCTTTACTGTCAGTATTGATGCGGCTGAAGGGGTAAGCACGGGTATAAGCGCTGCCGACAGGGCGCGGACAATTCAGGTTGCAATTGCCGAACAGGCAAAAGCCAGCGACCTGGTTAGGCCGGGACATATCTTTCCCTTGCGGGTACGTGACGGTGGAGTGTTGGTTCGGGCTGGACAGACCGAGGGAGCGGTTGATTTAATGCGTCAGGCCGGATTGGTGCAGGCGGGTGTTATATGTGAGATTATGAACGAAGACGGCTCAATGGCGAGAGTACCGCAACTTCTGCAGTTTTGTGAAAAACACAAGCTGAAGATTACTTCGATAGCCAAACTCATAGAATATCGCTTGCAGCGTGAGAGCCAGATAAAACGGGTTGAGTGTGTGGAACTTCCTACCGATTACGGGGAGTTCAAGTTAATTGGCTATGAAAGCATAACTTCGTCTGAGCCGCATCTGGCACTGTGCAAAGGGCAAGTCGGTGAACTCGATGAGAGTGGAGAAGTCATTGAACAAGCTGAGCCGGTATTGGTGAGGGTGCATTCGGAGTGTATGACCGGGGATTTGTTTCATTCACAAAGATGTGAGTGCGGTTATCAATTGGTGACTGCAATGAAAATGATTGAAAAGGCAGGTAAGGGAGCATTGATTTATCTGCGACAGGAGGGCAGAGGTATCGGGCTGATGAACAAGCTAAGGGCATATAAACTTCAGGAGCAGGGTCTGGATACAGTTGATGCAAATTTGGAACTGGGCTTTGTGGCTGATAGACGAGATTATGGAATCGGGGCTCAAATCTGCCGGGATTTGGGCCTTAGAAAAATACGAATACTAACCAATAATCCAAAGAAGATAAGCCGGCTTGAGGTTTATGGTATAAAGATTGTGGAACAGATACCACTTATAGCCAAGCCGGGCAAGCACAACATCGACTATTTACGGACGAAAAAAACTCGCCTGGGTCATATACTAAGTGAGGATTTGTGATTACTCGTTTGTAATGGGTAGTATATAGGAAGGTAAAAAAAGTTAATTTTGAAGTCTCTCAGTGTAATATTTTGTTTGTGTTTGTATTTGGTTGGTGCTGGTTGTGATATGAAGATGGTCGATACTAAGGAGCAAATAAACTCAGACAGCAACTTAGATGCACTTTCTGTTTATACTGATTATGCTCCGGTAAAGATTGAGATTGTGCCATTAACTGAGATTATTTATGCCGATAATGCTGAAGAAGAGTCAAAAATCATTGTCTATGTGAGTTTGTTAGACTCATTTGGCAGTCAGGTGAAAATGCCGGGAGTATTTCGTTTTGAGTTATATGAAAGAGTAGCTCGTTCGGCTGAACCAAAAGGCAGGAGAATTGTTTTTTGGCCGGATACTGATTTGAGCGGGGCTGCTGAAAATAACAAGTTCTGGCGGGATTTTTTGAGGGCTTACGAATTCATTTTTACATTCACATCGCAGAGCAACCAGTGCTATATATTGCAGGCGACCTATTTATCCCCGAATGGTAAGCGGCTTTCAGCCGAATTTAGCCTTAAATGCACACAATAAACCGGAGACAGAAGAAATTATATACTTGTATGTAAGAGTTTGTAAATATTGAAGTTACGTGTATTTTTAGGAAGTTTATGCGTGAAAAAATAGGTATAATTTGAATTTTTTTAAAAAAAAAGTTCAATTCTGGTATAATAGAAAGGGTAAATTTCATGTTTGTGTTCCCATGGCTTTTGTAATTTTAGGTAGGAGGTATAAGTCAAGTCTGGAGAGAAGGGTTATCTTTTGTAGTTAAGCGTATAATATTTGGAGAAATTTTCGGATACCTGCTGAAATCAATTCTTAATTGAATTAAATGTCAGGGTTTCGGCGGGCGGTCGAAATGCACCCAAGAAATATGATTAATAATCGTTTTTATTAAAGGAGGAGCATTATGTATAAGAAATTTATATGCTTGTCTTTCATTTTGGTACTTGGGTTGATTGGCAGCGCTTCTGCCGAGACACTCACATGGATGGCTACTGTCGATACCGCATGGGAAAATTCCGGCAACTGGGACCCTGCCCAGGCTCCCGCCGCTGTTGATATTGTCCTCTTCGAGGATGACTCCAACGACACGACCTGCGTGGTCAGTGACAGCAGGTCGGTGAAGGTGGTTCATGGCCCGGGCTACAGAAACATTGCAGTCTTGGACGGCAATGATGATATCATTGGCGGAGCGCCCTCGGTTCTGACTATCGACACCGGAGGTACGCTTGATGTTGGAGTGTACCTGAGGACGGCAAACGACGCCAACGGCTGGGGCATACTGAACGTGGAGACCGGAGGTACTCTGAATGTCGCACAGACGATTTACTTCTGCAGCCAGGGTACTGCGATAATGAATGTGAACGGTGGTGCAGTTAACGGCCTTAATTTAAATCTTGGTTTTACCGGCGGCGATACTCTTGCGAACCTAAACACCGGAACTATAGATGTTAATGGCCTTAGTGCCGGCGCCAACGCCCGGCTGGATATCGAGGC